>Ga0075154_10000482_pt1 | contig 33566 bp, 31 predicted proteins | sample JI71714BDNA_FD_70965 | JGI IMG/M metagenome (GOLD analysis project Ga0075154, IMG submission 70965) | Wastewater effluent complex algal communities from Wisconsin, to seasonally profile nutrient transformation and Carbon sequestration -... | ecosystem: Engineered > WWTP > Effluent > Algae...
ATGGCGTATTGTCAAAGGCCTTTTCCAGATAGACTTCCGAGCAACTGCCATGATAACAAGGCACTCCGGCAGCATTGATTTCACTGATCAACCTTTCACGGTCCCAACCTGGCGCGAAGAACTCAGGCTGTACAAAGAAATAATGTTTATAGGCACCATGCTGTACATCCGCAGGAACCTGTTGCTGGCGCAGTAAAGGAAAATCAGCTGCCGCTGCATTGAACTGCGCCATATGGCGATTACGGATTTCGGTCCAATCAGCCATTTTCTTCAGCTGAATGCGGCCAATGACGGCCTGTACTTCGAGCATCCGCCAATTGGTACCGAAACTATCGTGTACCCAACGAAAGCCCACGGCATGTTGCTTGTGGTATACCGAGTCAAAACTCTTACCGTGGTCTTTATAAGACCACATAAAAGACCATAAATCTTTGTCATTAGTCGTCACCATGCCACCTTCACCACCGGTCGTCATGATTTTGTCCTGACAAAATGACCAAGCACCAATATGACCTATCGATCCAACGGAACGTCCTTTGTATTTAGCACCGTGAGCCTGCGCACAATCTTCAATCACATAAAAGCCACGTTGCTGCGCCAGCGCCATAATTGGGTCCATGTCAGCCGGCATCCCGGCCAAATGTACCACGATCACTGCTTTTGTTTTCGGTGTGATCGCTGCAGCTATCGTCTCGGCTGAAAGGTTTTGCGTATTCAAATCAACATCAGCAAACACCGGTGTCGCCCCGGCAGTCACAACACAAGATACTGAAGCTAAGAAAGTCCGTGGCGTGACAATCACTTCATCACCAGGACCGATGTTCAGCGCTTTCAGCGCGACATCCAAGGCAAGCGTGCCATTGGCTAACGCTACGGCATATTGACTGCCAGTCCAGGCAGCAAATTCTTTTTCAAATTCACGACACTCCTGCCCGGTCCAGTAATTCACTTTATTACTAAGCACAACGCGGCTCACCGCATCAGCTTCTTCCTGTGTAAACGAAGGCCAGGCTGAAAAAGAAGTATTTAACATGCAATTACCGTTTTATCTGATGGTTACTAATCTGGACAAACTGCTGAACAAATCAACACCGTCCCAGATATAATCAAAATCGAGTCCCTGCCCAACCGGTACCAACCGGTCAAGCCCCGGCACCCCAGCCTGCAGCCATTGTTGTAGCTCACCGGCAGAGATCCCAAAATAAGTCATGGTCTGCACGCCCCGGTGCAGCACGTCATTTAAATCACTTAATTGTGTCACCGCACTTTGCAAAAAAGTGCCACGGCCGCAATGATCTCGTGAATCAATCAAGCCATGAAGCGCAGTATTGAGTACGGTCAACGTCAAATCTGCATCCACCGGGTTCAACACCGACTGATAACCAACCGCGTGTTCGGCCACAAACACCAGCTTCTGCATAAAATCGGCAGCGTTTAGGCCATGTGGATACTGACTGACCGCAGCACTCACCGCAGGCCAGAATCTGGCACTGGCCAGATTAACAATATTGTCATCTCCAAGCCAGCACACTGAACGCGGTGACGAGCAAGCCTGCTGGCCAAATAGATAAGTATCGTTGACAAAGGCCCGCACCAGCTTGGAGAACTCAGTCTCGTCGGCGGCAAGCACCGCCTCTGCTGATAACAGCGCCAGCGAATACTTATTAGCAAATTTAATATCTACTGCGGTCGGTTGTACCGGCAAACTACTAAAGTAACCGACGGTCTGGTCTCCGCCCCACAACATCCGCGCGTCGCAGCGGGCAGACAAAGTCCGGCTGATCTGATCATCATGCGGATAGGTGATGACCATCAGGCTCTGACTGACCGGATTCTCCGGCAATGCGCTCAGCACCTGATTCAGCACCTGCAGGATCAGCTGTTGTTGCGCCGAAGATTTGGACGATAACCGCACCAGGTTTTTATTACCCATCAACAGCGAAATCACCAACGAGTAAATAAAAATGGTGTCCACATTCGACGGTGCCACATGAAAGACCAGACCACGGGGCAGTCGTACCGCATGGCCGTTTACTGAAGGCGGCACCGCGGCCTGCTCTGCCAGCCGGCTGATGTTGGCTTTGCGTAACCAATAACCCAAAGCGATCATTTCCGGATGCGCTTTAAAAGCCGGATCCCGCAATAATTGCCGTGATAAGGTTTCAACAAATTCAAGTGCTGCTGCGGAAAATGGCGTCAGCAAATCGGCACGACTCTGACAGAAATGTTCAATAGATTGACTAGTTTGGTGCGGCGCTAACTGCCGGATCGCGGTCAGAGTCATGGCTTCACCTCGGCGGCATGCGTATCAGAACAGCCACGCACTTCCGCTTTAGGTAACCGGCCATGGACGTGGAAATATTTACCGTTCAGGCCACAAGCGCAATCGTCTTCACCAAACACTGTGCCTAAATCCTCTGTCAGCAAGCGGTGGCCCGGATAACTTGACGGCAATACACTGCTGACAGCAATCAAACCTTGTTGACCAAACGGCAGTTTTTGCATGGTCTGTGCATCAACAATATCAATGTCGGCATAATCCGGCGCATGCAGATAACCGTGCGAACACTCGACGAAAATCGAGCCGACCTGTTCCACCATACCGTAAAAATTATGCACTCTGGCGATACCACAAGTGTCAAACGCGACCTGCTTAAACACGGAATTATCCACCGCGATATCGATTAACTTTTTCCAGCCACCGCTATGCACCAGCACAGAACCGGCTAAATCCAATTTTTTCCCGCTTTGTTGCAGCACCTGAAAAAAGTACTGCCAGACCATAAAGGTGAAACCAAAGATAAACACCGGCTTGCCCTGATGCTTATCAATAAATGCCTGTACCCGCTCCAGGTTGATCTGCATATCATCGTCCAGAGCGTAGGTATGGTCACGGCCAAACGTAGATAAGCCAAGAATACCAGCCCCCCGGGCAGAAAATGACAGACGGTCTTTGACCACGGCAGGATGGTCGATAATCAGCATCGGCAGGCGCTGCACGCCCAGATAGTGCTGCATAATTTTGACCAGCACTTTACTTTGATGCGCCGCAGTTTCCCGGTCCAACACGATACGGGATACCTGCTGCGAGGTGGTGCCTGAGGATGTCAGGACTTTAAACACCTCTTCCTGCGCGATACTCTTGAGCTCAAATTCTTTAAACAGCCGCACCGGTAACAGAACCTGCCGCCCAAACCAGCCACTTTCCTGCAGCGAAGCGGCGATGCGTCGGTATAATTCACAATGCTGTTGATGATGTGCATCCAGCGCAGACAAATGCTGTTGCAAGGCCGGCTGTTTTTCTGCTGCAGCCAGGCTGTACGGCGACGGTTGCTGATAAAAGAAATCCAGATTATTCATACTGCGCCATTAATGCTTTGATGGCCTGGCCATCGACTTTGCCATTGCTACTGCGCGGGATCGCTGCGATCTGATGCACGGCAATGGCGTTGACGTTGATTTTAAACAGTGCTGAAAGTTCTGTAGCCAGTGCCGCAGGTTCCATCGCAGCTTTGTCACTGATAAAAATCATTAGTTTGTCGTCCCGGCCCGTACTGGTCGCATCCAGTCCGCGGCGTGCCAGCACTTCATCAACTGTATCGAGACTGATGCGAAGGCCAAACATTTTAATAAAACGCTTGGCGCGTCCGGTAATGTAAAAACAACCGTCCTGATCACAATAACCGATATCCCCGGTAGCAAGCTGCCCATGGCACAGGTCGCCAAGCGCGAGATCAGCCAGCGACTCAGCATACCCCAGCATCACATTCGGCCCCTGATAAAGCAGTTCGCCTTCGATATCCGGCTGGTCCGTCAGCTGTCCATCCGCCAGACGTATCCAGAGTTTACCGCCCGGAATAGCACGGCCGATCGAGCCGGCTTTTTCTGCCAAAAGTTCCGGTGGTAGATAAGCGATGCGGGCTGTGGCTTCGGTCTGACCATACATCACCACGAATTGCTGTTGTTTCTCCTGCGTTTGCTGGTGGAAATACAACAAGCTGTCATGATCAAGCCGGCCGCCCGCTTGAGTCACATAACGCACTGAATCTGTTTTAAAACGCTCGTAGCGCATTTTGCGCAGCATTTGCCAGATATAGGGGACACCTGACAATGACGACACCTGATGCTGCTGAACTAATTGCCAAAACTCACGCGATAACAAACCATGTACAGTCAGAACAAGCTTGGCTCCCGCCTGTAAATGACTATTGAGGATGGATAACCCGTAGGAGTAATGCAGGGGCATCGTTGTGACTGCGGTTTCCGCAGCATTCAGCTGAAGGTAGTCGACAATAGCACTGGCATTACTTTGCAGATTTTGCCGGCTTAACCGCACCAACTTTGGCGAACCTGTCGTACCGGAGGTTGATAACAGCAAGGCTAAATCGGGATGTAACGCCAGCTGCTCTTGATGCTGCACCCGCAGCTCACTACCGCGTAGCAGGATATTCGGCTGATAAGTCGCAACTAAGGTCTCGAGTAAATCAGCGTCTAGTGAGGCATCCAGCAGAATAATCGGGTGCCCGGCCTGCAACGCAGCCAGATACCAGCATACACTGTGCAAATCGGTGTCCATGCAAAGCGCGAGCAAAGACCGGTGAGATGGCAGTTGTTGCACGCACGCCTGGACGCGCTGCGTTAACTCCGCATAACTGATCGCGCCTTCCTGCTGGTCGACCAATGCAACAGCAGTTGGCACTGCCCGTGTTAAATCCCAAAAAAAACTCATGGTGCAGGCCTTTGCGCTTAAATCAACATACCGCCGTCCACACCAATAATCTGGCCTGTGACATAAGCGGATAAATCTGAGCCTAAAAATGCCGCGACACCGGCAATCTCCTCCGGTGAGCCTATCCGTTTCATCGCAACCGAGGCAATCCGGGTTTCGAACACCGCTGGCGGAATAGACCGAGCCATATCGGTATCAATAAAACCAGGTGCAATCGCATTGACGCGGATGTTGCTGATGGCCAGTTCTTTCGCCAGTGATTTGGTGATACCAATCACAGCAGCTTTTGAACCGCCATAGACTGCCTGGCCACTATTACCGTTGGTACCGATGATGGACGTCAGATTGACAATACTGCCAGACTTCACCTTCGCCATAATGCGGGCTGCGTACTGGCTCATGTATAAGACAGCATAGGTATTGATGGAGAATGTCCGCTCAATTTGTGCCGGCGTCACCATGCCAATCAACGCATCATCGAGAATACCGGCATTATTGACCAGCACATCGATGGTTTTGGATTTAGTCAGAAAATCTTTGTAGGCGAGCTTGACCGAATTCGGATCGGCCACATCGCAAACAAAAGCGTCCGCACGGCCACCGGATGCCTGCAATTCAGCGACGACCTCATTCACGCGCGCGGGATCCCTGCCGTTGACAAAAACCCAGGCGCCTTGTGCAGCAAAGAATCGGGCTATCGCCAGACCAATACCCCGAGTTGCACCTGTGACGATACAGACTTTGTCTTTGAGCAACATATCAGAAAGTTACTTCATAACGGGCAAGAATTTCTCTGGCCTTTGCAACTGAGCTCATATCAATGATGTCGTCTGTATCCAGCATGATGTCAAAAGCATCTTCCAATGCTGCAATCAGTGTCATGTGGGCTACCGAATCCCATTGTGGGATAGTGTTGTATTGCAATTCATCCGTGACCTGCTCTGCCGGAATGCCGAGTGACTGTGCAAAACATTGAATTAAAGTCGCTTGCGACATGGCTTACCTCATTAATCTGTTGTGTACGACAAGATATTCGCCCCGAAGTGACACAATAGATTTTTCGGGGGCGTCAGATTTTACATAAGAATGGCTGTCAACAATACCCTTATCTCCGAGATATTTACCCGGAAATATCGTTGAGCGGGTACCGAGGAAACATAAATCCCCGACTTTAGCATTGCCATTGACCGCCGCGTACGGTGATAACACGCTACTAAAACCAATAGTCGATTCATGCCCGATGCTGCAATGCACATTCACCGCAACATTGGCAGCAACGATTGCCTTGGCGTTAATCACTGAATATGGAGCCACAATGCAACCGTCTGCCAGCTCTGCACTTTTTGCCACGATAGCACTTGGGTGGATATAAGTATAAAAATTGGCGCCTTTTTGTTTCAACAGCTCATAACAACGCTTGCGATGGTGCACATTGCCGATGGTGATCAAAAAAAGGTCATCCGCCTGTGGGTCGTAATCAGCCACAGCGCCTAAATGCGGCAGTAGCTGCTGAGCGCAATGAGCAGCGTCATCGAGCACACCTTTGAGCCGAATCTTTTGCATCGCCCGCTCATCGGATTGCAAGTAATCATAGAGTTCGAGAAAAAAACCACCGGCACCGACCAGGATTAAGTTCTTCATTGTGCGCTCCCGGTAAATTTTGTGGTTGTTGCCTCACCTGCGGCTGCAATTCCCTCTCTGACAACGACCTTTTTAACCGTCATCCACAGTATGCGGATATCCAACCACAAGCTTTGATTATCGACATACCAGACATCGAGGCGAAATTTGTCTTCCCAGCTGATGGCATTACGGCCATTGACCTGCGCCCAGCCAGTGATCCCTGGCCGAGCTTCGTGACGCCTTGCTTGCTCCACAGTGTAAAGAGGCAAATATTCCATCAACAAAGGACGTGGCCCGACCAGACTCATCTCGCCTTTCAACACGTTCCACAGCTCGGGCAATTCATCGAGACTGGTTGAGCGCAGAAAACGGCCAAAGGGTGTTAAACGTATGTCGTCCGGTAGTAATTCGCCGTTTGGACCTTTAGCCTCCGTCATAGTGCGGAACTTATACATTCGGAAAGGTTTGCCGCCAAGACCAGGACGAACCTGACTAAACACGACCGGTGAGCCCAGTTTACGGCGCACCAGAACTGCGACCACTAACAATACCGGCCACAGGCATAGCAGTCCTGCCGCAGCGGCAAAAAGATCGAAAAAGCGTTTCACTTGTTGATGATTCCCATCGTTACCAGCATATGTTGATTAACTTTCTGTACGTCATACTTTTCTTCTGCGATCTGCCTTCCATGCAGGCCCATCGTTCTGACCTTTTCATCGTCGTGCAGCATCAATAACATTGCTTGCGCAAGCTCTTCGGCTGATTTTACCGGCACCAACAAGCCGTTCACGCCTGAGACTACCGTTTCACGACAGCCTGGAGCATCTGTCGTGATCACCGCTCTTGCCATGGCCATAGCTTCTAATACAGTCCTTGGAGTTCCTTCCCGATATGAAGGTAAAACGTAAACTGAACTCTCTGCGATGGCAGGGCGTACATCCTTCAGGCGCCCCAAAAATTCTATAACGCCCTCTTGAATCCAACTATCCAGCTCAGTTTGAGCGATCGCATCAGGCGCATCGTCAATCCACCCAGCCAAACGGAATTTACATTGTGGATACTGCTGGCGTACTAATTTTGCCGCCGCCACATACTCCCGAACCCCCTTATCACCTAACAGTCTTGCAATCAGCAAGAATGCAGGTTGTTGCGGCAACGGCACCGGTTGGAACAGACTGATATCAATACCAGAGCCATTTACGACGACTGTTTTTTCAGCAGAAGACAGAATTCCTCGCCGAACAAATAAATCACGATCATCAGGGTTTTGAAAAAAAACCTTATCAGTAAAATGCAATGCGACCTGATAAAGTGTTGTTGCAATGCGCTTGAGCACAGAACGCTGCCCCGCCTCACCGGCAAAGGCGTAACCCAACCCAGTGACTAACGCATAACGTTGCGGCACCCGCGCTAACCAAGCAGCAAGGCTGCCATAAATCACCGGTTTGATGGTATAACCGAGAACACGGTCCGGGCGAATTTGCCGCATTAACCGAGACAGACAAACCAACGTTTGCAGGTCATGCCAAGGGTTCATACCCGTTCGGTTCATTGACACACTATGGATCTGTACACCTTTGGAGCGCAACTTTGCCGCGACTTCCGCATGCTCACACAACTCGGGTGCCGCCGCATGCACTTCCTGACCACTTGCAATCAATGCATCGATCAAAGGACCACGAAAATTAATCAGGGATTCGCTATACCCTGCAATTAATAAAAACTTCATTGCTCAGCAAGCCACGCTTGGAACATTAAGATATTCCACAGATGATACTGCCAATTATGGCTGCCGCTTTGATGCTGCGACCACATCGTTCTGATGGTTTCAGTTTTGAAATAGCCTTGCTGATCCAGCAGACGGCTGTCCAGCAACTGCTCTGCCCAATCACGCAAAGGCCCGCGTAACCACTGGTCCAATGGAATACCGAAACCCATTTTGGGCCTTTCAATGAGTTCTTTTGGCACGTGGCGATATAACACCTGACGCAATAACCATTTTCCCTGCCCCTGGCGAATTTTAAAATGCAGCGGCAGTTGCCAGGCGAACTCAACTAACCGATGGTCCAGCATCGGAACACGGGTTTCGAGACTCGTTGCCATAGCAGCACGGTCAACTTTCGTCAGGATATCGTCAGCCATGTAGGTCTGAGCGTCCATGGCCATCATATAGTGCTCTAGACTATCCGTATTTGGCCAGAGTGCAGGGTCCGTCAGCATCGTCTTTGGTTCAGTACCGCCCAAAACCACGCTTTCAGGCTCATGCCAATGACTAGTCAGACGACGATAAAACTGCTGACCATCGGGCAAAGCTAGCACTTCGGCCAGTTTACGGGCTTTTTCACCCGGGATCGCCATATGCAACTTTTTCGGCAGCAGCGGCTTTGCCAGCTCAAACAGCTGGTCCCAGCGTTTCGGTGGAACAGCATTCAGTACGCCAGCAGCGGCTTTGCGGCAAAACAAAGGAGCCTTTTGAAATGGCCCCCACACTTTGCCAGCAGCTAAATGCCGATTATAGCCACCGAAAAGCTCATCACCACCATCGCCACTCAACGCGACAGTTACATGCTGTTTGGCCAACTGACTAACCAAAAAAGTAGGTATTTGTGAGCTATCGGCAAATGGCTCGCAGTACATCGATGGCAAACGCGGGATGACGCCCAAAGCATCTTGCGGGCTTACATACAATTCAGTGTGATCTGTTTTCAGGTGACTGGCCACTTCTTTGGCACAGGTCGCTTCATCAAAACCAGATTCATTAAAGCCGATAGTGAAAGTCTTGACTGGTCGCTGACTATTGGCTTGCATCAGCGCTACAACAGAACTGCTGTCGACGCCACCGCTGAGGAAGGCTCCCAATGGCACGTCCGCGAGCATCTGACCACTGACACTTTGTGTCAACATGGCCTCCAGTCGATCAGCAGCCTCAGCATCTGAGCCAACAAACGGGGATGTCAGGCCTTCCGTAACTATTTGATTAAAAGACCAATATGACTGCTCGACTGCTAACTTAGCTCGAACCGGATCATCGAGATTCAACTGGAGATAATGACCTGGTTTTAACTTATAAAAACCCTGATAAACTGAATAGGGCGCTGGAATGTAACAATGCCGTAACAACAGAGTCAGTGCATCCCGACTGATATCCGCGCTGAACGCAGGATGCGCTTTAAGCGCTTTCAATTCGGATCCGAATAGAAGGATATCGCCCTGCCAGCCCCAATACAGAGGCTTTTCCCCCATACGATCACGCGCCAGCGTTAACTGCCGGGCTTGTTCATCCCACAATGCGATAGCAAACATACCAACTGCGGCCTGCAGAGTTTTGACCACCCCCCAGGTTTCAATACACGCGAGCAGAGTTTCCGTGTCAGAATGACCACGCCACTGGAACTGTACCCCCTCAGTCTGCAACATCTCGCGCAGCTGCAGGTGATTATAAACTTCGCCATTGTATGCAATCACGTAGCGGCCACTAGCCGATAACATCGGTTGATGACCGGCTGCTGACAAATCAACAATAGAAAGTCTGCGATGCCCTAAAACCACGGGACCATTGTCCGATTGCCAAATCCCTTCGCTGTCAGGGCCACGGTGCGCTATTTTCCCGCACATTTGACGAGCAATTTCCTGATTATCTATACCGTTAATCCGGCTAAAACCGATAAATCCACACATCAGGGCGTTGAAATCCTTTGTAGAGAAGAAAAAATATTCTTTAATTCAGGCAACTGCGCTTGCAGCGAATACACATTTTCCACTGCTTTTCGGCCCGAGCGACCATAATGCTGCCGCAGTGCGGGGTTGCTCGCCAAACTCATTAAAGCGTCTTTCCATTGATCGTCAGTCGAAGCTAATAAACCGGCTTCACTACCCTGCACAATATCAATGTTGGCGCCAACCGGCGAAGCGATGACCGGAACTGCACATGCCATATATTGAATTAATTTGTAGCCACACTTGCCTCGTTCCCATGGACCATCTGGCAGTGGCATCAGCCCCACATCAAAACTGCAGATGTCCGAAACTTCAGTGGCTTCTGACCATTGGCGCAGTTCAACCTGACAGCCGGAAAAGTGCGGCAGTATATCGCTGTTTGCGCCGATTAGAATCAGCCTACCGTCACATTCTGCTACGACTTTAGATAAAGCAGGTGCAATCATCGTCAGATAAGATTGGGTCGCCGGAGAACCAATCCAGCCGAAAACAGGATTCGCTGGTTTTTCTAGCCGAACATAGGCTGGGTAGCGATCCAGATCGATGACTGTCGGCACCCAATGAATGACTTGGGCACCAGCCTTCAGTGCTCTTTCTTTTAGATAGCTATTGCCAACACAGACTACATCAGCATTCGCCATCACCTGGTCAATCTTCGTACCCAACAGATTTTTAAGCACCGGATTGCCGGACATATCGTAATTATGAAATAAGGCGTCATCATAATCGACTACAAAACGCACTTTACGCCACTTCAGATACTTTTCGAGCCAGGCCGGAAAATAAGGTAGTAGCTCATATTCAAGCCACACCACATCAAATTGCTTAACCTGGAACAGAACGAGCAATCGATGCCAGTAGCACTTCAAGACATGCGCCAGACTACGACCTTTTTTCTGATACAACTGCTGTAAATAAGTATCATCAAACAATGATTGGACACGAATCTCGAATCCGGCTGCAATTAAACCCGGTAAAAACTGCATAGTACGCAACCGTGAACTTGCGCCTAATCTGGAATATTTGCTTAACAACAAAATTTTCATCTGCAGATACTCAGCGGGTAGTGCCACGAAACAGCCATTGCGGCAACCAGCGGTATAACATAGAAAAACCACTTAATGTTTCTTTAAAAGCAGTACCAGAGCGTTTGATTCCAGCCAAAGTGAGTCTTGTGAAGGGTTCAAGCAACAGCGTTGCAATGAAAACGCCCACTGTTGCCGGCAGCGAGAAATGCTTAGCTGCGTACAGCAGTCGGCTTCTTAACGTGTAAAACAACCGCCGTGCTTTTACCTGATTCGACACCCCTCCCCCCAGATGAAAAGCAGAGGTTTCGTTGAGGTAATAACTGCGAAAACCAGCGTTGGCAGCACGATAAGCAAAATCTACTTCTTCGTAATACACAAAGAACCGTTCATCAAAACCGTTGAGCTGAATAAATAGGTCACGACGAACCAAAAAAAATGCTCCGATGACCTGATCCACATAGCGGCTATCCAGATGATCCCACTCCGTCATGGCACACCCAAGTTTCGGAAAGAATTTATCCAGCCCTAGGGATTGAGCCGCAGAGCGTGACGCCGACGGATAACGTGAACAACTGCGCGAAACATGTGATTGCTCATCCAATAGCCGCACACCGCAAATTCCGGTGTTTTGATGTTGCGGGCTTTCCATACAAGCAAAGACTGCAGGCAAGGTATCGGCATATACAGCAGCATCGGGATTTAAAAACAAAATATATGGACTTGTTGCGTGCAGTGCACCTTGGTTACAACCACGCGCAAAACCCGCGTTTTCCGCAAGCAGCACAGACCGGACCAACGGCAGATTTTCAACCAGACGCATGGAATGATCTGTGGAGCCGTTATCTACGACAATTATTTGTCCTATAAGCCCTGCACCAAAGTTGTTCAACGACTCTACGCAATCTTTTAGTTGCGAACCAGCATTCCAGTTTACGATAACGACATCAATCAATTCGAATTTTCCCTACGGTTAATCTTTTTCTCATACGAAACCTGAATCATCAGAAAAACCAACCAGATTAGAATAGTATATTGTTGGGTAAATTGAGGGTCTTCGACAGATAGGCCCATCATCACCATAAAAAATCCGAAACCGATTTTGAAACCAAGTAGACAAGCTCTAACAAAGAAAAGAGAAAACAACAATATTGATACTAAAAGTGCAAATAGAGACTGTTCTACTAACGTAGTTATCCAATAATTGTGTGCAGTAGACTGAAACTGACTGATTGATGAATAGAATCCAACAGGCTCAAACGGATGTTGCAGAAAGTACTCGATTTTAGTCAGCGACAGGTCGAACCTGTCGTTGCCACTCAGTAATTCATTCGCATTAGTTCTGCGTTCGATAAAATCATAAAAGCCAGTTAAATCTATCAGGTCCGCGGCATAAACAGTCATCCAGTATGTTATCAGTGCAGCGAGAATCGAGAATGCGATTGAAAAACGAACAAAGCCGAAATAGATGAGAACAATCGGTAAAGACAACAACAAAACAGAACGCGATAGCGTCAACACTATTGCCAAAAAGAAGATAAAAACACAGAAGTTAGAAAAGCCACTTTTACTTTCGACGAATAGACAGCTAAACAAACACAACAAAAGGACCTGTGCAATAACATTACTTGCTGCCCACGGTAGTGACATCAAGCCGCCTACATGTCTCTCATAAATAACATTAACGAGACCATGCTCAATCGACTGATAAATAAAATTTGAAATAAAATACAAAGATACAGATATACCTGCTATCTGAATTAATTTGGAAAGATACTGAATATCTATTGAAAACCTGTCTTTTACCGCAAGTAGTGACCAAAACAACACCACCGCCACTAAATAGAAAAAGAAACGAACAAAAGATTGAATAACATCTGCAGACAGGAGAGTCGCCACTGCCATAACAGTGATGTAAGACAAAGATAATATAAAGACATACCCATCGATCCGAAGCAAATTAGGCAAAGCGAAAGGAAGCAACGTAAGGATAGTCAAACCCAGAAAGGGCGCAGAAAAAGTGATCACGCCGCCCTGTTCCTTAGTTGTTGAAAATGCTAAAAGCAACAAACTAAAGAACATGAAAAGTCTAAAAATCTTTGTCGGAAAATCTAACGCGTAGGTCATCAGTTTTCAGCCTGTTGAGACTTCCTAAAGAAAGATTCAATCTCAGTAAAAGATCTACTCACATTTTCCTCAACGGCCTCGACTTGCTGCCGGATCCTGTTGATCTGTAACTCAGCTGTTTGCTCCGCAAATGGAATATTATCATACCCGTATGCGATTCCCCACCTGTCTTCAACTTTAGGGTACCACTGCTCTTCTGTTTGATTTTCATCAGGGACCACTATCGAGATACAACCACACAAAACAGCAAACAATGAATATGCGGTGTAAGTATCATAGGATACAAAGTATTTTACGTTTCTAAGAATTTCACCAGTATCTTCATGGGAGAGACCATCAATCACAATTGCCGGCTCATCATGAACGAACTTCTTACCTGCACCTTTACGGATACAGACAGCTACACCTTTTCTCTCTACAACATTTGAAGGCTTGAAATAATGTTCAAGTGGATAATGGATGACCTTCAACTCTTGGCTAGCAACCGAAACACCGTCGAGCTGCACATCTTTAATTGCAGAGTTAAACTTAACTAGCAAGTCACCACGAGAGAAAGATATATTTCCCGTATGAAATCCTGGTTGATGTAAAAGCCAGCGCACTACGTTTTTTGCCAATAATGGATTTCCATTAACCGTTTCAGGATACACCACTATTGTGTTTTCATCGTTTAGGCTGCTTACCTTACCGTGAAAAATTGGGGTATTAAAATTACGATTAACGGCAAATTTGCTGGCAAAAAGAGCTAAACGGACTCTAAGAATTTGCTTTAGGAATATTAAAAGTGTAGCGAACCAATTTCGTTGGCTTAACTCAACACAGGTTACAAAAGGGTACAATGACGCGTCGTAACCCTGATTTCTGAGGATATCGCAGAGCTTGTGTAAAACAACCGCTCCACCTACTTTTTCACAGTAGGCTGGTGTCACGATGACAATCCGATTTACACCCATCGAAGAACAACCTTTGACGAAACTATTTTTTGAAACTTCAAAAAAACCAAACCAAACAACATGAAAATGGCAAGCCTCACTGAAAAATAATAGAGTAGCGAATCTGCAAACCCGAAGTATTTAATCGCTGACTCGGAAACGTATAGCATCAAAGGCAGCACTACGAAAAAGACCACGAATAAAGAGCTCGGATTTTTAAAACTCCTCGATAAAGTCCAGCCACCCCATACAAGGAAAAACAAAAAAGAATGAATGAAGCACCAAAATCCTATGTAGTCTGGTGATGACCAAGCAATTAAAAAACACCCCAGGACAGCAAATAGAGAGTAAGCCATATAGACTTTGAGGTGTTGCTGAAGAAGATTAAAAGAAAAAATTATCAAAAAAATAAACTGCATTACAGATGAGAAAAAAACTGCCAAAAAAAGATACTTAGACTGTTCGGCGACCCCTAGTATATTTTCATCACCTGATAGCCATAATGACAAAAAAAACTGTCCATTCACAAAGATCGCAAAAACCGCATTCCATGATAGAAATATAAATAGCATGAATGGTTTTAAAAAAGTTCGCGAGTACTCTTCCATTTGCCCGCTTGCTTTGAGTCTATTTAGCCTAGGCATCAGATACTGAATCAATGGAATGGCCATAATCGCCACTACACCAGAAAGTTGGGAACCAATTTGGTAGTATGTAAAGTCCGCTGGCACCATAAAATAAGACGCAAGAAATTTATCTGATTGACTCACAACTACCCACAACAAAGAAATTGCACCTAACATAAATGTGGGTTTCAGAAGGTCCCGAAAGCTAGTTCGAATCTCTGACAAGGAATGCTCATACGAATATGATTCACGGTGATAACGTAAATATAGAAAAAACAAAACAAGCAACTCTGCCGCACAAACGATTGCAAGAATTTGAAAATATTGTGGTAAGTCAGAGGGCAAATTTAAAAACAGATAACCACAACCATAACCTAGCGTTGGTCCAAAAATATTAAACAACGCTACTTTTACATGATTTTCAATCGAGGTTAAAAAGCAAAGCAAGAACTGCTTGATGTACGTTAGTGCAATTGTTAGCCCCAAGTATAGGATTGCAGTCGAAACGTAAGCTTTATCAGTACTTTGACCTAACCAGCTATATGCCAAAAAATCTTTTGTTAAAGTAAAGAGCACAAAAATAGCTGCTGCGATAAGAAAGGTATATTTCAGAAACTTAGCAAACAAAAAGGTTGCTTCAAGGCGCTTTAGAGGAGAATGAGCACTGCCAGAGAACATTTTTATTATGGCACTACTAAACCCTAAATCTAACAGCCCTAACAACGCTACCATTGTGAGAAAAAAAGAGATAACACTGTAGGTCTCTGCACCGAGTACAGTCAAAAATACTGGAACAAAAACAAACGGCAGCACAGACCGATAGATCTGTGCCGCATACATAATTGAAATTTCGAATTTATTCACTTCAAATTACGCAGAGAAAAATTCAAATACTGCTTCGACAATCTTATCTTGCGATTCTCTGGATAAGCCGTAGAAGACTGGTAAGCGAACAAGTTTCTCACTTTCAATAGTCGTATAGTCATCAGAGCCCACGAATTCACTGTAAACTAAGCCCGCTTTTGAGCTATGAAGCGGTATATAGTGAAAAACCGCGAGAATGTCTTTTGACCTCAAAAATTTGATGAAGTCAGTTCTTTCATCAATATTCGACAACTTTACATAAAACATGTGTGCATTGTGTGAAACATCGCCCGGCACAGCTGGCAATGTAATCTTTCCTGCTTTCGCTAACGACTGAAACTTATCAAAATAGTAATCCCAAATGTCTAATCTCTTCAGGTTGATATCATTCGCTTGCTCTAGCTGCGCCCACAAGTACGCGCATTGCAGTTCTGAAGGTAAATAGCTGCTACCAATATCTACCCAGCTGTACTTATCAACCATTCCACGGAAAAACTGACTGCGATTAGTTCCTTTTTCGCGGATGATCTCAGCACGGTGAACTAATTCGGCATCATTGATTAACAACATGCCCCCTTCGCCACCGCTGGTATAATTTTTTGTCTCGTGAAAGCTATATGCTGCGATGTGACCTATTGCACCAAGATGACGGCCTTTGTACGTAGACATGACACCCTGTGCCGCATCTTCTACCACTTTCAGCTTATGTTTTTCTGCAATCGCCATAACAACATCCATATCGCAAGAAATACCGGCGTAATGGACTACAACTATGGCTTTAGTTTGTTTCGTAATCGCGGCTTCTATTTTAGATTCGTCCATATTCATCGTATCAGGTTGAATATCAACGAATTTAATTTTTGCCCCCCGCAATACGAATGCATTTGCGGTGCTGACAAAAGTAAAGCTGGGCATAATGACTTCGTCACCAGCCTGGATATCAAGGAGAATCGCCGCCATTTCCAAAGCATGAGTACAGCTCGGCGTAAACAGCGCTTTTCCAATCGAAAAGTTCTGTTCAAACCATTTTTCGCATTTTTTACTGTAAAAGCCATCACCACAAATTGACGGACTGCGCATCGCAGCCAATACATATTCATCTTCTTTGCCGGTATAAGGGGGCTTGTTAAAAGGGATCATTTCGCTGAGTACTCTTTTAAAAACTGAGTTTCCAGTTTTAATATATTTTTACTACGCTCACCTCTGCGCTTCGCAGGGATACCAAAGTAGATCCCCCAAGGCTCTGTAGGTTTCGCGACCAATGACATTGCTCCGACTGAACAACCTTCGGCAACATCAGCACCGGGCAATATTATACTGCCAGCACCAATAATAGTTTGCCTACTTAAGCGTACCTGCTTGAAAACTTCATTTTTAAACTCTTTAGGCACAAGCGAGTTAACCATACTCTCACCCGAATAATCATCAGATTGTGAGAATACTTTTACTCCATAAGCTAATGTACAAAAATCATCCATAACTACGCCGGGTACACCTCCTGCAACAAGACATCCTGGCGTAATATGACAAAAATTTCCGATAACGATGACACCTGAAACAATACAAAAATCATCTATTCTTGAGTTATCACCAATAGAAATTGATTCAGGATTATAGATGGCTGCTCTATCGCTTATTTTAACATTCTGGCCTAAATGTTTAAAACCAAGATTCTCTAGTTCTGTTCTCGTTAAATAAGCCATATTTTACTTTATATCCTAAAGAATAAACTAAAAGTTAATCTGAAGATCTTCAAGCGACAGACCAATTTTATCTTTTGCAGAAAGAACAAATTCATATCCTTCAGGCCATTGAATACCGACTTGTGGATCGTTCCACAATAGCGTTGCCTCGTCTGCCGGATTGTAATAGTCGGTACATTTGTACTCGAAATCAGCAAAATCACTCAGTGTGACAAAACCATGCGCGAAGCCTTCAGGAACCCATAGTTGTTTCTTATTCTCTTCAGACAGAACAATCCCAAACCATTGTCCGAAACTACGCGATTCTCTGCGTAAATCAACAGCTACATCAAAAACAGCGCCATGAACAACTCTTACCAATTTTCCCTGTGGACTGCCTTTTTGGAAATGCATGCCACGAAGAACGCCTTTAGATGAACGAGAATGGTTGTCTTGTACAAATGGTTTGTTAATGCCAAGCAAGCTTTGATACCTTTCTGCATGAAAAGTCTCAAGGAAAAACCCTCTATGGTCTCCAAAAACCTTAGGCTCAATGACGCAGCAATCCACAAGAGGAGTCTCTTTTACAATCATAATTGCTTCCCTAAAGAGAGAGATTTAATCCGGTAACTAATCATTACATAGATTGAGGTGAGGAAAAGTAAAAATAAATAAAACATAATTAGTATAAGCGCTCTCTTAGGACCGCTTTTTTCCTGGGGACTTACTGCTCGATCAATAAATTTAAAAACATATTCGTGCCTTACGTTTGCAACCATTAGAGTCTTCAATTGCTCTTCTAATAATGCATAGACTACATTTCTAATCTCAGCGATAGTTGCAACATCAGCTTCTTTATTAAGAAATTGGATGCTATTTTGAGCATCTCTAATATCAGACTGCCGGATATGGTCATTTATATCTTCAACAATCCAGTTCGTTACATTCTTTGAAAAATCAGGTGAGTAGTGTTCAAACGAAATGTAAACAGTATTTTTAACTTTATCTTTACTTATAGAGAAAGATGCTAAAAAAGCTTTATGGGCTTCTTGCGTCGAAGGTTCCGGCGTATAAGGAAAACTAACCTCCCTAACCCATTTTTTATTTTTCTCATCGTAAATCTCAGGGTTCAATATTAACTGCCCTGTTTGAAGATCAACGCTCTCAGTTGCCATAAGAGGGATTAGCAAATCTCTTTTTTTGATAAACGATTCAATAAATTCCCTAGATACAATCACTTCAATTGCGTAGTCAGTCTTATCATTGCCTGCCAATCCTCCAAGATTTACACCAGCAAGTGCAGCCAAGCTTCCCAGTTGACCCGATACTTTGCTGTTTGATGCTGCTGCAGAGACCAAAGTTGCATTCGATTTATAGCGATTCGGCATGTCGATGAGTACAAAAGCAAACATCGCCGACAGGATCAAGGGTAAACCTATAATCAACCACTTCCGACCGTATAGAATACGCACGATGTCTTCAAAAGAGGTATGTCTTTTTTCACATGGCTGCATGTTGGAGAGCATTTCCAATTTCCAATCGTTTGAATTAAAAAAGTGTTGATTCAATCAACGTTTTACTTTCCGCGTGGTGTTGCCAAAACTAACGACAGGCTTGCCCGCCAATCAGACGGAGGATAACCAAAAGTGCCAATCGCCTTTGAACAATTCAAACTGGAGTTAGACGGTCTTGGTGCAGGCCTTACAAAAACAGAGGATGAAACTGGCTCAACAGGAATATCACTACGAAGCTGATGGCAAATTTCTAACGCAAAATCATACCAACTTACATACGGATACCCACAAAAGTGATAAACCCCCCAACCTATGAACCCGGTACTGGTAACTTGCGTCAACACCTCAGTGATGAATTCAGCCAGATGACCGGCATAAGTTGGGCCACCGGTTTGATCGCTAACAACCTGAAGTTTTGGTAAACGGCTACTCAAATCAGCAATCGTTTTAACAAAATTTTGGCCAACCTCGGAAAAAACCCACGAAGTGCGTATGACGATACACTTCTTGCAATACTTTAAAGCGGCAATTTCGCCCTGTAGCTTGGTTTGGCCATATACTGAAGCGGGACCGACTTCATCCTCTTCACGATATGGATGCTGCGAGGTGCCGTCGAAAACATAATCTGTTGATACGTGCAGTAAAATGCCACCACATTTCTCTACAGCTTTTGCTAACTCAGCGACCGAATCAGCATTAACTTTTGTGGCGGTTTCGATGTCAGTCTCTGCTTTATCAACTGCGGTATAAGCAGCAGCATTGACGACAATATCAGGCTGTATCGATTCGATGGCTTGAGCTACGTTCTCTGGCTTTGATAAGTCAATATCTGCCCTAGTCGCACATATCAAGTCATAACGTTCTGCCAGAAGCGACTTTAAAAAAGTGCCTAACTGGCCATTTGCGCCGGTGAGTAATAGCTTCTGCTTCATGCGGATTGCTCCGACGCCAACCGCAGCAAATATTGCCCATATTGATTCTTAGCCATCGGCTTGGCGATAATGGTCAGATCTTCGTTGCTGATCCAGCCATTGCGCCAGGCAATCTCTTCTAGACAGGCAACCTTTAAACCCTGTACATGTTCGATAGTCTGCACAAAAGAAGAAGCTTCATGCAGACTTTCGTGGGTACCACTATCCAACCAGGCAAAACCGCGCCCAAGCAACTCGACGTTGAGCCGACCTTTCTGCAGGTATACCTGATTGATGTCGGTGATTTCTAACTCACCGCGTGCAGATGGCTTGATTTGTTTAGCGATCTCAATCACATCGTTATCGTAAAAATACAAACCGGTGACCGCATAATTTGACTTCGGTTGTACCGGCTTCTCTTCAATGGAAATGGCACGCATTTCATTATCAAAGGCAACCACGCCAAATCGCTGCGGGTCTTTCACCTGATAACCAAACACTGTCGCGCCGGAAGTGCGGCCAACCGCTTTTTTTAAAGTTGATGAGAAGTTTTGCCCATAGAAGATATTGTCACCAAGTACCAGGCATACCGGACTATCGCCGATAAAAGCTTCTCCAATCAGAAATGCCTGAGCCAGACCTTCTGGTTTTGGTTGAATGGCATAACTTAACCGAACACCAAAATCATCACCATTACCTAACAAACGCTGAAATGACTCAGAGTCTTCAGGTGTTGTGATAATCAGGATGTCGCGGATCCCTGCCAGCATCAACACGGATAACGGATAGTAGATCAACGGCTTATCATAGACAGGCAGCAATTGCTTGGATACGCCCCTGGTCAGTGGATACAAACGCGTACCTGAACCACCGGCAAGAATAATTCCTTTATATTGCATCATATCAATCCTTCGACCCTAAGCGCTCAAGACGGTAACTGCCATTCAATACTGATGACCACCAAGATTCATGTTGAAGATACCAGGAAACCGTCTTACGAAGACCGGATTCAAATGTCTCCTGTGGAGTCCAACCCAACTCCTTTTCAATTTTACTGGCATCAATGGCGTAACGAACATCATGTCCCGGCCGATCCGTGACATAGGTAATCAGATCAGCGTAATTTTTTAAGCCTGCCTGCTTCTTCTCCGGCGCCAGTTCCTCAAGTAACTTACAAATCTCGCGTACAACAGTAATATTTTGTTGTTCGTTATGCCCACCGATATTGTAAGTTTCGCCGACGCCCCCTTCCGTTACCACTTTGTACAAGGCACGGGCATGGTCTTCAACATAAAGCCAGTCTCTGATTTGATTACCGTTGCCATACACCGGTAATGGTTTACCAGCCAGGGCGTTCAGAATCATCAAAGGAATGAGTTTTTCGGGAAAATGGTAAGGGCCGTAATTATTCGAACAATTCGTGACAACGACAGGCAAACCAAAAGTACGGTGCCAAGCCCGAACCAGATGGTCAGAGCCAGCTTTACTGGCCGAATAAGGGCTACTCGGCGAATAAGGAGTAGACTCGGTAAACAAATCATCCGTGCCGTGTAAATCACCATACACTTCATCCGTTGAAATATGATGAAACCGAAACTTTTGAGCTTGTTCAGCGCTGAGCGATTTCCAATACTTTCGCGCCGCCTCGAGTAAAGAGTAGGTACCTACGATATTGGTCTGGATAAACTCACCGGGTCCATCAATAGACCGGTCGACATGACTTTCTGCTGCCAGATGCATGACCAGATCAGGCTTGAACTGGTCAAAAATGTGTTCAACGGCTTCGCGATCACAAATATCTGCCTGAACAAAGGTATAACGGTCTGAATCTGCAATCTCAGACAGTGACAGCAAATTACCGGCATAAGTGAGTTTATCTAAGTTAATTACACGGTCATTTGTATGTTGAACAATAAAACGGCATACCGCAGACCCGATAAATCCAGCACCGCCAGTTACCAAAATAGTTTTCACTTGTTTACTCCGCAACCGAATGAAAATCCGGTCTGTGTATGAGATGCAGACCGGATGTTTTAAATTTTTCTAAGTCGATTAAAACGAGTTAATCGCCGCTAACGCTACAGCGCTTTGATAGAAGATCTGCGTCACCTGCGTCCATAAAGTCATACCATCTTTAAATTCTGTATCTAAAGGCACAACTATGGTATCGCCTGGCTTTAGATTTTGCTCAGCCACGGCAAACCACTGGGAACTTTGTGGCATATATACAGAACCATCCGCGCGGATTACATAAACTCGCTCGGTATCTGCACGTTTACGCACACCACCGGCCAGAGCAAGGTAATCATCAAGCATCAGATCTTGGCGGAAACGATGACTTGAAGCATGTTGCACTTCACCTACTACGCTAATGGCGGTATTCATTGGCGGAATAAACAACTCATCACCATCTTCGGCAACGATATCTGCTCCCGGTTCAGCCTTTTGAATCGCATTCAAATCAACAACCAAACGGCCTACCGGCTTCACTTTTTCAATTTCCGCAATCATCGCCATCGCGTCCTGCGGTGCAACAGTGGCACCATCCGGAGTCAGGCTGCGCGCGGCGATATCGGCACGTAATTGTTGGCTCAGTTTTTGGATTTGTTCAGATTCGCGCTGGCGCGTCTGCAGCCGGGTAAATACCGCGCCCTCAGCAAAAGCCTCGGCTTTCAGGCCACCAGCCCGGGTTAACACATTGGATAACTTTTCTCCCGGAACTATCGTATACACGCCAGGAAAACGCACCATACCGGTCAACCGTACCTGACGTTCAATATTCCAGTTCGGGACAGCAAAAATGTTTAATTTATCGCGGGTTTGCAGGCCTTCGCTTTCCTTGCCGGACAGCACGTCACGCAAACTTACACTCACGTGCTTCACCTGCAGATCACCAGTTTCCGGCGCAACATAAGCGCGGGTTAATTCGGCACGTTCTAAAAAGGCACTGCCCTTCAAACCGCCGGCTGCAGCAATTAACCCCTTCACAGAGCTATTCTCTACCAGCGGGTATTGTCCTGGTACTTTCACTTCGCCGGAGATCGATACAATGCGTTGACCTGCTAATGCATTTTTGCCACTTTTCAGCTTTTCCAGAACGCCAAACAACAGCTCCGAACGACGTAAATGCACAGTTTTAGCAACGATTTCAGGAGAGCTCAGTGATTTATCAAGGAACGACTGGAACTCTGCGATTAACCATTTTTCTTCACTGGTCCAATTGCGCGCTTCCGTAAATAGTTGTGTCGTTTTTTGTTTTTCCAGAATCAAATTAAATGCTTGATCGGCAATTGATTCCACCTGAAAAGCAGCACCTAATCGACTTTTATCCGCGGAGTTTGCCCCAGTTGATGCCCGTCCATTTTGTCCCCGCTGCGCCGTGGCATCCTCAAGCAAGCCGGACGCAATCGCTTTCTTCCGGAAAAAATCGTTCAGGACCTGACGATCAAAAGCTTTATCTTCATGGTGGAACACTAAAATCTGGTCGCGCGGCTGTAACAATAAGTTATCAGCAGCCATCGGGTTATTCACTGCATCAGCCAGATTGAACTGGAACAGTTTAATCTCACCACCATAACTCACTTCACGGACTAGCAGTGCATAATCCAAATCTGCTGTGGTATGTAAATCAGACCAAAACGACTGGATCAGGTTATTAATCCGCATACCTTGCTTAAACGCATATTTACCAGGTCGAACCACAGCGCCAGCCAACACCACTTCATTTTCAAACCGTGGTGATGTTGCTCCTAGACGCAGCACATCGCCAGGCTTCAACTGGACCTGCAGCCCTTCAGCAGTGGTTAAATCAAGATTTAACAGGTCGCGGACATTTTGTTTATTAACCCGCTCAACAATCGCATTTTGAGTGAATGCGCCAGGTTTACTGCCACCGGCCATTTCCAGTAACTGTGCGACCGTTTCACCGGGTTTAACCTCATAAATTGCCGGGCGTACCACTTCACCGACAACTTCAACCAACCCGGCAACCGGTTTGACTAAAATGACATCGCCCTGCTGCACCGGTATATCGCCGGAAGAATCGCCACGTAATAACAAATCGTAAACGTCAAAATGCCCAATGGTTTCGCCGTTCCGATTAATTTGAATTTGACGCAAGGAACCAATGTCCGAGATCCCTTTACTCAGAGAAAGCACGTTACTAACAGTGGCCATAGCCGGAACTGCATAACTGCCCGGATTATTGACTTCGCCAGCCACAAACACTGTAATAGTGCGCAAGTCAGCCATGCTCAACGCAACTTCAACGCCAAGCATCTGCGACTTAATTTTGTCACTGAGCAACTGCCTGGTTTCCGCAAAGGTAAGGCCTGATACCGAAAATGAACCTATATCAGGAATAGAAACCGAACCATTGCGTTCAACAACCAGTTCTTCCGTCAAACTTTCTTTACCGAAAACCTGCAGAAGCAGTTGGTCACCCGGTCCAACGATGTAGGAATCCGGCACCGGCACATTTTCCAGTGACATGTTTTGACTACGTTTAAACAGGTTCAGACCAAAGCGCTCGGCCTTTTTCTCCCCTGCCTGTTCGACCGGTTCGTCTTTTTCGTTCTGACTTTCTTCGAAATAATTTTCAGCGTCCACGCTAAGCTGCGAATTACCTTCAGCAGGTTGCTTTCTTAGGTCAGAAGCATTCAGTCCATATTGCTTCATCAATCGCTGCTGTTCAGCTTTCGGCAGTTTTTTGAATTGCGCCATCATCGCCGGTGACATCGCGGCGGTTTGTGACATTGCGGATATAGGAAAACATACTGCAAGCAACAGCATGCATAACCTGATTGTTTTAATCACACTCTGGCTCCGTGATAAGTGAACATTGAACAAAGATTCCGGACCTACTCAAGGTAATGAGATGCATCTGCATTTTTGAATGTCGCATTTTAGCGTGACTTTATCGACACGACGAGAAAAACCGTGATGAAAAATGAGCTCGGTACATTTTAATGACAGAACTTTACATACCAGCCCATTGCTTCTGCTATCCCCTGCTCTATCCGATATTGCGGGTCATAACCGAGCATCTGTCTGGCTTTAGTAATATCAGCCTGAGAATGGCGCACATCGCCGGCGCGAAATTCCCGATATTCTGGTGTCAGCTGTTTAACTTCAGCCCCTTCCGCGACTAAGGCATGGCGAATAGCGGTAAACAAGGTGTTCAGCGTCGTGCGATCGCCAACCGCTACGTTATAGACCTGGTCTTTTGCGTCGTCAGTGGCCGTCGCAGCAAGAATATTCATCTGGACGGTATTGGCGATATAACAGAAATCGCGGCTCGTTTCGCCGTCACCGTTGACAAAGACCGGATCGTTTTTCAGCAGAGCCGCAGTCCATTTTGGGATCACTGCAGCATAAGCACCATCCGGATCTTGCCGTTTGCCAAATACATTGAAATACCGCAAGCCGATACATTTAAAACCGTATGTCTTGGCAAAAACACCGGCATAGAGTTCATTCACGTACTTAGTGACGGCATAAGGAGAAAGCGGATTGCCGATATTCTCTTCAACTTTTGGTAATGCTGGATGATCACCATAAGTCGAACTGCTGGCTGCGTAGGTAAAACTGCTGACACCAGCCTCTTTCGCTGCCACCAGCATGTTCAGAAAGCCGGTAATATTGGCGGCATTGGTCGTCAGCGGATCATGGATAGAACGTGGCACCGACCCAAGCGCAGCCTGGTGGAGCACATAATCGACGCCCTGCACGGCAGCCTGGCAGTCTGTCAGTTCGCGAATATCACCACGAATGAAACGAAAGCGCGACCATTGTTCCGCGCTCACATGACTCTGAACTTCATCCAGATTGCGTTGGTGCCCGGTGGCAAAATTATCAAGGCCAACCACATTCTGACCAAGTTTCAGCAAAGTCTCTAACAAGTTTGAACCGATAAAACCAGCCACACCGGTCACCAGCCAAACTTTAGGGTCGGCTGTTAATGCAGCGCATACCGCCTGATATCTATTTGTCATAGCAGGTTCTCAAAGCCGCAAATCAGATTCTTGTGCCGAGAGCACATATTTCAGATCATAAAGCACGTGATTAGACTTGCCGAAAGCACGGATACCTGCAGCGCCAAGCTCTTTAAACTGCTGATGGGCAACCGCGAGGATCACGGCATCATAACTACCTGCTGCGACCGACTGAACCGGTGTAATACCATATTCATGCTGCGCTTCGGCGGTATCAACCCAAGGGTCATATACGTCTGGCTTAATGTCGTACTCAGCCAATTCGCTAAGAATATCAATAACTTTAGTATTTCTGATATCTGGACAGTTTTCTTTGAAAGTCAAACCCAGCACCAGAACGCGGGAACCTGAAACAGGCACCTGGCGGCGGATCATTTGTTTCACTAACTGCGCGACAACATAACGGCCCATATTGTCGTTGATGCGACGCCCGGCCAGGATGACTTCAGGGTGATAGCCAACGGCCTGCGCTTTATGTGTCAGGTAATAAGGGTCGACTCCGATACAGTGTCCGCCCACCAGACCAGGCCGGAACGGCAGGAAATTCCACTTCGTACCCGCCGCCAATAAAACTTCTTCAGTATCGATGCCAAGACGGTTAAAAATCACCGCTAATTCGTTAATCAGCGCAATATTCAGATCACGCTGGGTATTTTCGATCACCTTCGCCGCTTCAGCCACTTTAATACTGCTGGCTTTATAGGTGCCTGCGGTGATAATGCTGGCATAAACCTGATCAACAAATTCAGCGATTTCCGCCGTTGAACCCGAAGTGACTTTACGGATATTAACCAGCCGGTGTTGTTTGTCACCCGGGTTAATTCGCTCTGGGCTGTAGCCGGCAAAAAAATCTTTATTGAAGGTTAAGCCGGACACCCGCTCAATCACCGGAATACAATCTTCTTCGGTCGCGCCCGGATACACTGTTGATTCATAGACCACAATATCGCCAGGCTTTACAACAGCACCTAATGTTTCAGATGCTTTAATCAGCGGCGTTAAATCGGGTCGGTGATGTTCATCAATCGGCGTTGGCACAGTAACGATAAAAAAGTTACATTGTTTCAGTGTCGCTTTATCGCAGCTATAGCTAAGCAAATGCGCTGACTTCAACTCGGCAGAGTCCACTTCAAGCGTATGATCTTTAAACTCTTTTAATTCAGCGATACGTGCTGCAGAGATATCAAATCCAACCGTGTGATATTTCTTGCCAAATTCAACGGCAAGCGGCAAACCGACATAACCAAGACCGATCACACCAATTTTTACTTCTGACAAATTCAACATGAATATTCCTTTATTGCGCTGAACGCTGAGCGGACAGCTCGCTGAAGTGGTTCTTGATCGCAGTAACAATACGACCACAGGCTAAACCGTCACCATAAGGGTTATGGGCAAAACTCATGCTGTCGTAATAAGCCTGGTCAGTCATCAATCGATGGACTTCAGACACGATGACTTGCTGATCGGTTCCAACCAGTTTGACAGTCCCTGCCGCGACAGCTTCAGGACGCTCAGTGGTATCACGCATGACCAGAACAGGTTTGCCCAAGGATGGGGCTTCTTCCTGAATACCACCAGAATCAGTTAGAACCAGGTAGCTGCGGCTCATCAGGTAAACAAAAGGCAGGTAGTCCTGCGGCGCAATCAAATGGACATTCGGGCTATTGCTCAGCAAGCGGTACACGGGTTCGCGCACATTTGGATTCAGATGCACCGGATAAACGACGTCACAGTCAGGAAATTGTTCGGCAATGGTTTTTAACGCGGCACAAATATTTTCAAAGCCTGCACCAAAGCTCTCGCGGCGATGGCCGGTCACTAATATCAGACGGCGACCATCCTGGCCGTACGGAAATTCTGTAGCAAATTGCTGAGTGAGCGCTTGGTCAGCATCGATTTTTGCCACTACCTGATGCAGAGCATCAATGACCGTGTTACCGGTCACTTCGATAAACGCAGGGTCGGTATTTTCCCGGATCAGGTTATCGCGCGACGTCGCCGTCGGCGCAAAATGCAGGGTGGTAATGGCTCCGGTCAGGCGACGATTAGCCTCTTCCGGCCATGGGCTGTAGATATTGCCCGTCCGCAAACCAGCTTCAACATGGCCCACGGCGACTTTTTCGTAGTAACAAGCCAGTGCTGCGGCAAAAGTCGTGCTGGTATCACCATGTACCAGTACGATATCGGGCTGAAAGTCACGTAATACCGGCTTGATATTCAGCAGGATACTGGTTGCAACATCGTACAAATCCTGACCAGCTTTCATAATGGCTAAATCATACTCGGGTACGATATGGAATAGCTTCAACACCTGATCAAGCATTTCCCGGTGCTGACCTGTAACACAAACCCGGCTGTCAATCGCTGGGTCTTGCTTTAACAAATTAACGAGCGGCGCCATTTTGATGGCTTCGGGACGGGTACCAAAGACACTCAGGACTTTAATCATCAGCGGATTCCATTGCGATCATACCAAAAACGGCGGTTAGCTTAACAAAACTGTTGCGTTACGCATAGTGGCGCTGAGGCTTGGGTAAATAAATGAGGGGGAAACAGCGCAACTTTTGATAGAAAGGCAAAAGCATCAGAGCAGAGATTTCTGCCCACTTCAGGTTTTATGCAGATTATACAGTAATTCGGCTTCGGCCCTTGGCAACTCGCACTCACGCATGACTTCTTCCAACGGCGCACCGAGCTGTACCATTTTCATTGCTCGGTTGTAGAGCTTTGAATCTGGGTCAAACATATCAATTTTTTGTTGCTGTTCAGCTAATTGCGTTTGATTCGCCGCAACTTCCTGTAGCTGCCCGGCAAGGGATAGCTGCTGATTCTCCAACGCAATGACCCGTTGCCCAATGCCGATAAAACCCGAGCGGATTTCTTCTATCTCAGCGGCCATCAACCGGAGTTGTTCAAGTGCCAACTGGTGCTGCAAACTCTGCGCGATACGCTCTTCGCGCTGAATTTTGTGTTGCCATATAACAAAAACGGCCAGCAGCACTGATGCTGCCGGCACTGTCAGTAAAACAAGTAACTCAAAAGACACAATCACAGAATCGTCATCAAAGGCTGGTTATATCATCCCACTCTTCATCTGTGAGTAGCTTATTCAGGTCAACCAGAATCAATAATTCGCCATCACGGTTTGACACGCCCTGAATAAACTTCGCACTCTCATCAGTACCGACATTTGGCGCGGTATCGATTTCAGAGGCGCGCAGGTAAACCACCTCAGCCACACTGTCGACCAGAATACCAATCACTTGCTTATCCGCTTCGATAATGACAATCCGACTGTTTTCGGTCACGTCTGATGGCGGCAACCCAAAGCGTGCTCTGGTATCAATAACAGTGACGACATTACCGCGCAGATTAATGATGCCGAGGACATACATCGGAGCACCTGGCACTGGCGCAATATCGGTATAGCGCAAAACTTCCTGCACTTGCATGACATTAATGCCGTAAGTCTCTTCCTGCAGTTTGAAAGTGACCCACTGCAATACCTGGTCTGTGGTTTCTTTGCCTTTGCCGGACTGGGCCAGTAAATTACTCATTTAACGCTCCTCTACCTGATTCATTTTCAGCGTTCAGTCAGAACTCGCTGCGCCTTTTGCCAACAGGGCAATCATGGCATCTACATCTAACAACGCACACATATGCTGCTTAATTAATCCGGCGAGCCAAGGCCGTTTGCCTTCAGAGGACCGCCACTTCACATCATCCTGCTCAAGCGAAATGGTATTGACCAGTTTTTCGCAAGCCAGACCCCAAGAACTCTTTCCAAGCATAATAACATATTGATAGTTTAGCTTTTCTGCCAGAGACTGATCATATTTTTCTGGCATAACCCACATAGCAGTGTTGACTACGTTGATCTTTTGGTCGCGATAAAGCATGACACCTTTATACCAGTCTGGCTTTCCTGGTAAAGTATTGAGCGTCCCCATTTGATGAATGCCACCCAGATCCTTCAGTGGCAACGCCACCTTGAGGCCGGCCACTTCAAAAAATAAAGCCTGAAACTTGCCTTTTCGATAGTCTTTTTCAACAACTACAGGCACTGCCGGTGGCGGTACTTCAACCTTTTTTACCGGTGGCGGCGCAACAGGCGCCACTGTCGCCGCTTTCGCAACCACAGGAGTTTGCGGCTTAGGCTGAACAGGAGCCGCTGCAGGCGTGGCTTTTGCAACCACTTTTTGCACCGGTACTTCAACCTGAGGTTTTACCTCAGCCAGCAACTTGTTTAATAGTTGCTTTTGGGCAACAACAGGTGCCGGTTCCTGCTCTTCAGTGAGTAAGGCATTCAGGTAACTGCGCATCACCTTGCGGCTGGCGAACAGATCACTCATGCACAGACTCCTGATTTAGCTGCAGCAGATAAGTCAGCAGCGTATTGTAGGCAAATACGCCGCGCGACTTCGGTGCATAGACCGGTGGTGGTGTTTGCGCCAAACTGGCATCCCGCATTTTTGTATCAATTGGAATAACAGCGGACCAGACTAAATCACCATATTTTGCTTTCAGTTCCTTATAAGCTTCTAATGAGGCTTTCGTTCTTTTGTCATACATCGTCGGAACTATAGTGAAATCATAAGCCGGCTGCGAGGGTGATTGCATCAGCTGCATGGTCGCCAACATCCGGTCAAGGCCCTTTAATGCCAAAAATTCGGTCTGTACCGGGATCAGAATCCGGTTACAAGCAGCCATCGCATTCACCATCAGCACCCCGATCACCGGTGGACAGTCGATAAGTACATAATCATACTCATCTTCGATCTTTGCTAAGGCCTTTTTCAGGATGAGCCCCATCCCACCTTTATCTCCGAGTGACCTGTCAAGTGTCGCCAGCGCCATCGATGAAGGCAAAATATCGAGATTATCTACGCCGCTTGGACATAACGACTGCATAATCTCTTCTTTGCTAATACTTTTACCCCGGATAAAAATGTCGTAAACACTGTTCTCCAGTTCTTCAGCATCGATACCAAAATAGTATGTCAACGACGCGTGCGGATCAGTATCGATCAACAATACGCGGTGGCCGCGCCCCGCCAATAATGCGCCAAGTGTTACGGTCGAGGTTGTTTTCCCGACACCACCTTTTTGATTCGCAATGGTCCAGACTACCAATTCAATTATCCCGTTTTTGCTGCGCCGGCGGCGGGTTGTCGGCCGCTGACGTAATTTTAATGCCGCCGTGTGGCAGTTGTATCACTTTAATTGTGCCGTCGGCCGAGACCTCGACCTGCCCGGCCTGCCCCGCATTAGCAGCCTGCTGCACACTGATATTATCCGGCGTTTGTTGTGAATCTATTGCTTGAGAAGGCACATCCGCTTCAGACATTGTTGGCTTAGACGACAATTTCGATACCGCAATGACAACCTTACGATTTTCAGCCCGGCCTGCGGCAGTGGAATTGTCAGCAAAAGGCGAATACTCGCCGTAGCCTTCAGCAGCGAGTCGCTCCGGATTGACACCAAGTGCTTGCAAACGCCGCAGGACAACCATCGCCCTGACCATCGACAATTCCCAATTCGAGTCGAAAATTTCGTTATTAATGGCTTCGTTGTCGGTATAACCGCGAACCCGGATGACATTGTTAGTTTGATTCAGCAAAGTGACGATTTCTTTTAACACCACATCGGCGGATGCAATTGGCGAACCGCTGCCACTTGGGAACAACAGCCCACTGTTTAACTGGATCGTCAGCCAGTCCTCATCAGATTCAACTTTTGCGACGCCTTTTTCAATTAAATTGGCCAGAGATTGCGTCAATTGCTCTTGCAAAGATACCAGCGGGTTACCGAATTGCGGTTTTTCCAACACCGGTTGTTCTTTCGCATCAGCGACAATATCCGGACCACTCGGAGCTTCAAGCGATGAACCAAATTGTTGGTAGTCACTACGCGGCTGATTATCAGTCAGTACTGCATCTCCGGTGACACCGGTTTCATTTTTTGTTGGCTTCTCAAAGACCTGAGACAAGGTCTCAGAAATAGTTTTGTATTGCTCTTCTTTGTTAATGGCAATGGAATACAACACCACAAACAAGGCAAACATCAGAGTGACGTAATCAGCATAAGACACAAGCCACCTGTCCAGAGGTTCCTGCTCGTTTTCCTGATGCCTCACCCGATGCCGATACATTTCAGCTCACCCGATATGCGGCGAGCTTTCGCTCAATAACTCGGGGATTTTCGCCATTTGCAATCGAAACAACACCTTCGACTATCAACTCCTGATACAAACAACGTTGCAAAACAACGGCTTTAAGTTTGTTAGCGATCGGGATAAATATCAGGTTAGCAAAACCTACCCCATAAACAGTGGCGACAAATGCGGTCGCGATCCCGCTGCCCAACAGTTCAGGGTTATTAATATTTTGCATAGCCTGAATCAAGCCCAGAACTGCCCCGATAATACCGATAGTAGGACTATAGCCTCCCATCGCTTCATAGATACGGGCACTTCGCAGCAGACGTTCGCGTTCAAGTGTCAGTTCTGCGTCCAATGCATCCTGAATAATCGCAGGTTCAATACCGTCAACAAGTAAATTCAATGCATTGTGTAAAAAGGGATCTGTTTCTTGCAAAGCTTCCGCTTCCAAAGACAAGAAACCATTTGCTCTTGCCGCAGTTCCCCAATTGATCAGACGCTCAACAGTCGCATTCAACGGCACATACTGTGCTTTGAATACCCATGCCAGCATCTTGATACCGACAGTAAACTGAGGAAGCGGTGTCTGAAACAGCACCGCCCCGAGGGTACCACCGATGACGATTACCAACGCCGGTACGTCGAACAAGGTATCCAGTTGCCCACCATGCAGGGTGTAGCCACCAACGACAGTAAACAACCCAAGTGTTAGGCCAAGTAACGCCAGTCTATCCATGTCCAACTTCCGCCTGCAATTTAGTTGCAACATCGGCAAGACTAACCTCAACATCGGTTAAGCCGGCAACGGTAATTGCTTGCGGCATGCCGTAAACCACACTACTCGCCTCGTCCTGTGCCCAAATACGGGAACCAAATTGCTTCAATAACCGAGAACCATCTCTGCCGTCTGAGCCCATTCCGGTTAACACCACCGCCAGAACTTTATCCTGGAAAACCTTTGCAGCACTGCCAAAAGTAATATCGACGCTGGGCTTAAAGGTAATGCGAGGCGAATCATCTTCCTTAATCCGGATTTTACAATGTGCATCAGAGCCTTCCAGCAACATTTGTTTGCCACCCGGAGCCAGATAAGCCACTCCAGGACGCAATACATCGCCGTCAGCCGCTTCTTTGACTTCAATTTTTGCCAACGTATTCAATCGCGCGGCAAAAGCACCGGTGAATGCAGCGGGCATGTGCTGCACCAGTAGAATGGGCAGTGGAAACGCGGCCGGTAAGGCAGTAATGATGGTTTGTAATGCCACCGGGCCACCCGTTGAGGTGCCAATAGCAACAACTTTATATTGTTTACCTGAGACCTTAAACGGTCGTTCAACACTGTCAGGCGTATCCAGACGCTCAACGGTACGCAGTAACTCTGCACGACTGGCCGGCGTCCGCGCTATCGGCGCAGCAGTCGGTCTCGTTGCTGTGACCGGAGCCGCTACTGTGGCAGGTTTGGTAGAAGTTCTGCGTTTTGCCACCGCTTTGATCCGTTGTCGCAACAAATCAATGGCATCTGCTTTGTCCCTGGCGATATCTTCAAATTTCTTCGGTAAAAAATCGGTTGCACCGGCTTCCAAAGCATCCAGCGTTGCTTTGGCGCCATTGTGCGTTAGCGAAGAAAACATCAAAATTGGTGTACGCTGAACTTTTAAAA
>Ga0075154_10000484_pt1 | contig 33523 bp, 27 predicted proteins | sample JI71714BDNA_FD_70965 | JGI IMG/M metagenome (GOLD analysis project Ga0075154, IMG submission 70965) | Wastewater effluent complex algal communities from Wisconsin, to seasonally profile nutrient transformation and Carbon sequestration -... | ecosystem: Engineered > WWTP > Effluent > Algae...
TGTCGACGGATATATCAGATATCATAGTCTACATCGGCGTAGGAGTGGGTAATTGCCTTGCCGATTTCCAGGCTGGTAGCTTGTGCGACTTGATCACGATGAGTAATATATTCTGTGAGAAATCTGTGAATATAAGCTACCCTCTCTCCCACCATCAGACTACTCCAGTATTCAAATGACTGCTGTGACTGTTGTAATATATTGGGTAGTTCGTTTGGATCGGTAGCTGTCACCACTGATAACGTCTGTTGGGTTCATCGATTGGAGCGTGCTGTAATGATCATTGTTGATAGTAAGCATAGGATAAAATAGTGATGAAGTATAGAGTATAGTGATCTATGATCAATGATGCAATGATGATTGACTTGATATATGATGATAAATATACATACTATACTGTTGACATCATAATAGATCTGTAAATTATGCTGACTATATTCTTTAGTTTTATTATATTTGATTATAATGTTTGACTCATCATACTCACATCCAATGTCTCAGTATAATGCTCCATGATATTTTATGAGAGTATCACCAACCGCAGTAGTTGTGATTGATTGTCAATGAGAATTATATTCTGTATTGGTCAAGAATACATGATCATCAAAATGATATATCTTTCCTAATTGAGGTATTGAACAGCAGGAGTCCTCGATACAGTGAGCGATGAGGGAGTTTGGTGAGGAAACATGATTAGCTCATATGCTGCACTTAGATCACCATATTAGTCCTATCTGATCACTGTATAGGATATCATGAGAGCGTCCTCGCAATGAGATGGAATCTGAATTGCTTGCATCTAGACCACAAGGCCAGAAGTTTTTGTTTGTCAAAGAACACATCTATCATCTATTTTATTGTCCACTCGATCAACTCCCTACACACATGAAGGGCGATGGTGGTATTGAGGATGTGCGTTTGGTGTCCTTGTGTGAGAGAGATAATGCGATGTGTGATGTAGTATGTCAGACAGATGTAATAGTAATGGATTTGTTATGTGATTTTGTTGAACAGATAGATAGTGATAATCATGAAATTATTGGTGAATTACTTACGGATTATGCTTGTGATTCGATGGTATCAGTGCTTGATAGTCATGGTGCTATTTTGTTTGGAGTGCATCAGCCACTGATGCGTGAATCATAGTATAATCTACTTCAAACATCGAATTGATCTGTTCTTCACTAAGCTGGACAAAATCACCCACTGCTAGTGAATCAAGCATGAGTGAACCAATCGCAGCACGATGAAGTCAGACTACTTTGTTATTGATAGAGAGGAGCATTTTTTTGATCTGATGATAGCGTCACTCAAAGATGGTAAGGATGATGTGGTGTGTATCAATACGAGTAATGAGAGCTGATTTGGTTATGATTGTGTTTCCATTGTCTTCAATCTCAACACCCCTTCTGAGTTGATCAAGTTCTTGATCAGTGAGTTCAAGCATTGATGTGACGAGGTAAGTCTTGCCAACTTTGCGGTTCGGGTGAATGATGCGATGCATGAGTTCATTGTTGCTAGTACATAGAAGCAGTCAGGTAGTATCTATATCAAGTCTTCCCGCTGGATTCATAAGCTTGGCATATGGTCGATCTCATAGTAACTCACGATAGCTAGGGTGTCATCCATCCTCTACATTACTACTTACATATCCACTGGGTTTGTGTATCATGATAGTCATATGCTCCACTACTGGTATCTGCTGATCATGATCGAGATGATGAATTGTGATCGTCTGACCTACTTGGACGTGATCAGATTGTTTACGTAGGTGTATCCCATCGACTGAGATGAGTCAGCGTCTGGTCCACTGCCCTACTTCGCTACGATCAATAATTCATAGATTTCAGAGGTATTTATCAATTCTCATGAGTTAAGGACAAGGATAAGAATAAAGGATAAGAGTAGTTGGAGTATATTTATATGTAGTATCTTTTCAAACTACTATGGTCTGTGTTTTATAATTTACGATTTGAAATCGTTTTTATATTAGTTATACTTTTCATACTTGTTTTACTTTATGTATAAAAAATAATGTCCCACGCTTGTGCTTTACCTACTATTACCTATGCTACATTATGAGCAAAATGACAGATCGTCATCCCCAAAGAAGCAAGAGATAAGCTTCATGTTTGACCATGAGACAAAGTGGTCTTGATCATCGAAGATGGGAGAATGATGGTGATTAATCCTGATGGTGTACAATATATGATTAAGGTCTTACAAGAATGAATGATCGAAACTGTTAAAGGTGATTGATGATCATGAACAACAAAGAAATGATGAAAGAAAGTAGCAAAAAAGAAACACAAATAGTACATAGTAAATCTATATTTTAATATATTTCATATTGATTAATGAATATCAAACAACTCTCAGCTCTACTCTTTACTCTCTGACTTGTAGTTTTGCTCTCATGATGTGGCACAAAGCCTGATGCAGATGCTGCAACATGAGATACAAGATCGACATTGTACATTACTACTCAGATGATCGGTAGTTCTGGTAGTCAAGCTGCAATTACCAAAAATGCAAAAGTATTGTGATCCAGTGATATTATTATCACTAGTCAAGTAGCAGGACGTGTGACTAGCATTCCTGTACAATTATGACAGCAAGTTGGTGTTAGTAATGTTCTTGTGAGATTATCTGATACCAATGGAGCAATCTCTTTTGGTTTGCAGAGGAATCAGGTTGCTTTTGATACTGCCAACAATACATATGATATTCAAAAAGCCAATCTTGAAAGACAGATTGCCGATGCACAGATTGCATTACGTAGAGCACAATTAAGTGCTGATACAACACGTGCAGACGCTGCCAAGCAGCTTGAAAAAATTGACTATGATCTTAGTAGTGTAGATCCAACAGTAGATGGTTCTAATACTCAAATTCAGCTGGACAGTCTGCGTAGGCAACTTGAGAGGGCTGAGTTTGACTATCAGACTAAACTTACAAGTGACAATCAGACTCTGAGTGGTTTTTTGCTCACGGCCAAGAATATTCACACTGATATCAAAAATTTGATGAATGATAGTATTGTGGAGTCTGATAAGATACTTGGTAGGACTGAATCAAGAAGGTGATTTAATGATGCATATGAGGCATATTTATCTGCTAAAGATTTTGCAGCTAAGGCAAGAGCTGAGTCAGACTTGGATCAATTAATATGATTGGAAGATGAATTAGCCTCTCTTGAGCAACAATGACAGAGTATTACAATTGATAATGTATCTAGGTACTTACAATCGTATCGTACAATCCTTACTACAATCAATAGATTGTCATTATCAATGAAGGATGTGCTCAACGCAACAGTAGCATCCAGTGCTCTTTCGCAAGCGGCTATTGATGGACTAAATGCTCAATACAATGGACTCACCTCAAGATCTAGTGCATTGACTGCATCAATTACTGCCCAGATCAATGGTATTGAGAGTTTTTTGAGTGTCTATCGTCAAAATCAGTCATCACTTGCTCAACAAGTAGACTTATTGAAAAATCAAATTGCTCTTACGGAAAAAACCTTGAATGATGCTCAATTTAATACCTCTCTTGCTGCACAGAGAACAAGATTAACTCTTGATGCTCAAATTAGACAGTGAGACCTTGGTGTTGATGCGAGTATGGTTGCTAATGATTTTGTTTCTGGCACTAAAGATCTCAATCTGCAGTCGATTCAAAATCAGTTGAGGGCTGCAGAGATTGCTCTTGCAGAGTTGAATTTTAATGCTGCGAAATTCACCACACTTGCTCCAATACGTGGATTGGTAAGTGATATTTTGGTAGATGTTGGACAAGATGTTTCGCCAGGAACTCCTCTTATGAGAATTGTGAGTAATCAGCAGGAAATTGAAATCAGTCTGACTGAATCAGAGAAGAGTTTGGTTGTAGTGTGACAAAAAGTCCTTATTTCTAATCAAAATGATCAAACTTATGGGACGATTATATCATTATCAAAAGCTGCAGATCGTAATGGTAATTTTGTTGCTAAAATTAGCGTAGATGATGAATTGTTTGATGTATGAGTATTTGTCGATGTAGTAATACCTGTGCAGGGTGAGACAGTGACAATTCCTGTAAATGCTGTTTCCATTGTTGATGTGGATTTGGGTCAGATTATTGTGCGAAATGGAGAGAGTCTAGATAGTAAGACTGTGCAGCTTGGTAAAGTGTTATGAGATGTGATTCAAGTGATTACGCCCTTAGATCCATGATTATTATTAGTTATAAGCGATGTGAGTAACTATGATTCCAATAAGCAAGTTATCAAACTAAGAGATATTCATAGCAATTAGTTAGGGGTACGATATATTGTGTTTTATTATCCTGATATTATTCATGTCTACATATATTCAATGATTGGAAAATACATATTTTGGTTGGTGGATTAAAAACTATAAAGTATCATTGATGGCTTTGGTGTTATTGGTGGGATATGGTTTGTATGCTCTTTTGGCTTTACCAAAGGAGTCTTCTCCTACTATCAAATTTGGATTAGTGAGTATTACTACTGTATATCCATGAGCTAATCCTCTTGATGTAGATACTCTTGTTACCGAAAAAGTAGAGAGTGAAATTAAAAATCTTCCCTGAATTGATTCTATTAGTTCAACTTCATCATTGGGTGTGTCTTCGGTAGTAATTACACTCGACAATGGTGTTGATGTTGCTTCATTTATTAATGATGTAGAGTCGAGAGTTGATGCTGTTGAACTGCCAACAGATGCTCTTGATCCTAGAGTAATTGAGATTAGTACTGATAATGAGCAGTTATTTGAAATGATGCTCTATGGTTCAAAAGAGTATATGACCATGAATCAACTGAGAAGTTTGGCCATGCAGTTCAAACAAGATATCAAGGGTAAGGGATCGATTGTAGATGTGAGAATTGATGATGTATCATGAGATAGTGATTATGATATTTGAGTATATCTTGATCAAGGAAAAATCGAGTCACTTGGATTGAGTGTTGCATCAATTGTGAGTCAGATTAGAGCATATAATGCAAGTTTACCATTGGGAAGTTATCGTATTTGAGAGTTAACATATGATTATCGTATTAGTAATGAGCTCAGTAGTATTGATGATTTGCAGCGTATACCAATTTTGGCTTGAGTTCGTTATGTATATCTTGAGGAGATTGCCTCGATTACAAGATCATATAAGACACAGACTATAAGCTATGGATGAACTAATGGTATAGAAGATCACTATGCGATTGGTATGACTGTACTCAAGAAACCGTGAGGCAATATTTTTGCAGATGCGAAATCGGCTAAACAAATTATCGGGGAATCGATGAATAAGATTAGGTTTCGTGGTCTATCTGTAGCATATACGAGGGACTTATCGGATATTATTATCAAAGATTATGTCTGACTTGCTTGGGATGGGGTTACAGCTGTTCTGTTGGTGACTATCATTACCGCATTGTTTATTGGTATTAGGCAGTCAGTAATTGCGAGTATTGCAATGATTTGTTCATTCTTTATTACATTTATTGTATTGCAATGGCTTGGATTGACGATGAATTTTTTAACGAATTTTTCGTTGATTCTTGCTTTTGGTAGTGGTATTGATACGGTTATTGTGTTTATTGAGGCTGCATATGCAAATACGAAACGCTGATTTAATCCAAAAACAGCGATGCTTCTTGCCGTAAATACATATAAGTCAGCTAATATCAATACTTCTCTTATTAATTTATGTGTTTTTATTCCTCTGCTAGTGCTTCCTGGTATTACTGGTAAGTTTTTGTCATTTATTCCTATTACTATTTTTACTACTTTGTTAGGTAGTTTGTTGATGTCATTGACCGTTAATAATGCACTTTTTTATAAGCTCAATCCAAAGAGAGATTACTATTATTCTGATAATGATGATAATGATGACGATGATGTTATTTTAAATGAACAAGAGCAGGCAATTTTGAATGAAGAAAGAGTAGGTAAGTCTATCAAACCCGCTAGTGATAAGCCAGCAGTAGAGCGCTTTATTGATAAAATGATGTGATGGTATGTATCTTTGTTGCATTATATTCTTGAGAGTAGATTACGTAGGATATTGACAATATGGATACCAGTTGCGGCTGTGATTCTTTCTTTTGTTTTTTTGAGTCCTCGTATTGGATTTAAACTATTCCCATCATGAGATAATCCATATGCAACGATTGTAATTGAATCAAGACAGGGTACAACCATCGATCGCATGGATCAGGATGCTCAGGGTATTGATGCAATTTTAGCTCAGGTACCTGAGATACAAAATTATCTTATTACGATTAGGCCGTCCGTCATTACGATCAATACAGTATTAGTAGACAAAGAGGAACGTGATCGTGATAGTTTTCAAATTCAGGATGATATATTGAGTCAGCTTGAGCCTTTGGAGCAGCAATGATATCGTATTGAGTGAAGAGTACAAGCATGATGACCTCCTGCTGGTAAGGCTGTGGGTATTAAGCTGATTGCCGTTAATAAAGACTCTATCAATGAGCTCAAGGCGGTAAGTGAAGATTTTGAGGAATATTTGAGAAGTGTGACTGGTACCGTTAATGTGACCAATTCTAGTGTAACTGCTCCATGACAGTTTGAAATTGTCTTTGATCGTGATAGACTGGCTCAGTTGGGATTAACTCCCCAGGATGTACAATTTGAGATTAGTAATATTCTCAATGGTCAGAAGGCTGGAACCATGATAGTTGATCGTATCAGTAGAGATATTAGGGTCTGATATATTCAAGATAATGAAGAGGTAGATCCTTCTCGTATTAGTGATTTGATGATTACTACTCGTAGTTGACCAATCAAGATAGGATCGGTAGCTACAATCCAATCCAACCAATCTCTGACAAGTATCACAAGACAAGATAGCCAGATCACTACTACAGTAGAGTCAGACTTGGTTCCATGAGTGAATCCTACTAGTATTCAGCCTCAATTGATTGCATTTGCTGAGCAGTATGAGTTCCCTGCTGGTATTAGTTTTGTAGCTTGAGGAGAGAATGAGGCAAATAGAGATTTAATTGTTGGTGCATGAGTGGGTTTGATTGTTGCGATTGTGTTGGCATTTATCATTTTGGTGTATCAGTTTAATTCATTTAGTCTACCAGCAATTGTATTATATAGTATTTTCACTGCGTTTTTATGAGTGAATTTGGGCCTATGGGCAACTGGCAATCCCTATAGTCTTGCTGTAATGATTTGATTTATCTCATTGATTGGGGTGGTGGTCAATACTGCTATCTTTTTGGTTGATCGTATCAAACAAAATTTGGATAAATGAAGTACAATTATAGATGCGATTGTAGAGGCATGACAGGTGAGGTTTACCCCTATTGTGATTTCTACTATCACTGCTCTATTGTGAGTGTGACCGGTAGTTACACAAGATGAGTTTTATGCATGACTTGGATATACTGTTATTTTTGGGTTGATTTTTAGCGCTGTGATTACCTTATTGACTGTGCCAGTTCTCGTATATGGAGTAAAAAAACGTGGAGAAAGTCCAATAGATATGTGATCAAATGGTATTGATGCAATGGATGTTTTTCAGGCTCTTGATAGAGAGTTTGATAAAAAATAGATAGGCTATTTCGATTGCAAAATATCTAAAATTATACGTAACTAAAATATGCAGAAAATTATGATTTTCTATTTGAAAGAAGTGTAAGATTTGCTACTATTACACTAGTATTTTTACATTTAATTATGATCCAAATTGAATCCTGACGAAAACACATCTTGAGTGATCAGCGAGAGCAACCTTATATGAGAGAGATAAAACAATATCTCGTCGAGCGTAAACAGGCTGGAGCCGTGATCTATCCCGAAGCAAAACATATCTTTGCTGCATTTGATCATAGTGGACGAGATATGACTCGTGTGGTAATCCTCGGACAAGATCCTTATCATGGTCCAGGTCAGGCACATGGACTATCATTTTCAGTGCAGGCATGAGTGACTCCCCCGCCATCGCTGGTCAATATCTATAAGCAGATACAGTCAGAGTATCCAAATTTTACATACCAGAATGGTAATCTGACTCATTGGGCGGATCAGGGTGTATTGTTGTTGAACTCACTCCTCACGGTAGAAGATGGTAGACCGCTATCACATGCACAGATCTGATGGCAGAAGCTCACTGATGCAGCGATCAAAGCTGTGTCAGATCACAAGGAGCATGTGGTATTTATGTTATGGGGTAAATTTGCACAGAGTAAGGCGGCTTTAATCGATCAGTCCAAGCATCTCGTATTACAGGCAGCTCATCCATCGCCATTTAGTGCATATAATGGATTTTTTGGGTGTAATCACTTTACTCAGTGTAATGAGTATTTAAGTAAGAATAGGTTGGAAGAGATTAAGCGATAAAGAAACCTCTACTAACCCCCTCGGCTATGCCGCATCCCCCTTATCAGGGGGAATAGATAAACCCACCACCGCGAGCGGTCCCCCTCCCTTATACCGTCGAGCGGCACCGAGGTCAGGGAGGATGCAGGCAGAGATGATCAAATGTGATAAAACATGAGTTGTGAGCTATCCCTCCTGATAAGGAGGGTGGAACAAGCGAAGCGAGTGACGGGAGGTTTGTATATCTTCTCTGATAAGGGGAGGTGGTCGAAGACCGGAGAGGTTTGCTTAAGATTTATTTTCTATCGTTGATTTATGTCTGAACTACTCTATGTTCCCTACAACAGCTCTAATTCAGACTATGCAAAAGCAAATAGAAAAGCAATGACATACTGTGAAGCGAGATTATGGTTTCTGGTACTCAAGGATAGGGTGATGTGATATAAGTTTATCAGGCAAAAGATGATATGATCATATATACTCGATTTCTACTGCGCAAAACTCATGCTGGGAATAGAAATTGATGGAAGCTCACATGACGACAAACAAGACTATGATGAGATGAGATCGAAGGTGCTCCGTGACTACTGAGTCAAGATTATCAGATATACTAATATTGAAATCACCAAACATCTCGAATGAGTATTTGATGCAATTATGAATGAAATCAAAGATAGAGAAGAAGAAATCAGTAAAAGAAAATAGAAAGAAAACTCATATTCATGAGTTTTTAATTATCTTCAAAAAAATCTTCATCAATTTCTTTTACTTCATAGGTATTTTTGACTTGCACACCGACTCAGTACTGATGCATGAGATCTACAAGTTTTTTGCCGTCAATTAGAATGATTTTGTGTTGAGCATCGTAAGCTTTTTTGATAGCGTGTTCATCAAAAGTTGAAGTAGTTGCAAATATGCCTTTAGTTGTATCACGACTCATTGCTCCTATGAAATTACGAATTTCTTTTTCACGGACCTTATTTTCATTATAGCGTTTTGCTTGAATGTAGATTTTTTCAAGACCAAGTTTATCTTCATTGATTATCCCATCAATTCAACCATCTCATGATTTTGAAGTTTCAATGAAATCTCCATATCCCATTTTCTTTAGAAGAATTAAGATAACTTTTTCAAAATAATATGGATCAATCTCTTTTAATCTTTCAAGTAACTCAGTTTTAATTTGAGTCTCAATGGCAGTAAATCATGAATCGATTAAGTCCTGTGGTGATGCATGTATAATTTCTGCTTCTTTAGCTATTGAAGTATTTTCTTCTTGATAAAATGATAGAAAACTTCATTCATTCTCAATATCACTAAGACTAAGTACTTTTTTGCCTATAGTGCTTTTTCATTTGGTAGTAATTTCAGTCATTCATCTTTCGGGATATGCCACAAATCATCATTTCTTAAGATACGATTTGCCTCGAGCTATTCTATTAAAGATAAGTATATCACCAGTTTTAGTTTTTTCACTTAATAATTCTTGAGGTAGATTTGAGTAGTATTTTTCAACTACTTTATTTAATAGATCTCTATGCCCCAAAACACCATATTCATTCAGAATTTCCAAAATTGGAATAAATGTTTCATGAAATTTTGGTAATTGCATAGGCTCTTGCATAGAAGATTTTAAAATGATTGACAATGTAATTACTTACTAATAGGTCTAATAATATATCTATACTGACTATCATCTGGATCAGTAAACATGATAGGCTTGTCAGATGCAACGATACCAAAGTTGAGATTGCTTGAACTAGTATATTTCATGATATCTGTGACATAACGACCATTGAGACCAACCTTGTATCATTCACCGTTGGTGACTGACTGGAGTACTGTGTTAGCTTCTCCTGCGTCCATCTCTCCTGATTCGACATTGATACTGTCGCCTTGGATATCGAGTGAGATGAAATTATTGGTGTCACGAGTCAGAATATTGATTTTTTTGATTGCTTTTTCTAGTGATGATTTGTCTACTGTTACTGTTGTATTAAATATAGTGGGCATAATATTTTCGTTTTCATAATCTGGAAATGCTCATTGAATAAGTAAAGATACAGTTTTGATGCTAATTCAATCCATCTTAGCGTCAAATCCTACAAGGTTATCACCAATCAAAATAGTGGTCATACTGCCCCCAATTGACATATGGTATTCGAGGACTTTTTTGAGTTCATTAACATTAGATTTTGGTATAATGACTGTCACATCTTCTTCTGTGCCAGCATATGGTATTTTATATTCAGCAAGACGGAATGAGTCTGTTCATACGAAGACGAGTTTTTTGCTGTCAGGATAGGTTTTGAGCCTCATGAGTACTCATGTGAGTACTGGAGAAAAGTTTTTTTCAGTGACAGCAAATTCTACTTTTGATATTCATGTAACAAGTGATTGGGTGTCAATCATGAGAGTACGATTTCATGTAACTACTGGGAGTCACAAGTACTCACTACCAGCAATTCCATTGAGTTTAATCGTATCGTTGCTTGTTTTGATTGTGAGAGTATTTTTAGCAGTATCGATTTGTAATTTAATTTCTTCATCTTCAATAGTTTTGATATAGTCTGAGAGCTTGCGCGCATTGATTGTGAGAGATCCTTCAATATCTATCTCAGCAGGAATCTCAATTTCAACATATTTTTCCATATCGGATGCTCTGAAAATAATGGTATCAATACCACCTTTGATATAGACATTTTCCAAGATTGGAAGTGTAGTGTTTCTTGATACAAATCTGGTAGCTATATCGAGAATATCTGCTAGTACTTTTGTCTTGATGATTGTTTTCATGATAATGCCAGAAGAATATGAGCTAAAATATAATTATTATTTTTGTGTATAAGAAATCTGACTTAGGTTTCAAGATTAGTTTGATCAATTTGTTCTATTTTACGTTCTAGCTGTCTTATAATACTATAATGATGGATCGATCGTAGAATTTGGAATTTTAGAACTATATCTAGCAATCAATGTCGTGAGTCACGTGTGATTAAATATCCATTCTTGTAGTCTGATGAGGGGTTGATTGATATAGGTTTGTTGTCGCATGTTGATTGTATGATGATGTAGTATTCACATCACTACACATGCTACAGTCCATCCAGCAATGATGTCTGTGGGTCGATGTACTCACACTGCCACTCTACTGATAGACATAATGATAGCAGCAACAATAAGAATGAATGACAGAGATTTGAGAAATTGATTCCTTTGTTTAAAGGCAATGAGAGCAATAACCAATCAGATTACCATACTTACTGCTGCATGATCTGATGGAAATGCTGCTGTTGGTAGTTCATTAAGAATAAGATGGACAGAGTTTCCTTCGGAAAATATGGGCCTATCTTTGTGTCGAATAGACTGTATGATCATATTGATGATAGTTACATATGCTGCACTACATCATACTGTGATTGCACTTGATTTGAGTTCAGGATTGTCTTGAATGATTCCTTTACTGTATCGTACTACCAATATGATAGGATATGAAAATACAAAAATATCTGCTAGAATTGGAATAAGTATTTGTAGAGTATTGGAATTAAAGACAATATTATTCAGTATAAGAAGAATATCTTGTCACCATTGTGGTTCGATTAGGTTCATAAAGATCTTGGTTATAAAGTGATAAAGTTATATTTTTATTGATGTGATAGTATCTTTGAATGGTTGACTTACTTTTATAGCTATTTAATTCTCTACGAGTAATTGTTGTATGAGGTGGGGTATCATATTTTGGGAGCTAGTATTCTACTATATAAAAAATCCAACTCACTACAAGCTGGATCTCTATTATTTATGCTAATTCAACCATATCAAATGATACTTGTACTGGCGTAGCTCTACCCATAAGATCGACCATTACGATGATCTGACTGCGAAGTTCATCAACCTCTCTGATTGTGCCTTTCATGCCTTTGAAGTCAGACTCATTAAGTAATACTACGTCTCATATCTTAAGATTAGTATGAGCTGCAATTTTCTCATTTTTGTCTTTAATTTGACGTACAATATCCTGATACTCTTGTTCGGTGAGGGGTACAGGATGGGTCTCTGCTCCGATGATAAGTCTGACTCATGGTGTATTACGAATTACATACCAAATCTTGTCATTCATCTTTGCTTTGACGAACAGATATCAAGGATAGAGTTTGCGAGGTTTGATCGATTTTTTGCCATTTTTAGTTACCATTTCTTGTACGATTGGTAACATATAATCAACGATATCTTGTTGAAGATTCATCTTTTTGATTCTTTCATTAAGATTTTCGATAACTACTTCTTCTTGATTGGCATTGACACTAAGCGCATACCATTTGGGATCATTATCAAGGATTTGTTTGGATATGTCGATATTCATTGATGTCATAATGGGCAATGATTGTGCAATAAAATAGGTACCATAAGATGTGGTAATGTATAGTTATGAGTTATGTCTACGCGGCTGCAAACATGTCATATAGTGTTCTATATAGATATGATGACACACCATCTAGTCACAAAAACAATACAGAAGCAATAACCAATACTCATACTACTGCTGCAGTAAACCACATCATATCTTTTTTGGATGGATATTTAACTGTTTTGAGTGTTTCGAGACTGTCATAAAAAAAATCGATCATGAGATCAATATATAAAATAATAAATAGTTATAATAGATTATAACGATACTACTACTATACATACTCAATTGACCAATAATTGCAAGGCTAATTCATTTGAATGCTAAGTGTATTTAGTTCTTGTAAAAGTTCTGTATTTGTAATGAGTTCTGGATATGTTATAATTTGAGATTGATATTCTTGAATCACTGAATATCTACGCTGTAATGCATTTTGAATAGCTTGTTGCCTTGAGAGTACAAGATTTCGAGTGTTGATTGATATTTGTTGTTGTGCTTGGCAGGATGCCGCATTGATTGATGATTCCATCAGTGAATCAAGATTGGCGATCGAATCATTATTGATAGCTGTGATAATGATTGAGTCTGACTGTTTTTTTTGTGTAGTACATTGTGTGAGAATAGTTTGAGATTGGTTGATTTTGTCTTGATATCCAAGAATTTGCGTTTGATACCATTGTATAGTGGTTTGTAGTTGATCGAGATAAGTGCTGACCACAATCTGTCTTTGCGCACTTGCCTGTACTGCCTGAAGAATATTGTATGAGAGTAGAGATTGATATGGGACGATTGTTCCTGAAGACTGTGTATTATTTTGTTCACTATTGGGTGAAAGGAGCAATTGAGATGCGTTTTGGATAAGTTGTACTCCCTTTTGGTCTACACTATTAGATGGGATGAAAGATGAGGTAGTGGCTTGTTTGTTTCATCGTCACAAAAATCATCGTGATAATCATATGGTGATATAGATACATAGAGCAGTAATGTAGAATTTCATGAATAATGAGACAATATAAAATATATTAAAGTAACATATATTATTATAAACATTATATGTAATTCTGTCAATACCATAATTTGTGTATTATACTATAATATAGTATACTTACTGATAAGTATGATTTGGTGATTCTTGTGTGGTTGGTTATTGTTATTCTGATTTATTATATTACATATTGTTTTTTTATATGAAGTTATATCGTGCCATTATTAGGATTGTTGTTGTGTTGATAGTCTGTATGATGTGATATGGATGAGTTGATACAACTTATGCACAAACTCCTCCGGTATCACAATGTACTAATGGTACAGAGACTGAGGCATGTAGACAGATATGTGTGAGTGGTAGTTCTGCCAATGACTCTCCCTGATGCATCGCATATAGGCGTACATTGGGTTTTTCTGAGACGCTCAAACTTGCTGAAAAGCTCGATGATTTGTTGAGTTTACTGTATTTGTTTGCTCGGCCAATGATGTATGTAGCATGATTGGCTATGGATAATACATTAGTATCATGAGAGTTGTTTGGTATTACAGGATTGTTATATCAGTTTTGGTCTGTGATGAGAACAATTGCTAATTTTCTCATTATTGTTATTCTTGTGCGAACTGTTGGTCGTCAAATGCGAAAGGGATGGGATGGTGCTAAAGTAATAGGAAAACAAATTGGGGTTGTGATACTTGGTGGTATTGCTATTAATATGAGCTGGTGGATGTTGGGTGCAATGCTTGATATATCAACAATTGCTATCTATGGTGTAGGTATGTTGCCAACACAAGCTGACAATAAATATTGTGAGGAATGAGCAGCACCTACGCTCATTAAGACAATGGATGAGATTGCTTTATTGGGTAATTGTAGACCAGTATTGTCGCTTGATTGAAAATTGAGTCTTTCTAGTGTCCTGAGCGATAAGTCTCAGTGGACATCATATTATTCTTATAAGCCTGCTCAGTGAGATACTCAGTATTTTATGTCATGCTCATTTAAGCAAGGCGTATTAACCGCTGATCAGTGGAAAACAACTACCGATAGCTTTATTGCTAATACGGATGAATTTAACAATGGTTCAAAAACACTTAATACAAAGTATTGTGTATTGGCTGATCAGCTTTTGGATGTACAATGACTTGAGTCTGTTCCCCCGCCATGATTACAGATTGGTACTGGTACGCGAAATGAAAGATTGATAGGGGGTGTTAATCATTTGCATTGATTATGATGAGAGAGAATCAGGACACTCATATCATCAAATAAGGGTACAATTGGTCTTGCATATCAACTGTACGGCAATATGTTATGATTTGCAACAATCAAGCAAACCGAACCGCAATCAACAGCTCAAGGTCAGATTATCGAGTTTTTGGTGAAGATTGGGTTTTGATTTGCAATGATTTTCCCATTACTTGCACTGTGTATTGTTTTGATGATGAGAATAGCCATTTTATGGATGGTAGTTGCATTTGCTCCTATTTTAGTGTTGTGGCGAGTGTTTACGCTTACTGATCAGAAGGATGAGTCAGGAATACTCAAGTGATTTGCTGAGTGAATTGGCAAGAAGCTGACTTTGCAGAATGTTATGAACTTGCTCTTTCAGCCTGTGCTGATTGTGTTTGTATTGTCAATGGGGATGATGTTTTTGCAATGATTACAGTCAATGTTCACCGCTACTGGTACGATAGGAGATTCTCTGATCTATGATCCAGTGACTAAATGTGCTACTGTCGCCACGACAAAATTATGTCTTAATCAGAATGATACTCAAAGTGGTGTCAGTATATTTTTCAATTTTTTTGCATATAGTGTGTCTAATATTATTGGTATTTTATTAATTTATTTGATGACATTCGCTGTGATGAAATCTAGCGAAATTACATCTGCTGCAACAGAAAAGATCAAATGATTGGGTACAAGTTTGATGTGATCATTGCCGGTTATACCATGGTTTGATGGTAATTTTGTATGATTTGAGGGAGCTAAAGCTGGACTATGAAAAGCATGGGATACTGTGACTGAAGAATATGAAGACAATACTGGTAAGACCGTGACTCAACCATGGGTAGATCGTATTAGTGATAGTTGGACTGGTAAGGTATCTGCAGCTCAGTCAGAAATCAAAAAATCATCTACAGGAATTGATGTCAAAAATATCGAAGACTGAACGAAAGCTACAGACTACGGTAAGGCATTTATTGAGAGCATCAAAAAGCAAAGTGGTTCCGTCAAACAAGCTACAGCGGATGAGTTGGTAGATAAGACTGATGCTCACACTAAGGCACTCATGGGTAGGTATGGTGCTCGCAATATGCTTGATCTCATGGCCAATCCGCAATTTATGGCTGAGACATGAAACAGTGCCTCATATTTGCTCAGTATTTATGCTCCTACTAATGATAAATGGGTATGATATAATGATGCAAAGAAAAAATATTTTGATCAGTTACAGAAGCAGATATCTTCATTTGTGTGAATTTGATCTTGAAACAAGTGATATATCCAGTGAGTTGATAAACCATCAATGAGATATGTCTATGAAAAAGTGCTCGAGGATGGTAAACTCACCGAATTAAAAAAGGTTTCTGATATTCAATTTGATTATAGTAAAAGAGATTCATCAGAAGAATTGATCAAACTAAGCAATAAATTGACAGTAGACGAGTTTAAAAAACTTACGTGAAAGAATGTTCTAGACGAAAAAAAACCACAACAACAAGGAGATGATTGATATAGTATTAAAGAGGATGTAAATGGACTAGTAGTAGTAGAAAAGCAAGAATTTAAACCAAAATCATAAATTCATACATGAACCACACAAATGCTATCATATATGTAAAAATAGGTATCCTTATTGCGATATGTATGGTTTTTGGTATTGAGTGACTGGCAATGGCTCAAGATGTTTCAAGCTGAGTGATTGTTCGTAATGGAGAAGGAATGTATTTGCTTGCATTGCTGGTAAATTTTATGTCTTGGACGTGGATGATTGTGGCTGCAGTAGCTGCAGAACTGATGAGTAATGATCTGATCTATGGACAAACAATCTGACTTACTTCAGTGTTTTATCAGTTTTGGACTTATATGAGGTCTATTGCTAATATCATATCAGTAGTTGTATTATTGATGATGATATGGTCAGTGATTCAGTTGCCTGGAGATCGACAAAAAATATTGTCTAGTAAGATGCCTAGAGTATTGCTTGCTACGATTTTGGTGAATATGAGTTGGTTTTTGATGGCTCAATTGGTAGATGTTTCTACGATTGTAATATCGGGAGTGGGTCAGCTTACTCAATCATTTATGGATAAAGCTAGCTTTTCAACGGTCACTGCTCAGCAGCTTGTGCAAGCGACTCCCTCGGAAATTCGTATCAATGATAAGGGGTGCTTGGCTGTTGAGCGTAATGCTTCTTCAAGAGATATGGAATCGATTCTCAATAGTCGTAATCATCTATTATGACCATTGATTTATTTGTGAGGATCGATTATTAAATTACAGTCATTTACGATTGACGAGTTGTGTGCCGATAGTTCATCACAAGCTACTGTATCCTGAAAATCAATTACACTAAGTGTTATTTTTGGAGTAGTGATTGCAATAATGTTTTTTGTGCCATTGTTGGTGTTGACGGCTTATAATTTATTTAGGCTGATCTATATATGGTGATGGATCTTGATGAGTCCATTATTGATATGGGTTAACCTATTTGATAAAGAACTCGAAAAGATGGGGTGATTGTGATGATTGAAGAAGTTGGCGTCGGTAGGTACACTGATGAGTGGATTGTTTCAGCCTGCATTCTTTGTGGCTGCATTGGGTCTTGGTATGATGTTTGTGACGAGTATGTATACTGCATTAAGTTTTTGAGGTGGATGAGAGATTGATGTAGCTAGTAATACGGCTACTAATGCAGGAGATACATCCCAATTTTCGTTTGGTCAATTGGGCACAGTGACCATTGTGGGTTCACTCAAACAAGATCCTACGGGTACAATTGGTGGATGATTATGATATATTCTGATTGTCATTGCTACTTGTATGGTATTATGGATGTTGGTCAAACTCAGCTTTAGTATCTCCAAAGAAAATCCGGCATCTGCACTTGGAATTGATTTTGATCCTATCAAGTTGATGGATCGTATGCGTAATGAGATGATGAAACGTGTCACTCTACCAAAAACTGGTATCTGATGACCACTGGATGGAGCTAGCTTAGCTGAAGCTACTAGCCTACTTGATCCTACAAACAAAAAGAATAGAATTATGAAGAAGATTGATGATATTGCCAACTCAACCAAACAAATATGATTCACAGGGGAATGATGAATTGACGCCGCAAATAAATGATTGGAAAATAGTCGAGCTGGTAAATTATTGGGTATGCAGGATAATGGTGATTTGAGTGATGATCAAAGCAAGAAATTGTGATCGATTATGAGTAAAGCGAGCATTAAAGATGCTCCTGGTGCATGGCAGGACAACACCAAAAATTTCTTTAGTACCCTCAAAACATATGCAAAAAGCTCAGAAGATGCAAAAACATTTAAGGCTGATCTTCCTTATAGATCTACTTATAAAGCACTTAAAACTTGGTATGAGGACTCTTGATGAAAAGAAATTATCAATAATATGTGATTGAAAGAATGAGAAATGGACGTCAAGGATCTTAAATTTGATGAAGTATATAAAACACAATCATATATTGGATGATTGATTAAGTATCTTGCTACAACTGATGAAGTTAAACTTAAAGATGGTAAACTTGATTGATGGAAATGATCTAAAGAAATACTTGCCAATATTGATTTCAAAAATCTCTAACTACTTCAACTCCATTCCCATCTGCTTCGTTCTGTAGCGATTCGCGAAGCGATGAGCTTCGTCTCTGACTTTGGTGATGATTTGATCTATTGGATCATGTTGAAGACTATGCTGGATGATTGATCAGTCAGACTGTCTGACGAGTAACTGCTCTGCTCCACCATATAATTTCGATACTGATGATCTTGCTTGTCATTTGGCGATGCTGACAAATTGAATTTTGTCTGCGTAGGTAGCGAGCTGTGGGTAGCGAGTGATGAGTTTGTTGATAAGTTCTAGTTGTGGCGCTGCTCCATCGATGATAAAGAGGTCTGGAAGTTGGTCGTCTCACAGTATGTCAGTAGTATCAAGCTTGAAGCGAGACATCAAGACATGAGTCAGACTCTTGAGATCATCACCGGCGATTTCTTTAGGGATTTTGTATTGTCTATAGAACTTCTTGTCAGACATACCTCACACCAGACAACTCAGTCCTCCACTCCCCCATCATCACGACAGATGTGAGATATCAATACACTCGATGCGATAGGGATAGGTGCTGAGATGATAGCGAGACTGAAGCTGTCACAGGAGATCATTGACGACGCTATTAGATTGTCGAGAATCTGAAATAACAAAATTTTCGATGAATCTATGAGCTTGCTGACGCAAAGGCTCAAAAAGGTTCAAGGCTCAAAAAGGCTCAACATTATCTTCACCTGAAATTCGTCACTCATATCATCATTGCTCCGCCTTTTTTCGCCTTTTTTCGCCTTTTGTTGCCTCTTTTGTATATTCCATCTCAAATTGTAGTTGGATTTGTTCAATGCTTGTCTCTTCTACTGATTCTTTGAACCTGAGGATATCAACAAGCTTACCCTGTTGGATTGTGAGAATACAGTATACTCGATAGGTTCCGAGTTGTTGGATGAGGCAGTATGCGCCATTGATCTGAGGATCAAGAATGACTGACTGTTTAGTGGTCATTGCGTCCATATTGTGATAGATATCTCTGAGCTTGGCTGCATACTCAAAATTCTGACTTATGATGCATTGTTGTATTTCATTGGTGATATGTATGAGGATTTTGTCGGTTTCACCATTGAAGAAGTCGACAATCAATTGAATCATGTGTCTGCTGGTTTGTCTACCAGATTGAAATGTGGCATCAGCGGGGAATCATAATTTTATAGCATCTTCCAAATATTTATTGGCTAAAAGAGGCTTCAAAAGGCTTCAAGAGACTGAAGAAGTATTGGATGTGTCGTTTAATATTTCACCTTTTTTAGCCGACAGAGTCATTTCGCTTTTTTTAGCCTTTTCTAGCTTATTATACACACACCACCCCTTACATATCCCGAATAAAAAATCACTACATAATTTTCATTGTCTAAATTGAGTGGTTTTACATCATCTATATCATAGGAGCTGGCGGAGATACTGGAGGAGTTTTTTGAGTTCATTGCGCATATGTTTGGGACCAATATAGGTCGCTCCATCATTGGTTCTGGTGCGAGTGAAGAAGATTTGCGGTCGAGGTTCTGCGGTGATTTTAATATATACATAGCTATTGTCTCATTTGAGGAGACGGTTAAATGGTGGGAGATGTTGTTTGATGAGATTAGACTCGAGTAGAAGTGCTTCTCACTCATTGTCTACAATGACAAATTCCACTGAGTTGGCCTTGTGCATCATATCTTGTTTCCATACTGATCATGGAGCAAAGTATTGATGAACGCGTTTGTTGAGGTTTTTGGCTTTACCAATGTACAAAATCTGACCTCTATGATCTTTGAAGATATAGACTCATGGTTGATGCGGAAGATGTGATAGATTCGTCTGAGATAGCATTTATGAGGTGATATGGCATAGGTCAAAGGTTATAGGTGGGAGTATATGTAATACAGATCCAATCTCAATTGAAAAGCTAGACTAAATACCTATACCCTATGACTCATATTCTTTGACCTATATTATGCGTACTAAACTCTATAGATTTGATGTAATTAAAAACCATGATAAAGTGATTGATAACTGACATCCACTTCGAAGTTCGATCAAATGACATCGAAGGTCAGATTTTTTTGGTAATCAAAATCCAATCACACTTGAGCTTGCATGTGGCTATGGAGAATATACATTTTGACTTGCTTTTCGTCATCCTGAGACCAACTATGTAGGAGTCGATATCAAGGGTGAGAGATTTTATCATGGTTTGACGCAGGCAGAACATCAGTGATTGGCGAATGTATGATTTGTCCGTATTATTATTCAGAATTTGGAACAACTATTTGCTCCATCAGAGGTGGATGATATTTGGATTGTGCATCCTGATCCTTATCCTAAGTGAGCTGATGAGCGTCGTAGGCTGACCTACTGGAGGTTTTTGGATATCTATTATCGTTTATTGTCTGATGGGTGATTACTCAGGCTCAAGACCGATGATCATGATTTGCGATATTATTCAGTTGACTCGATTATGCAGGATGGTAGATGGGAGTTAGTGGATAGTACCATAGATCTTCATAGTTCTCCTCTATTGTTTGATCATTATGATATTACTACAAGATATGAGCGTCGTGGGATTGAGCAAGGTAGAACAATTTGTTATGGCATACGACGCAAAAGGGACTGTGTTGCAAATCATGGCAAATAATAATTTATTATTTGCTGTATTGTATATCATCTTTGTGCAAGTAACTGAGCTCCAAGGCGAGATATTCATTGTGATGCTCTTCATCATTGACACACTCCTATGTCTCAAATTCATTGGGTAGTTTGTCCGTTGCTACACTCAAAATGTGGAATATAGTTCACCTCTCCAGACTGAGAAATAAATGAACGATTATAGCGATCATGGCTTGTGAGCCACTGCAAACTAAGACGCTCCGCTCCTGCTCCTGCATAATACTGATGAATACGAGGATCGTCAGTGAGTATGTTTGTAGATCGGTAGAGCATATTATTACGACCTATGAGGTACATGAGATCGTGATATGTTTGTGATTGTTGTGATGATGCTAGAATCAGTCAGCGCATATAGTCATCCCTCCTGATTGTATTTGTGACAATGATTCACGTTTTAGTTGCTTGATTGATGGGTTTATATGATCATGGTGTTCGAGTGATTGTTCATCTTCGTGTATTGAGTGCTTGATTGTTTATTGTGCGAGAATAATTGGTGATCTGAATGCTTCAGGTTCATAGTGCAGTAATACTGAGATGAGGTATTTGATATCTTTGATTATTAAATCGGAATGATAGAACTCACCTTGAATGGTTTAATTGAAAGCGAGTTCAGGACGATACTTGTGCGGATCATGAAGATCATAAAGTGACCCTACAAGATCCTATACACTGAACAATTCGTTGATTAAAATTATGTGTGAGTTCGTACAGTAACACATTTACTCTTGATCCTGAGACTTGATTTAATGAGACAGAGGGGGTTGGCTGTATAGCTACCCTTGTTGGACTTACTGCTCATGGCGACTCCAAAGACAGACTGGTTCTATACTTTCATTGTGGTGTATTTCGTGATAATTCATAATTTCATCTTGTTGGTCAGGTTGATGATAGGTGAACGATGATTGATCACTGTGATAGTGTACATGACTGTATGAATCGCGGACGATCAATGGTACACTCACTGATTTGAGTGCTCTTATTTCGCGGTATAGTGATTGGCTGATGTGATGATGTGATATAGTATTTAGTGGTATGTGATATTCTTGGTATTGATGATCTAAGGGATGGTTGATTATTCAATGCTATTGCCTGACGTTTGATGTAGTCTAGTTGGTTATATAAATTAGTTCATGGGCATGATGTATCTCATGCATCTTTATGTCAAATGAGACTATCTCATGCAATACTTGTAATATAGGGATGATCGTTAGAGTTTTTGTGGTAGGTAGTTTGTTTGTATGGGTTTATGTTGTATATATTTGTAAGCCAAGCTACAAGTTGTATTGTAGAATCAAGTTGTGCTTGAGTTGGTTTGGTATTGTTAAAATTGCCCATCAGAGATATACCTATTGATGAGCTATTATTGTTGACCACATGAGCTCATACGGCACTGGGTCCTCACGCACGACCTTCAAAAATACTGCCATCAGGTCAAATGAGATAATTATATCACATATCTCATCGACGACGACTCAGTGTATGAAATTCATAAATACGCTGTACTTCTTGTACAATCATATCATAACTTGCATTGCTTGCAATATCTGCGGCTGTATGGTGGATAATAATCTTTGATTTATTATTGTTTACTTGTATGGGTCGTAGGATTGATTGACCGTTTCGATTTCTGATGATAGTATCATGACGAAAATCTTGGGGAAAATTACTGACAAGATATTGGTCTGCAATTGCTCTTTTATCTGATGGTGTAATTTGTGATTCATCAGATCATTTGATGATTACTTTGGATGGCATTGGTCCTGGGCCCAATCTGAGCTGTTCATTTGCTCATCGCTGCGCACGAGATATGATAGGTGGCATAGTACTGGCATGTGTTTTATCGTGTAATCATATCATCATACAGATAATGATGATATATTGTATCATCAATAATGACTTAGTGTGTTTCATTAATATAGTATATGGTAAAATAGAAAATTATCTATAAAAGATATCTTTTTATATGAGTAATGCACGTTAGATTTGGTGTTTTGTGTTTGACATTGCTGATAAGATTTACATACTAAGATTGAAGTTTTATTAGTATTGTGGGCTCAATGAGGTATAAAAATTTGACTTATTTGATGACTCATCCATTGTTGTTGATGTGGTTTATGGTATTGTGAGCATGTGCATTTTTTTTGTTATGATGGCAGTCGAATACGTGGTATATGTCTTATTTATGAGGAACACAATCAACCGATCAACAGCGACCGATATGACACCAATTGCGTCTTGATTGAACTATTGAGGGTCAATATGGTTTTGGTGCATGGTACTTTCGTGCAACGAATGGTCAACAATTTATTATTAAGAGTACCATTACGACTATCAATCAATTGACATGATCGATATCGATCCAGGGCGTGATAACTGAATATAATTGATTACTGCCTGTTGTTAATGTGTATCAACATGACACTGAATCATCTTCCGGTGATAGTCAACTTCGATATCATAGTGGGAGTAATATTGTATTTCATCAAGGATATGATGCGACAATTAGTGTGACATGAGATATTACTAGTATTGTTGATCCAATTGTATCAAGAGAGGTTGTAAGGATTAGGTCTTTTTCTTGTGAAGATCCTTGATATCGTAATGAGTGCGATCGTGTACTTAGTCGTAGCGATGCTCCTCATTTTGTTTCATCATATCGTCATAAATTTATACAGTTTGATGGTTTGTGGTATGTATTTGATGGTCAGAGAGGGTACCGTTTTTGGTCAAGTGATCAATACTATCTGACACAAATGGCCAAATATTTTGATACTGCCAATGATGTTCTTTTTGGTAATTTATTACGCAGTGTTGTTAAGGATGTGTGTGTGGGTCCACAAGCTAGTATCATTACCTATGATAGCCATAGGATAAGAGAGCAAAATGGTAATACGTTCATTATTGTTCGTGGACTCAATGAACAAGATAAAATGACTATTTGTCAGCTTAGGCTAATTTCTCATTGATTTACAATTTGATTCGAAGGTATTACTACTATCCCAATTGAATAATGAATATCATTGCTTGTTCATATACCAACATAGGCCCATTTGCTAACCACACAATATCACTTGTTATTCATCCTTGAGCTGCAATGATTGTAGCTCCTGTAGGTACTGGTAAGAGTATGCTTTTTTTTGATGCAATTATTTATGGTTTATATAAATATAGCACAAGGGATATAGTAAATGTCTCATGTCATAGTTGATCGATTGCATTATTGGTTGAATTACATGGTGATTATTGGGTGATACATAGAGAACTAAAGGCAACCAAAGCAAGAAATATTAGTACTGTGAGTTCAATTGCTCGTTGGTACGGATCGATTGAGGAGTTGTATCGCACATATGGTGATATTGTATATCACAAAAAGGACATTGTAGGTGAATTATCTGCTTCATGTGAGTCAATTATATTTAAAAATGAAAGTGATTTACAAAAACATTGGGAGATGTTTTTGCCACCAAGAGATGTCTTTATGAATCGTGATATGATGATGCAAGAGTCTGCAAATATTTTTGATCTGACTCAAAGTGAGAGGATATCAGTATTTAAACATCTATTCAATTTGCTAGATATTGATGTAGCAAAGGAGAGAATTTCTGATGAGAAATTAAGACTCAAATATCTTCTTCAGGCGAGGAAGGATATGAGTCCATTAGTTACGAAGTTTGGTCATGTGATCGATTGATTGATGATGTCTTTAGAAACAATAACACAAGAGACCATTATTGATATCAATCATTATGGGTGAGATCAGATTCGTCAGCGATTATCGCAAAGTCGTGTCTTATGAACTACAGTATCTCTTGAGCAAGTATCGTTGATTGATCGAGATGAAATCCACACTATTCGTACATTACTTGAGTCATACAAACAAGAATATCATCAATTTCACGCACAACTCACACAGTTAGCTCGTCAGAAATCACAATTGGAGAAACAAATTGGTGATATAATGTCACAGATAACACTAGATAAGAAGGAGCTAGAAGAATATAATAGTTTGATATCCACTTATAATCAACAACAACTTACTGCACTAAAATCAGATAAGTTGCATCTTATTCAGAATATGAATGATCTTGAGTTCTCTATTGATTATGACTCATTTGATATAGTGGTTGAAGATTTGCAGCAGGCATATGATTATGTTGTTATATTGACTCAAAAAGGTAAGGAACTTTCTTTGAGACATGCTCACCTACTGGATCAAATTAAGGGAGTAGAAGATATGCAACAATTGCAACTATCGAATCAGCAATCTCAGATTATATCATTAGAGAAGCAGATCTCGCAGATTGTTGCTCAAATTGTTACCAAAGAAGAAAAAATTACTATTGCAACAAAATTTTATTGTACAAAAATTGACGCTGAGTGTCCTTTTATTGAGCAGATTAGTGGTGGTGTTGTTGCTGCTCATGAACGTGAATTAGAACAATTGCGCTGACAACATCAATCACTGATAAAAAATCTTGAAGAAATTCATTGACTCTCCAAAAAAGTAGATTATAAAGAACATCTGACTCGTCTTATCGCTGAAAAGCATGCTCTTGAATCTGAGTTACAGGAATTAAGATCTCGTCTTGTCGTGGTATGATATAAAAAGATTATGGATTTATATCCTCAATATCAGCAGTATCAATCAAAGTTGAAACTTGTTGATCATCAGATTGCCCAGTATGAGGATCAACTTCAGCAACTAGACAGTATTGTTACTCAAAAAGCTTTATTGGAAGCAACAATACTACATAAACAGTCTGAGTTGTCAAAATTAAGGTCAGATCAAGATATATTCATGGTGCAGTTTGATGATTTGAATAGTGCTGTTGCACAATATACAGACCGTCATCAGCGCACTATGTGATACGAAAAGCAGTTGCATCTTATGGTTGACTATATTGCTCGTGCTAATGAGATTATTACTGATTACAAACTACATCAGCAGGAAACACTGGCTCTTGAGTATAGAGCTAAGAAGGTAGATGAATTGCATGCTATTGTGTCCAAAGAGCTTACAGTGCTTGTACTCCAGGAATATCTGCCCCTACTTTCAGATATGATCAATAATCAGCTTGCTAAGGTTGTAGACTATCGTTTAAGTGTTACAGTGAATGCGGGTTGAGATAAATTGGAAATTATGATTGTAGATCAGTATGGCTCCAGAGAGGTAAAGAGTTTGAGTGGCTGACAACGTGCTATATTGAGATTGTGTTGGATATTGGCTATTGCATTATGGTCTGGTAACAAGTTCCTGTTTCTTGATGAAACAATTAATCACTTAGATAAAGCTATGGTGAGCAAGGCTGCAGAGCTTATTGAGGAGTTTGTTCAGTGAAATAAAGTGACATTGTACGCAATTACACACAGTGAACAGATTCAAGAAATGGATATCTGGGATTATGTTGTTAGAATTAATTCTTCTGCATGATAGCAAGAGGTTGTTTTATAGGGTGCAATAATTATACTCATAGCATCTTTTTATATTTTTACTATATTTTGGCTTACGCATGGAATATATACCACACTTTAAACAAGCAATCAAAACACATATTGGATATATTGAATCATGAGTAGCCACTCATACTGACTGACTTATGTCAATTTTTGCTGAGGATACATTTAGACACAAGACAGTAGATTTTATCGTCTCAGGAGGCAAGAGGCTGAGACCAGTTCTATGACTGATTACGGCACTTGATCACGGTAATTTGCAAGTTTCGGATGATATTGTGTATCCATTTCTTAGTCTTGAGGCATTTCATAAGTTTATCTTGACTCATGATGATATCGTTGATAAAGATGTAATAAGATATGGTAAAGAGACAGTACATAGTGCACTAGAATCTATTATGCCTTCTACTTCGTATGACAGTCCGATATTTTTTGGTAATAGTTTGGGTATGATTGCGTGAGATGTGATGAATAGTATTTCACATGATTATATCTTACATAGCAACTGTGATGCAACCATCAAGGTGGAATTGCTGCACTTGATGAGTAAAACCCTCAAAGAGACTGTATATGGATGGTATATTCAGTTTATTATGGATTATCAGTCTTTATCAGAAGTTTCTCTTGACCGTGTGATTGAGTCACTGATCTGGGTGACTGGAAGATATACCTTTAGCTTCCCTATCAAATTTGGGCTCACCTACATCAATCAGTCAGACTCATGGAATACTCATTATGCTGACCTATGTGATTATATGGGAGTGCTATTTCAGACCGGTGATGATTTGATTGGACTATTTGGTAATCCTGAAGATACGGGTAAATCCGACTACAGTGATATCACTCAGGGCAAAAAGACTGTGCCCATGCTACTCACCTATCAAAATGCTACAACTGAGCAACAAGCTATCCTTGAGCAACTCGTGGGCAAATCTGAATTAACATCCGATGAAGTCAAGTATGTGAGGACACTGGTGCTTGAGCATTTGCCCGAGATTAGAGCTTTTATGCAAGATTATGGACAAAAGTGTATGCATGAGCTCGAGCAACTCACTCTTCCACAAGAACAATATAATATACTTCGTGGCTGTATTGAATACATGCTTGTGAGAGACCAACAAAGTAATTTAACTGTTTCTGCTTAATGTAATGACTATTATTATTTCTATTGTACTATTGATTGCGTGACTTGTATTGGTACTTAAATGAGCCGATTATCTGGTAGATGGAGCTAGTAGCTTGGCTTTTAAACTTGGTGTTCCATCGTTAGTGATTGGTTTGACAATTGTGTCTTTTGGTACATCTGCTCCAGAGCTTGTTGTATCAGTAATTTCGGCGATCAAGTGATCTACTCAAGCAGCACTGGGTAATGTTATTGGGTCTAATTTATTTAATACCTTATTGATTTTGGGTGTTACTTCATTATTTGCATCATTGAGGGTTCAGTCTACTACTGTATGGAAAGAGATTCCATTTGCACTCTTGGCTGTAGTGTCAGTCTTTTTGCTTGGTTTGTCTGATGTATTTAATGGTGGGCAATTATTGAATATTGATCTGATGGGTAATTCTTCTGTAGGAATACTTGGTGCTGCACAGTGATTGATATTGTTGAGTTTTTTTGCTGTGTTTATGTATTATGTATTTGGACTGGCTCAAGCTGATAGTACCGATAGTGATGTGCCAGAATTACTACCTCAGTGGCAGTCATGGCTTATGATTGTATGATGACTTGCAGCTCTTGTGTTCTGATGACAACTTGCTGTCACTCATGCTGTCAAGCTTGCAACCGTGATTGGTATGAGTGAAAAGATTATTTGATTGACAATACTATCGATAGGAACTTCTTTGCCAGAACTTGTAACAAGTATCAAAGCTGCACGTAAGGGACAATCTGATATTGCTATCGGTAATGTGGTTGGGTCTAATATTTTTAATATTTTTTGGATTTTGGGTGTATCTGCTCTTATTACCCCTATCCCACTAATTGGTTCTAATGTATTTGATTTATATGCTCTCATCTGAGCAACACTATTTCTGTTTGGATTATTATTTATCAAGCGTAGATTTCATCTTGAAAAACTCGAATGAGTATTGATGATTGTGGCTTATGTAGCATATATTATTTATCTTATTATACAGTGATAATGCAACTTATCTATCATGGGCACGCATTTGTTGAGATTGAGTCAGATTATGGAATTATCTTGATTGATCCATATATTAGTGGCAATCCTATTTGTTCAATTAAATCTGCTGACTACTATCATGATAAGCCAGTGATTGGTCTTGTGATTACCCATGGTCATGGAGATCATGTAGGAGATACACTTGCTCTTGCAGCACTTCACCCTCAAGCTCCTGTGATCTCTACTGGATGAGTGATTGCGTGGCTACAAGAACAAGGAATGACTAATCCTACATATGGACCAAGTATCTGATGATCTGTCATATTAGATAGATTTGGTGTGAAGATGACGCCAGCTCAACACGATCCTCGTGTCATGAATAGTAGTCACTATAGTCAACCAGCTGGCGTAATCATCTCCATAGATGGTAAAAAAATCTATAACGCAGGCGATACCTCTCTGATCATGGATCTACAATTGATTAAGCAACGATGACCAATAGACGTGGCGTTTTTGCCAATATGAGATTATTATACGATGTGAGTAGATGATGCGGTGACTGCGTGCGGATGGATCAAACCGACTACTGTAATTCCAATTCACTACAATACATTTCCTCAGATCAAGTCAGACCCAATGGAGTTTTGCAGGCGTGTCATGTTGGATAAATCTGCTGTACCTAAGATGCTGCTTCCTGGGCAGTATGTGGTGGTTTAAGTTTATATAATTTCTTGTAATGTTCAACCATACTCATAATATTACCAGCAACATCAGTTATAATTAAATTCAAAGTTCAATTCTCATAGTTCACTTTGATATTATGAGGATATAATTGTTTTGTGATTCATGTTTTTTCTGTAAAGATTTCTTGAACTCTTTCAATAAGAGTTAGTATGTTTTTGTGATTTTCTTTATCTTTTAGAGTATTCTTGAACCATAGATTATTTTCTATACTTCATAATGATCTTCATTGTACATATGGAAGTTGAGTAATGGGAAAGGGTTCTCATTTTGTTATTTTTTTATCTTCTAATCATTTAAGATTAGTATTATAGCAACATAATCAGGGTAAACTATTATCTAATTTTAAAACCTCAATTTGGATAAGTTGAATTTTCTCGTTAAACCAATAAAGCTCTTCTTTGTTAGTATTATATGCTCCATCTAATAGCTCTTTAATAATATTCTGAATATTTTGGTATATTTTTATATCCTCCAAATCAAATCACCAATATTCTTTTATTACTGTTTCTTTATTGTTGAAGCACTCATAAATTACAGTACTGGTATGTCAGTACGTTCATGAAAATATTTCTTCTTGTTTATAATAATTCTCTATCTTCATTTATTAGATATTGATAATCTTATAAAACCCTTTTCAACTCATCCAAACTCGTCTTGCCCTGAAGTGCCTTGATATAACCATCTTCGGTGAGTGTCGTATATCATAGAGGCCTGACTGATTCGAGGATCTCGAGTGTTGGAGTATTACGCAAGATCATAGACTCAATATCGTTATCTACCTTTAGGACTTCAGCAATACAGGTACGTCATTGATAACCACTGTCACCATTTGCAGGTTGATATAGTTGGGAGATTGGTGGAAGTAGTTCTGGGTGATGTTGTTTAGGTCATGCAAGTTCACGATCAAGTTCTACTTGGATCTCTGGAGTGATCGTGACTGGCTGCTTACTATCATTGAGTGTGCGCACAAGACGTTGTCAGATAATACAGTTGATTGATGGTCAGAGCATGTGAGGCTTAACTCACATATTAAGTAATCTAGAGATAGCCTCTACTGCACTATTGGTATGGAGAGTTGTGAGAACAAGATGTCAAGTAAGTGCTGCATTGATTGCGATTTCAGCTGTTTCTACATTACGAATTTCTCATACTAGGATGATGTCAGGGTCCTGTCTGAGAATTGCTGCGAGTCACTTTTCAAATGTATATCATTTTTTGGGATTGATTTGAGATTGTTGAATCCCTGGTATTTCATATTCTACAGGATCTTCAAGGGTGATGATTTTGCGGCTATTATTGTTGAGTAGTGATAGCATTGTATACAGGGTGGTAGTTTTACCACTACCAGTAGGACCAGTGACGATGATCATGCCTGTTGTTTGTTCAAGCGCTTGCATAATAGATGCCAAATGATCTGACCTAAATCAGATTTGTTCGAGACTAAGAATGGTTTTGGTACTATCAAGATATCTCATTACCACACTTTCTCCCCTGAGTCACGGCATTGTAGATACTCTGACATCAATTTGTTTGGGTGATCAGGTCATGAGGGTTTGAAAGCTCAAACGACCATCTTGAGGCATAAAATCAATGTTGATTTTGAGATTGGATAAAAATTTGATTGTAGATACATAGCGATTATATTCATCGTGTGGTATAGTGAGAATTGTCTTCAAGATACCATCTTTACGAATTCTCAGATATCATTCATGATGTTCACTTTGTCGATGTAAATCAGATGCTCCAATTTGAAATGCCAATCTTACTAACTCAAGAATTAAATCTTGTTCCTTAAGGATGTTTTTTTTGTAATATGTTTCGATGAGCAATTTTTCTGCATCGTTTCAGCGTACTATCGCTCTATGATTATTTTTTTGGTTTTGTATTTCATCAATTTCTTCAATGCGATCATATCGTGTGAGACAGATACTAAAGGATTGAGGATCTGTATAGTATAGCTTGGTCTCAAATCATTGACTATGAAACTCTTGTACGATTGCTGCCACATGTTGAGGGAAGTTATTAGTAGTGATACAGTAGATTGTTTTGGTTTCATTTGCCATTGCGATAATCTCTCCTTGAGTTGCTTGCTCACGAGTAATAAGTTTGACAATATTGAGATCTGGCTTTGCGTTACTCAGATAGGAGCTATCAATAATCGCTGATTTAGGGAGATTATGCATACTTGCAAAATAGAAAAATACCTATCACTAGTATACTGAGATGATGATATTTTTGCAAATGGGGTATTTTGTTATGATTTACTGATTAGGCTTTATTTTTTAGATAAAAAAACCCACCATGCCGTGGAACATAAGGAATTAATAACTCCTAAAATCATAAGTCAGAGCTTAAAATATCACAAGGATATCTAATATCCACTCTGTAGAAAAAACATAGAAGAATTAATAACAATTCACCAACACAGTAGGCTTCATATGTATATAAAAATGGTTGAAAGTTACAAGCTAAAGGTTACAAGTAGTTATGAAATATGTTGACTCACACACGCATCTCAATAATAGCCAGCTCTACCCTATGTGGCAAGAACTCATGCAGCAGTTTGCTGATAACTGATGAATCTGACTGGTGAATATTGGTGTAGATGATGGATATAATGCTCATGGGATCGAGATTGCTCAACAATCTAAGAGTTTATTTCCTCAGCTGCAGATTGGATGTACCGTAGGCATTCATCCGTGTAAAGTGGTTGATGACAATATGACCAAAGACGATATTGATGCGATGATCATTAGAATTGAGCAAGATATTATTGCTCATCGTGATGTAGTCTGGGGAATTGGTGAATGTGGGACAGATCTGTATCGACCATGTACGCCAGAGCAACACCAGATGCAGCAGTATTCGACTCACTGTCAAGCTAAACTGTGTCAAAAATATAATCTCCCACTGATCATCCACTCTAGATCTGATCGAGATGGAAGCTATGAAGTCCTCAAAGAGTATCAAGATATCGTGATCAATCTCCACTGTCGAAATTATACACCGGCTGAGATACAGATGGCACTGGATACATGGTGAGATCGCGTATACTTCTGATTTGGATGAATCCTCACCTACCCCAAGGCCGTGACGGTCAGAGATAGTCTGAAAATATGTCCAATAAGTCAGATTGTACTGGAGACTGACGCACCATATCTCCCCCCACAGTCTCATCGTTGAGGAAGCAATTATCCTCATTATGTCACCGAAGTCTACCAAAAAGCGAGCGAAGTGCTAGCTCTCGATCTAGATTCACTCTGTCAGCAGGTGGAGGCAAATTGGAAGAGGTTGTATTCTAAATAAATTAGAGGTTTTCTTTTTTGATTTCCTGCAGAATTCTGTTGATATTTTTAACTGTTTTTTGAACCAGTTCTGGAGCTGCAATATGCGAGAGATTGAGTGGAATATCTAATTCATGAATGAAAATATCTGATAATTCAATCATATCTCTTTTTGTATCCATAGGAACATAAAGATACAATTCAGATATATAATCACTACATAAATATGATATATCACTTACTAAAATATAATTACTACCAGAGTATGTAAACATATCTAATAGCAAATTATAAAATTGAACAGACGTTTCTTTTTTTACATCAATATCTATGTCTTTATTTTGAAGCTTTTTAAGATTTGGAATAATTTTATTAAATTGTTTTTGAATATCTATCGGAAACTTATTTAGTGAGTTAGACTTTAAAGAGTTCTCATACTTGTTATTTTTATTCATTTAGCAATAATTGAGAATAAAAAGTAAATAACGTTCGAGAACACTCGAACGTCATCTAATTAATCAATAAAAATGATTAACTTCTACGTGATTGAAAAGCCTCTTCTTTCGATGGATCATAGAGAGGATTGTCCCTACTATCTTCTGGTCGCCTTGCGTAACTAATTGTGCCTGTTCCATCTGTAGTAATGTGACCATGTTCACCAACTA
>Ga0075154_10000486_pt1 | contig 33408 bp, 23 predicted proteins | sample JI71714BDNA_FD_70965 | JGI IMG/M metagenome (GOLD analysis project Ga0075154, IMG submission 70965) | Wastewater effluent complex algal communities from Wisconsin, to seasonally profile nutrient transformation and Carbon sequestration -... | ecosystem: Engineered > WWTP > Effluent > Algae...
ATTCAAGACTTACAGAACCGCAACTTCAACCTGCGCGAAGACATTTATGCAATTAATCAACGCATTGCTGTCGAACAAAACGCCTCAGCCCGGGCGGCCTTGCTGAATCAGGCGGACCGCTTACGCTATCAGATGGAAGCCTACAATCAGGAGATCGGCCGGCTGCAAATCCGCATGGCGCAAGCTGAGGCCAATTTCGCTCCGCTTAATCGCTGATCGCGGCTGAATGAAGTTGCTGCTGGTAGCGCTCTGATTGCTGATAGCGCAGCCAGCCCCAGGTCTCGATCAGCTGACGGGCGCGTTGTTGATCCACAGCGCTCAGCTCGGCGAAATCCTGCCAGGGTGATTGCTCTGCGATACGAAAATGCTGTTGGCGGAAGTCATAGAGTAACCGGCCCTGCGCATCGACCCGGGCAATTTGTTGCGGTGCCCGTACCAAACCGACCACCTGTAACAGAGCATCCGGCGCCGGCGGTGGCGTTACCTGTAGTGCGGTCGCCAGCAACAGCGGCGCCACGTCTACATGCCCTAGCACCGTTGGAAAATTGATCTTGCGGTTACTGACCATCACCACCTGGGTTTGGGTGTCATTAAGCTGATGGCCATGGCCGAGAAAACCATCGTCAAACAGCGATTCCCCGTGATCCGAGGTGTACAGCTGCGTACTGTGCTCAGTAAGCTGATAACGCTGCAATAACTGCTGCAGCTGCCCAATCAGCCAATCTGCATTTGCCACTGCGTTGTAATAACTTTGCCGCAACAGGGCTTTGTTGGCGGGCTGCATTTGCTGACGGCTAATGGTTTGCCGGGTCAACAATGGCATCATCTCGCGGTGATGATATGGATAATGCGCGGCCTGAATGTTTAAGTAAAAGAACTGCGGCAAGCGCCAGTCCACATCTGCAAAGCGCTGTTCGAGTTGCAGCAACAACCGCTGCTCACCAAGCCGCAAGGAGCCAACGCCAAGCGACGGTTCGAGGCGGTCATCTAAGGCAGAATCAGCATCAAAATAATACTGCCCCGGCCGCTTTAATCGCGTCGCCGTCAGCACATCGCCAAAGCGTTCGGCCTGTGCCGACAGCACATTGATTTGATAACCGCGTTGTTGCAACGCATCCAGAAAATTTTGTTGTGGCGGGTGGTAGCTCAGACTGCGGTTAAACAAAGCCTTCAGCGAACTGGTGGTAAAACCCGTGTGGCTGTACGCGCTGTCGCTATAGCTGCCTTGCTGTGCCAGCGCAGCCAGATTCGGCATCACCGCTTTACCGTTTAGGCTGGCAAACAATGCTTCCGCACGGACACTTTCCAGCACCACTAAAAAAATGTGTTGTCCGGCCTGCATGGGTAATAGTGTCAGTGCATCGGGCCCGGCCCCCGGAAATGCCGGCAGATCACCGCCAAGACCATCCTCATCGCGGCCATTTCCCGGCACATCCATCGCTCCGGGATAAAGATGCATATCGAACGGAGCCGGATCAGCCAGCGGCCCCATAGCGCCATAGCCATCAAGATCAGCATCGGTCAGCCGATTTAAAAAACCAGCAACCAGTTGTTGTGTTGCCTTTTTCTCCAGCGCAAAGCGATAGGGTTGTTCAGCTGCAACCCAGTGCCATTGCAAGCCAAACAATGACAGGAACAACACACCGTATAGCCACCAACGCCGGCCATCCGCGACCGGGCTACGATAACGCCGAAAGGCCAGATGCACACAATACAACAGCAGGATCCCAACCAGCAGACCGACCACAACCGGCAATAAGTGCAGCATGATTTCTGTCAGCACCATATTGAGCGCTGCCAGCACGCTGCCACCTCCGAGATTAGCCAGCACTTGCCAGTCCAGATTATCACCGAAGTATTGGTAGAGTTCAGCGCCAACCCAACCATGCCCGAGGTGTCCAAGCATGAACAGCAGGGCAAACCACAGATGGCTGCGGCTGGTAGTTTGAAAACGCAGCAGCAGGTTGTATAGCAGAAATACCGCACAAATTGCGGTCAGATCGGCCAGCCAGCCAGCGGCGAGAAACAGCAGCCGCTCGGAAAAACCGGCAAAGGTATGCGGTTGTAAAAAACCGCCGCCAGTAAACAGCTGATACTTGTTTTGCAGCGCAATAACGTCGAGCACCGAGCACAATAGACTCAGACAGAGCACCAGCAACACAGAGCGAAGGGCAGGACGCGGCAGCAATAACAACAAAGGGTTCACCTTGCGGGAGCAAAACCATCGGATTTAACCGGAGGGAATTGCAGTATGCCCCTTGTGCAGGCTTACAGCAATGACTGGCTGCTGGCTGTTATCTTTCAGTAAAATGATAAATGATTTCCAGCTGTTCGATACCGGCTTGTTCTTCATCCGAGTTAAATTCAATCAGAATGTCGTAGTCATCGCGATAAAGCTGAAAACGGTCGCCAAAGTCTTGTATATCCGGAAAGGCCAGCCGCAACCCTGCTTTACTGATCGGGATTTGCAGGGCTCTTAACAACGCCGGCAGCTGATCAGCCTGGCCAGGAGTCCGCAGCACAGAGGTTGTCACTTTCAAGCGGCTGATATAATCCTTATTGAGCAATACATGTAACTGCTCCATCGGTAACCACCAGCCCAAATTGCGTCTTTGCACCAGGTGATTCACCCGAAGTTGTGGTGCAAACAGAGCAGCCGCAGGTTGTCGATGCAAATGGCGGACACTGACAGATTCTGCAAAATTCAGGATGTCTTCCAGTGGTTGTTGCTTCAACACAACATTCACTGGTTTATCCGCTGCATGCGACAATCTGAATCCGGTCAGAATCGCGGTGGTGTTATGCACAGAACCCGGATTGTACTCGTCGAAAGTCAGCCGCAGTTGTTGGCCTGGCTGTTGTTTGCGCCATTGTAGTGGAGTGGTTTTGTGCCAGGCCCCGAGCTGCAATGCCGCTTGGACCAGATCAGTTTTATAGGCGACTTTGCCTTCAACCAGCCAACGCTTATCGTCAAACTCGGGATGAAACTCCAGCATATTCCGGCCGACACCACTGAGGATCTCACCGTCGGTGAATACAACTTTAACCACTGGGTTTAACAAAACCCAGAGCCGGCGGCCATAGCCCAGTAAACGTGAACCATCCTGCAAGGTTAAATCTGCTGACGGTGACCCCCATTGTGCCAATACCTGCTCCGCCGTCATGTTGAGTTTGACGCCCATCGCGCCTTGCTGGAGCGACACATTCATATTGGCTGGTGGTATCACCTGATAGTCTGGCTCTGGCGGGACTATGGTGGTCTGGATCTCTGTATTGATTTTTAACGCGCCGAAATCCAATTTCACGGCCCGGCGTGCCGAGACATCGGCACTTTTATCAGACAAGGCGTCGTTGCCCTCACAAAATCGAAACAGTTCAAGATGCACATAAACTTCAGAAAAACTGCCAGGTAAGTGATGTTCCGATTGCTTTAACTTTTGGACCATCACACCGTCAAAGCGCCGGGCGGTCGCATTTTCACGGATTTGTTGCAGATAGCGGGCTATTTCCGGTACATCCCGTAACGCAGAAGCTCGCTCTAGATTCTGCTTGCGGACTTTGACAATAGTCTTTATTGGCACGACTTCACTTTGCTTACACTCAGGTAACAAATCAATCAGCGGTACCAGCGTTTGCGCATGGACAGCCCCGATACCAAAGCCAAGAAAATAGCAACACAGCCGCAACAGTGACATAAAAAATCCTTTTACCGGTCCACCACCAAAGCACATAACATTAACATATCGCTAAACTTGTGTTACAGCAAGCACAGATATTTGCCTATCCTGCCCACGACTGCACAACACACCTAAACCGGCAAAAAACTGTCTGGAAGAAATCATCGCACACCAATATCAGCAGTTACTGAATCAATGTAAGCAGTTACAAGGCTGAGGTAAAGCCTCATTTTTGGTGAACCTTGTTAAACAATGGATAAATATTAAGTTTTTATGCTGCAAAGCTGATCAAACAGCGCAGGTATCAGCCTGGTGGCAGGCTCCAGGCAGCAAGCTGACGGGGCGAACAAAACTGCTGAGCTGCACCAGATATCGGGTCAATAAACCGCAATTGCTGCGCCAGCAACTGCAGAGGACCCGCCAGTGTCTGGGCTTTCGGCAACAGTTCAGGGTAATAAGGGTCAAACAAAATCGGACAACCAATCGCCAGCATATGCAGCCGGAGCTGATGGGTTTTCCCGGTATGCGGCGTGAGTTGAAACAAGCCGAGCTGTGCCTGGCGTGCCACTAAGCTTAAGGTCGAATGAGCATTTGCCTCCCCTGCAACGGCCTGCATCAGAAACCGAGGTTGGCTCTTCTCCAGCCGGTTCTGCAGCTCAAACTGCTGCGGCAAAGGCGCCTGTCGCAATGCTTCTGGTAAAATGGCGACCGCCTGATAGGTTTTTTCAATCTGGCCTTGGGCAAACAGCTGATAATAAGCGGCCCGACTTTGCGGATTGATAGAAAACAACACCAACCCGGCCGTATCCCGATCTAAGCGGTGCACCGGGGCGATGTCAGCAAGCCCCGTATCGCGGCGCAGCCGTTCCAGCAGGCATTCATTCACAAATTCACCGCCCGGGATCACCGGCAAGCCATGCGGTTTGCAGGCCAATAGAATATGGCTATCCTGGTAAATAATCTGATGGGCCGCAGCCACCACCGGCTCTGCAACAACTTCGCGGTAATAACATAGACGCCGACTCGGCAGGAATGGACTATCCATCGTGACCAGTGTTCCATCATGCCAGTGGATTTTCCCGTCACGAAACCGCGCAGCCCAAATCTCGGCGTCGATCCGAGGAAACTGGCTACACAAAAACTGATAGAGATTGTCCCAACCCTGATTCACCGGAGGTAGCGTTATTTCGGAAGGCCGGGCCGCTCTGGACATCATCACTCCTTAACACAACACCGGCACTGTGCGCGGTGTTTTGGCGCGGCACATCTTAACAAATAACGGCTAGAGCGCCCACAACAGCAGCAGACCGGTGCACAGCACCAGCCCGCAGGCTCCGAGCAAACGGTGCCGCAAACCAACACTGCCGAGCGAACTGACCAGCGCTGTTTTTACCAACGTATTACTGAGCACCGCGATCACCAGCGCAGTCGCGGCTAATTGTTCACGACCGGCTTGCTGCGCATATTGCGCCATCGACAACGTAATAGCGTCGACATCTGTGCTGCCAGCAATGGCTGCCACCAGATATAACCCTTCGGCCGGTGCAAAGTGTTCGGTGAGTTTGACCACCAGCAACACCGCAGCGAACATCAGACCAAACTGGCTGGCCGCCCATAGACTGAAGGGATTCGCGACACTGGTTGCAGAATTTGCCTGCAGTTGCGGCGCCCGGCGGTAGAAATATGCCGCGAGTGACAAAGTGATTAGCGTCATCACGCCAATGGCAGGCCATAACGGCGCCAATAATGGCAGATAGACGATACCGACCATCAGCAACACGCGCAGGGACATCACAGACCAGGCCAGTAAAATGCCGCAGGCCAGTGCATCATCCTGATTATCGCCGCCTTGCGGTTGTTTACTGAGCCGGGCAAAGCTGAGACTGACAGCAGTTGAGGAAACCAGCCCGCCAGCCAGCCCAGCCACTGCGGTGCCACGCGCCGGCCCCAACAACCGGGTCGCAATGTATCCGACCAGCGACAATAAAGAGATGAGAATCACCAACAACCAGATTTTATAGGGATTAAATGCCTGCCAGGGGTCCAGCGCATGATTCGGTAACAGCGGTAACACGATAAAAGTCGCGATCAGCAGTTTCAGCCCCGCGTATAAATCGTCATTGCCTATTTTGTCTACAAGGCCATGCAGCGGCTGCTTAAACGCCAAAATAGCTGAGGTGATAATCGCCAGCGCGACCGCGATCCCGGCATGACCATGCATCACAGCGCCACCGAGTAAAAAAACCAACACTGCGCTCAGTTCGGTCGTCAGACCCGGCACCTGCGGTTCTTCCCGTTGCTTGCGGTTATAGGCCGCCAGCACCAGCACCGCCACCACTGCCAACACCGCCAGTTCCGGCCAGGGTTGCTGCAACTGCAAACCGAGCCAAGCACCGACAGCACCCAGCAGCGCCAGTAACATAAAAGTGCGCACGCCACCAAAACTGGCAAGGTTGCTGACTTTGTGTTTTTCACGCTCAATCCCGACCAGTGCGCCAATCGCCAGCGCATACGCGAAATTTTGTAAAATGGTCAGCTCAGTTTGCATCTCAGCCTGCGTTGGTTCAAAGCCCTATTGACTGATTTCAGCACTATTCTGCTGCTAAGGCTATGAGCTGGCGCAATTTTTAGTGGAAAAACAGCGCGGCCCCGAAGCGCCGCGCTGTTTGAAGCCGTTTTAACAACCGCTGTTCGGACCTTACTGCTTTTTATGCAACTCGAACCAGGCCAGCGTATGTTCGATTTTAGCGATCATCCGGCTGGGCCGGCCGGCAATGCCATGCGGCGCGCCGGGCACCCTAATCAGCGCCGTCGGTACCCGCTGCAGTTTCAGTGCCTGATACAACTGTTCAGACTCACTGATCGGTGTGCGCCGGTCGGCTTCTCCGGTCATAATCAGCGTGGGCGTTTTGATTTTGCCGATATTAGCGATAGGCGAACGCTGCCAATAATGCTCCATATGCTCCCAGGGCACGCCCGGAAACTGATAAAACGTCTGATAGAGGTAAGTATCACCGGTCAGCACTTTACTCACCCAGTTGATAATAGGTTTGATCACGGCAGCGGCACGATAGCGGTCCGTCAGACCAATGGCATAGGCCGTCGCAATACCACCAGCAGAACCACCGGCAATATAGACATTGTCCGCATCGATAAAACCTTTAGCAATCATCGCATCCACGCCGGAATCATGGTCGGCGTAATCTTCCGGCGAACTGTATTTATTGTGCAATAACAAGGCAAAACGCTCGCCGTAGCTAGTGCTGCCGCGGTGGTTATCGTAAAACACCACATAGCCCTCGCGGGCAAAACGCTGCATTTCCGCACTGAAATGCGGGCCATAAGCCAAATGCGGACCGCCATGAATTTCCAGCATCATCGGGTATTTTTTCGTTGGGTCAAAATCCGGCGGTGTGATATACCAGCCTTGAATGGGTTCGCCATCAAAAGAAGATTTGTAATTGATTTCATGCACTTGACCAAGCTTTTTGTGGCCCAGTAAATCTTCGTTCAACTGCGTTAACTGGCGAACTTTGCCATTTTGCCAAATAGCGACATCGGCCGGACGCAAGGCATCGCCTTTGGTAAAGACCAGCTTGTTGGCACTTTGCTGATACTCGCCGCTCAAATAAGGCTGTGGCAGCGTAGTGCCGGATAACTGGTCAGTCAGCACTGTCAGCTCGCCGTCAAAATCCAGCACGGCAACTTTACGCAGCCCTCTTTCATCATATTGCACGGTCAGCTCGTCGTTGCTCCACCAATCCGGCGCTGACAAATCGAGGTCCAGTGCGGCGCCAACATCACGAGTCTTGCCAGAAGCCAACTCAAGCACTTTGAGCTTGGCATTGCTAAAAGGCAATTTGGCATTACTGTTCCACAAATAAGCCAGTTTTTTTCCATCCGGTGAAAATACCGGTTCGGTCTCCTGGCCTGGCGCTGCACTGAGCTGCTTCAGGCTGCCGTTTTGCAGATCAAGGCGATACAAGTCGCTGTCACGTGGCTGATATTCCCAATCAACGGCTAAATTGGCGGAAAACACCAGGGATTTGCCGTCTGGGCTGAAAGTCAGATCATCGCCGTAGCTGCGGTCTCCGCTGGTCAGCTGACGCGCAGTGCCACCGTCACTGCTCAGTAAGAACAAGTGGCGGTATTCCGATTTCAGAAAGCCCTGGCCATCGGCCTGATATTGCGCCCGGTCAATCACCACCACAGGTTCAGACCAGTTGGCATCTTTAGGCTTTTTCGGCATTTTGACCAGGGTCGTCAGCGCCGATGGGGTGGCCGGCACATTCATCGTAAAAGCCAGTTGTTTGCCATCCGGTGCCCAGGTCAGGTTAGACGGGCTTTTGTCCAGCTGACTGAGTTGACTGTTTTGCGCGGTTTTCATCCAATGCAGATGAATTTGTGGCTTGCCGCTTTGATCGGAAACAAAAGCCAGCCGGCTGCCATCCGGAGCCCAGCGTGGTTGGCTGTAGTTGAATTTGTCGGCGTACAAAGGGGTATGCTGACCGCTCGCCACATCAATTTGCCACAGCGCCGTGCGGGCCCGGTCCGTCATAATGTCGTTGCTATTGCGCACATAGACAATAGTGCGCCCATCCGGCGACAACTGCGGATCGCTGGCCCACTCCAAACCGAAAATATCTTCCGATTCAAAATAGGACGGATTCACCAGAGGAGCAGCCTGAGAGGGAATAGCGGCAGACTGCGCCACCACAGCAGCACTGAAACCGGCGCACCACAACAGGGCACCGGCACGATAGAATTTGGCAGATAGCACGAATAAACCTCGGAATTTCACTGGCGGATTTTGCAGAATTCCACACTAAAAGAGCCATGCCAACCTGACAAGCCCATTGTGTACAAAGCAGGTCCAACAGCGGTTTTTGCCGGTTCAACGGCGTTTAGATTTTGTCTTGCAGCGGGCGGCAACGTTCAACGTAACGGATAAAGATCAGCAAAGGCAGCAACAACAACCCAAGGACAAAGGCACACAGCAGGCAAAACAAGGTGAAACTAAACCAGCCTTGTGCTGGTGTGACGCCAAGCCCGAACACCACCGCTAAAGTCAGCAGCTGATGCAAAGGCACCGACAGCCAGAGCGGATAACTATGCCGCGCCGGTAGACTCCGACCGAGCCAATACCAATACAAAGTTCCGCCACCGAGTAACACGCAACCAAGCAAAAAACCGTATAACAAATCCACCGCACGACCCGCCAGCTTCTGATGAGATCAGAGCATAACTTGCCCCCACCCTCTGTGGCAAATCGCGCTGCCTTGACCCATCGCAGCACTAACGGCATAGGAACTGGGATAATGCCGGCGCTGCGGCAGCAGGGTCTCAGCAGCGCGGCCGCAGCAATGAAAAAGCCCTGCGCAGCGGTTGCCGGCGCAGGGCTTTGACAGTGAACCAGCGAGCGTGGATCAGCCTTTGGCTTTGACGCTGTCGACCCAGTTCTGCACTCGTTGCTCCAGCACTTTCAGTGGCAGCGCACCACCGCCTAAGACGGTGTCATGGAAACCGCGGATGTCGAACTTATCGCCCAAGTCAGCTTTGGCTTTGGCACGCAATTCAAGAATTTTCAGCATGCCAATTTTATAAGCTGTGGCCTGACCAGGCCATACCAGATAGCGGCGCACTTCAGATTTAACCGCACCTTCAGCCACCGGTGAGTTCGCCAGGAAGTATTCGACCGCCTGTTGCTCAGTCCAGCCTTTGGCATGCAGACCGGTATCGACCACTAAGCGCACAGCCCGCCACATTTCGGTGATCAAACGGCCAAAATCGTTGTAGGGGTTCTTATACTGGCCCATTTCTTTGGCCAGGGTTTCGGTATAGAGTGCCCAGCCTTCCTGATAGGCAGTAAAACCAGCCTGAGTGCGGAATTTCGGCACGCCGGTCAGTTCCTGCGCAATCGAGATTTGCATGTGGTGGCCCGGGCTGCCTTCATGATAAGCAATGGCCTCCATTTCATTTTTCGGCATCGCTTTCATGTCCGATAAATGGGCGTAATAAATGCCAGGACGTTTGCCATCCGGTGTGCCCGGGAAATAATGCTGGGCAGCGCCCGGTTGTTCGCGAAATGGCTCCACGCGTTTAATGATTAGGGGCGCTTTTGGCAAAATGCCAAAATACTGCGGCAGCTTGGCTTCAATTTCGCGCAGGAATGCTTCCGAATCTTTCAGGTACGCCTGGCGGCCCTCGTCAGTGTCTTCATAGAAGAACTGCTTGTCAGTTTTGATAAACTTAAAGAATTCCTGCAAAGAGCCTTTAAAACCGACCTGCTCTTTGATCACATTCATCTCTTTGGTCAGACGTGCAACTTCGTCCAGACCAATCTGATGGATTTGATCGGCGGTTAAATCGGTGGTCGTCGACTGTTTCAGACGCAGGTTGTAATACGCAACCCCATTTGGCTGGGTCGACACACCGGTCGGATTGACGACCGTTTTATCCAGTTCGCTGGTCAGGAAAGTGGCCAGATTCTGATACGCCGGCAGGAATTGGCTGGTCAGCGCATTCTTCACGTCAGCGGTCAGTTTCTGCGCAGTCGCATCATCCAGTTTGTCAGCCTTTTTCAGCGCTTCAATTTTGCCTTTCGCGTCGCTCCACAGCGGCGATTCTTTGTCAGATTCAGCAAAAGGAGCACCGGAAATCAGGTTATTGACCTGCTCAATGACGCCTTCATAAGCAAAGCGCGGTGGACGGACGCCGGCTTCGGCATATTTCTGCGCCCGTTGCTGCAGCTCAGCAATCGCTTTGGCAATGCCACCAATCCGGGTGATATAGGCTTCCATATCTTTGACTTCTTCCACTTTATGGAAGTTGATCATGATCTGCGGTAACAAGGCATGAATGCCCTGCATTTGGTTGAAGACATACTGATTGACGCGGAAAGGGACAGCGTCACGGGCTTCTTCATACTGGTAAATCCATAAATCGTATGAAGTTTTGGCTTCAGTATCGAGCTTGCTGTAATCAAATTTTGTTTTCAGTTCTTCTACCGAAGCGGCGTACCAGGCCAGCATTTTGTCTTCGCCGGCTTCGGTGACGTCATCAATCTGATCATTCTTGTCTTTACGGCCCTGGAACGTCATCTGCAGCGGGCTCATCTGCAATTGTTCTTCATACTTTTGTTCAAACCACTGGTTGATCCGCTCGGATTCAGATTGCTGTACCGCGGCCGTTTCAGCTGGTTTTGCCGCTTCGGCCTGCGCCGGTGCTGTGGTGGTGTTGTCTTTACTGTCCTGGGCCGGATTACAGCCAGTCAGTACTAGGGCAATCGAAAGGGCTAATAAGGTATGTCGCACGGGGGTGTTCCTCTGGTTGGGTCCGGTTCGGCCGGTTCTCATTTTAACTGAACGATGCAATCGCACCTTCAGCGCCAAAATACGCTGAAATCATTGCCACGTCGAAAGCTAAATTGTAAGAAGGGCTTTCAGTCAGCCCAGATTTAAGGTCATAAAAACGCTGTTCGGATCTGCAATATAGTCGCCAAATGGCGCGCATTCGGTAAAACCGAAGGTTTTGTAGAGTTCACGCGCCGGCAGAAAAAATGCCATCGAACCAGTCTCAAGGCTGACGCGGCTGCAGCCGCTTTTTTTCGCCTCAGCCAGCGCATGTTCGACTAACTTCCGGCCACAGCCCTGACCGCGGAATTGGTCATCGACCCGCGTTGATTTGATTTCCGCATGCTCAGCATCCAGCTGTTTCAGCGCGATGCAACCAGCCAGTGTTGCCGGCTGGCTTGTGGCTGGCTGATACCACAAAGTCCAGAAACGGATATCGGGCTGACGTAATGCCGTTAAATCCAGCGCATGAACACTTTCCGGCGGAGAAGTGGCTTGCATATCGGCAAGGTGTGCCGCCAGTAAGGCCGCGATCTGTGGGCCTTGTAAATCGTCCGGGCGTATAGAAAACATGGCAGGTCCTGCAACAGGATTTAGCAAAAAAGTGGGCTATTTATATCAGTCGACCAGCGCGACACTGGCCTTATCAGCGACCAGTCACACAACTTTTGCGACAAATAGCAGGCCAAACAGCGCCTGCTCTCAGAGGCAAACTTCATCGCCAGCATTTGGGGTTATTGCAGCTGCCGACAGCTTAAAACCGGTGCTTCATATCCCCACTGCAGACGAACGCCGTCTTGCTGTGGCCACAACGTCTCATTGCGTCCGAGATAATCTGTGCCGTTTGGCTGCAAAAACATCAGGCTGACACTATCGCCGCGTTCAGCAAGCAGTGTGGCGGGGTTGGTGGCAAAATAACTCAGCACTAATTCATCAGCCGGTACAGCACCACATTGATAACGCAGCGGGCCGCGCATCGGCACTAACCGATAGCGCGCCTGCAATTCGGCGATACGACGCTGATAGAGCTGCTGCATACAAGCGATTTCATCGTCATCTTTCCAGCATTCATCACGCCCTTTGATCCAGCCACGTTGTTCAGCTTTTAACAGCGGCGGTTGTTCATTGGCCGCCAGCGCAGTGGCGCTTGCAAACACCTGATGCAGTTGCAGGTCGAGTTGGCTCAGTTGGGGGTTCTGACAAATCAGCGCTTCAGCACTGTTCGCGCGCACTCGTTTGCAGTCAAAAGCCGGCCCGCTGTGTTTGACCCGCAATTGCCCGGTGACCCAGTCGCACCAACCTGGACTGCCGGGCTGATGGCCGCTATAACCACCAAGACGCTTCGTCAGTGCCTGCGCCCATTCTGCCGAACCCAGATCTGGGCCGTGACCGGCATTGTCGCTCACAGCCAGTGTGGCCTCGGTCGCCCTGACCCAGCCCGGTGCGCACAACTCAGTGTTGACGCCGGTATCAGCCAACAGGTCAAAAGCCACCATACTGGCAGCCAACAGCAGGAAAGTTCGCATCTGGGTCATCGTATTTCCCCAAAACAATCAGTCGTCAGTTAAGGCCGAATTGCTGCCGGCATGTTGGATCCGATCGATCACAATCACAGTGCCAAGCAATGGGATAGCCCATTCGGGGCGGTAGACCTCCACACCATAGTTATCTGACCAGCTGAACCAGGCTTTGGACACCCGTGCCAGCAGCTGACTGTTTTGTGTGATGCGGTATTCGCGCTGCCACAGATCACCGTCAATCTCCAGATTGCCCTGCGGTGTTTGCACAGAAAACGCTGCGCGCCAGAATGGCCAGAATTTTTTTCGCACCAGCCACTCTTCGCCCGAGGGGGCAACCAGGCGGCAAGCTGGCAAAATGGACAGATATTTGCGTTTGATTTTTAACACCTCACGATCCGCAAGGTCGTACATGGTTTGACTACTGGAGAAACTGAAAAATTTGCCTTTGACAGTAAAACTGAGCCGACCATCTTCGTCATCAATATCAAAACTGTCGGTGAGGCTGAGGATTTTCTGTTCAATACGATATTTCATGCTATGTCCTTATATCTTGCGGCGCGCAGACTGGCCGCGACTTTACTGGTCTTATGGCACACTGGTCGAGACGCCCGCATCTGCGCTGAAATAAAAAACTATAGGGCAAAACCGCACCAGGTGGAAAAACAAGTTCAGTCGTTTTCTAGCCTGCTAAAACAGCTCACGCTTTGAGATCACCGGCAAAGCGCGGCCGCAAAATCAGCCGCATCGGCACATCAATAATTCCCATCCGTTCACGCCTCCCCTGTTCGGCGACAAAGCCGAAGTAGCGGTACATCGGTTCGGCATACAGCGACGCGTTGACGGTATATTCATCCGGCGCGTCACTCTGCGCACACTGCGCCAGCGCATGCTGCCACAACAGGCTGGCCACGCCCTGCCCTTGCGCGCGGACGGCGACGAACAGATGATAAAGGTGATTACGGCCTTTTACTGCGACCACGCCCGCAAGGCCGAGATCATCTTCCGCCAGCCAATAGCGGTAATCGCCATGTAAATAACCGAGGATCGCCTGCGGTTGCATCGAAGCCAGCAGCAATGCAGCACCTTCAGCCGAACAATCCGGCGCGATAAAGGTTTCTACCAGCGGCAACAGCAAATCACTGATGGCGCCATGGTCTGCAGCGGTGGCAACACGAACTCGGTAAGACAATGGACCTTCCCCGGCGCTTTAAACGCACTCTGCTGCACCATAACGATTTCACCACATCAAGACAACTAGCGCAGCAGACCCCACCTATTCCGCAAAATAGCCGGCGTACTGCGCCGGCAGCTTATCGAGCCTCTGCAGCCGGATATTTTTGTAGAACACTTCGGCCGCTTCACTTTGCAGCTGGATCTTACCTTCCCACATTGGAATGTCGCGGCCGTCCTGCTGATAACGCGAGTTTTTCAGCACCATCACCACTTGGCCGTTGACAATATGCAGGCTCTGCCCTTCAAAACAAATCAGCTCCACCGTGTTCCATTGGTTGTCAGGTTTCTCCGCATTGAGCTTACGCAGCACAAAACCGGGTCCGCCACTGGCGCGGCCTGCCGCTAAAAACGGCTGTGACTCATCGGCGATCGCATTCATTTCACCCTCAGGTTGGAAGGCACGGATATCTATAGCCGAATGCGCCTGCTGCCAATAATCACCGGTATGACCTTGCATGATTTGCAACTCCTGCGACAACATCCAGGAGCGGAAATACTCCTGTCCGTGCGGCCCGTTGGCGTGATACAAAATGCCGCTGTCTTTGAGTTTCTTGAGCCTTGGTGGCCATTTTTTTTCGCCCCAGCGATATTGCAACGTCAGGCGATAGTTGCGAAATGTCTGCCTGGTGGTCAAGCCGCCATAAATCTCGCCGCTGACGCGCAGCACGGTCTCCCCACCCTGTTGCTGCAGCGTAAATACACCGTGCGGGTCCAGACCGGGAAATAGCCCCAAAGGTGCCAACGGCTTGCCGGCAGCATCGGTCGGTTGACTGCCGTTGTATTGCTCCTGATGACGATAACTCAGATAGGTTTCCCACTGGCTCAGACTGGCATCCAGTAAGGTCAGCGCAGGCTGCGCTAAAAGCGGAAGCGGAGTCAGCACCAGCGCTAATGACCATAACAACAAGCTGCAACGGCGATGTTTACCAGTCATCTGATGTTCCTTATAAATTAACAGATCAGATACTAATCAGCCGGCAAGGCCAATGTAAAGCGCTTACATTTATTAATTTGCTGCATCTGCGGGGCTTATCCTGGTATCGCGTGCTGCCAGGGCACAACTCCACCCGGCCAAAATGTTGGCAATGATGACCGCGACTAAAGCGCGACGAGCGCGATAGCAACGGCTACGACAGGTCGCAGTCCACACGGATTTATGCTATCGTGCGCGCCGTTTTTCCTGCGCCAACCGGACCTGCCATGACTGCCACTGCCCTCTATACCGATTTGTCCGGTTTTTATGATTTGATGTGCGCCGACATCAATTATCAGGCGCAAAGTGACACCGTTCACCGCATCGACCAATTTTTCGGCAATGGTGGCAAACGTCATTTGGATTTAGCCTGTGGTACCGGGCCGCATATCCGCCATTTGCTCGATCTGGGCTACCACAGTGCCGGGCTCGACCTCAATCAGCCGATGTTGGAACTGGCGCAGCAACGCTGCCCTGAAGCCGATTTTTCCTGCCAGAATATGTGCGATTTCCAGATCAGCCAGCAGGTCGATCTGATCACCTGCTTTTTATACTCGCTGCATTACAGCCAGACCATCACCGGCCTCACCGCCTGCATCCGACAGGCCCATCTGGCGCTCAATCCGGGCGGTGTATTTTGTTTTAACGCCGTCGACAAAAGCCAAATCGACAATGCTGCCGTGGTGTCACACCAGGCTCAACACGCCAATAGCAGGTTTGTATTCGCCTCCGGCTGGTTTTATCCGGGCCACGGCGAGCAACAACAGCTGCGCCTTCGCATCGAAAAAACTGAAAATGACCAGACCGAGATCTGGCAAGACGCCCATCCGATGGTGGCGGTCACCTTCGCCGAGTTACAGCAACTACTGGCCCCTTATTTTGACGTGCAGATCCTGCAACACGACTACGACAAACTAGTGGCCTGGGACGGGGCATCAGGCAATGCGCTGTTTGTTTGTGTGAAGCACTGAGTATTTTGCTACTTTTCTACAATCCAGCCTGACGACAGCAAACACCGTGGCACCCTTGGGTGATCTCAGCTGCATTTCGATACAACTTTTACCTGATATCTGCAGACAGTTTGCAGGTCGAGCACGCAGCCGCATTACCATTCATCGGTTCTGCTTGCGGGACTGCGCGGCGATTGCCAAACTGGGACAGACATGGGGTCCGCGGCCTGCGCCGGGATCAGATCAAAGCAAAACAATAAGAGCCGGCAGCTGCCGGACTGACAACGTCCCAGGGATCATAATGCAACATCAACCCAAGCGCCGAACGATGGCCCATGCAGCCGTGCTGCTGACACTTTGCTTCACCGCCCTCACGCACCAGACCGTGGCCGCAGCCGCGCCTGAGCGCACGCCTTCAGCCCCTGCCGCCGATCGCGGCGAAGGGCCTTACACCCGGCTGATTTTACGTGGCGGCACTTTTATCAGTGGTGAAGGCGCTCCGCCGGTTGGCCCGGTTGATATCGTGATAGAAAACGACCGCATCAGCGAAATCACCGCCGTTGGCAACCCGGGCGTGCCGGTACTGCCGGAAGGTCGGCCGAAAGCCAAAGCCGGTGATAAAGAAATGGACGTCAGCGGCATGTACATTTTGCCGGGCTTTATTGATATGCATGGCCATATCGGCGGCTCGGCCAGGGGCACGCCGGCCGAATACGTGTTTAAGTTATGGCTGGCACATGGCATCACTACAGTGCGCGAACCCGGCAGTTTCAACGGTCTGGCTTGGACACTGAAACATGCCAAAGCGTCGAATGAGCATAAAATTGTTGCCCCGCGCATTGTGCCTTATGTCGGTTTTGGTCAGGGTTTAAGTAAACCGGTGTTCAGCCCGCAACAAGCACGGGAATGGGTGCAAAACATTAAAAAATCCGGGGCGGCCGGCATTAAGTTTTTTGGCGCCACGCCGGCCATTATGGCCGCCGCACTGGATGAAGCGAAAAAACAGCAGCTTGGCACCATGATGCATCATGCGCAGCTGAACGTGATGCGAATGAATGCACTCGACAGTGCCCGCCTTGGTCTAACGTCGATGGAACACTGGTATGGCTTGCCCGAAGCGCTGTTTACCAAGCAGGTCGTGCAGAATTACAAGCCGGATTACAACTACCAGAACGAGCAGGACCGCTTTGGTGAAGCCGGTAAACTCTGGCAACAGGCCGCAGCGCCTGGCTCGGACAAATGGAACGCGGTGCGCGATGAACTGATCAGTCTCAATTTCACCATCAACCCGACGCTGACCATCTATGAAGCGACCCGCAATGCCGAAGCCCAGCGCAACGCGCCCTGGCACGCGGAATACACCATGCCGGTGCTCACTGAGTTTTTTAAACCCAACCGCTATGCGCATGGCTCTTTCTGGTTTGACTGGACCACCGAAGAGGAAATTGCCTGGCGCGAAAACTACCGGCTCTGGATGCAGTTCCTCAATGACTACAAAAATCATGGCGGCCGTGTCACCGCGGGTTCTGATGCCGGTTATATCTACAAAATTTATGGCTTCGCGTTCATTCAGGAACTGGAGCTGTTGCGTGAAGCCGGCTTCAACCCGCTGGAAGTCATTCAGGCCGCGACGCTGAATGGTGCTGTGGCACTTGGCATGGACAAAGATCTCGGCAGTCTGGTACCCGGCAAAAAAGCCGATATGGTCATCGTGGCGGAAAACCCACTGGCGAACTTCAAAGTGTTGTATGGCCATGGCCATTATCAGCTTAACGCGCAAAACCAACCGGAGCGAACCAAAGGCGTGCGCTACACCATTAAAGACGGTGTCGTCTACAACGCCCAGCAGCTGCTCAGCGATGTGCGCCAGCTGGTCAGTGCGGCAAAAGCGGCGACGCCGGTCACACCATAAATTCGGCCACCATGCGCAGTGTCCGGCTGCGCATGGTGCTAACAAGTGTGAGATGAACGGTAAAGTTTGGCTGGCCGTGCCTACGCGCCACTCAAACATGCAGCTACGCGCGCGAAGAGACTGCTGGGCGTCACACGCTGGGCATCACATGCTGGGCGCCACACGCTGGGCATCACTGCAGTAATTTCCTCTCATTTGCACCACTGCAGCACAACCGCTATGCTGCGCCGGTTTTGCCAATCTGCAGGAATATCTGATGCACTTACTCTGGCTGGTCACCGCGATCTGGGCCTTTAGTTTTTCATTAATCGGTGAATTTCTCGCCGCGACGGTCGACCCATATTTAGCCGTCAGCAGCCGGATGTTACTGGCGCTGCTGTTATTCAGTCCGTTTTTATTCAAATACCGCACCGCCGGCACTCAGGCCCTGCAGCTGGCTGGCATCGGCGCTGTGCAGCTTGGCCTGATGTATCTGCTGCTCTACCACAGCTTTTTGTATCTGAGCGTGGCCGAGGTGTTGTTATTCACCATTCTGACGCCGGTGTATATCTCAGTGCTTGATTATTACTGGCGTTATCAAAAACTGCATTGGCGCTGGGTCGGCCCGGCGCTACTCGCCGTCGCTGGCGCACTGGTGATGCGTTATCAGCAGTTGAGTGCGGATTTTTGGTTTGGGCTATTGCTGATTCAGGGCGCGAATTTGTGTTTTGCTTTTGGTCAGGTTGCCTACCGGCGTTTGGCTTTAGGCTCGGTGGGTACGCAAAAACACCAGTTCGGCTGGTTTTTTGTCGGCGCGACTGTCGTAAGCCTGATTGCCACCGCACTGTTCGCCAACTGGCAGCGCCTGCCGGATACGCAGCTGGAATATGGCATATTGCTCTGGCTTGGTCTGGTCGCTTCAGGCCTTGGGTATTGGCTATGGAACGCCGGCGCCCGCCAAGTCAGTGCCAATCAGCTGGCCGTGATGAATAATGTGCTGATCCCGGCTGGGCTGTTGGTGAATTTTGCCTTCTGGCAACATGCAGTCAACTGGTGGACTTTGGCCGGCGGCTCGGTGCTGATTTTGTTGAGTTTGTACTGGGCCATGCGCCAGCGGGATTGATATCAACGAACTGAGTCCATCCAAACCGCTGTTAGTTCAGCAAAGCACTTGGGACATTCGGTTTTACCAAACAACACCATGTTGCCAGATTCAGCACTGGATGAAATCGCAAACTAATGGATTCAATAGAATCAGAAAAACCTGTCCAAAGGATTAGAATTAACTCCGGTGAAAGGTCAGAAGTTAACAACTAGAGGTCTCTGAAGCAAAAAAATGCCAGTCGTTTTTACCGACCAGCATTTTTACTCAAAAAGATTTATTGCCTAGGATTAATTTTTCTTCAATTATGCTCTACGACGCCGGCGAGCTGCACCTGCCAAGCCAAGGATACTTAACGATAACAAAGCTAAGCTTGACGGTTCAGGAACATCAACCGGAGCTCCCAAGTATGACTCAAAGTTAACAGTTGACTGTGAGTAATGTCTTTCAGCAAAGAAAAAATCAAATTTATACTGTTGCCCTGCCTGAATCCCTAGCTGGCTCGCAACTGTATTCATGTTAAACCCTTTAGTTGCTGCAGCATGTACACCACCTAAATCTAAAACCAGAGTGTCATTGATGAAGACCCAAACGTCATCATCACCGGTAAAAGAAAAGGTGTTAATCAACTTTGGATCATAAATCAGATTCAGGCCAAATTGAGCGGTGAAGAAATAGTTATGCTCATTGAATTGATCACCGTCGTTAGTTATACCGGTGATTGGGTCTAACGGAAAAAAAGAAGAATTGTTATAGGTAAGTTTGCCGGTAGACGTATCGACTGTGGCATTAATGTTAACATTATACTGGTTAACACAAGTCACACCTGGTGTTGCAGCATTACAATTACTGAACCAAGTTGAGAAAGTCTGAGCATTATTTACAGCACCATAGCCGGGGGCACCAATAAACACCGGTTTACCTCCAACCAGCGTATTGCCAACCATCCCTGTTGTTACTCCAGAGACAGCGTACTGGAAGTCTGGATGAATCTGGTGAAAATCTCGAACCGTCACTGACACCGGTTGATTGATAATTGCTGCCTGAGCAACAGTTGATAAAAATAATGCTGTACCCAATACTCCTTTACAGCCGTTTTTTAAATATTTATTCATGGCGTTCCTCTTTATGTTTATACAGTACTAATAATCAGTAGCAATTAATAAGCCAATAGAGAAAAACACTTAAATTCAACTACTTGCATTTATTGTAATTTCTAATTTAGAAGAACATGTAAAATACTCCGACAGTCTCATCTAAACTGTTCCAGTAAAAAACCAAGGACACCCATCGCAACAACTTACTAACCATTATCCACAACCAAAATCTGAAAACCCCATTAACCCATGGGCTTTTTGTTTTTGATTGACCTTGTAGCGAAATAACACGAAATAACAGGACAGCCATCGTAAAACGCTTTCCGCTATTAACTCAAAGCGGCTGTTGCCAAACGCCAACAAATCCAACATCGGCAGCCGCGGAGTGAGCGGTTAAGAGTGAGCGCGGGAGGCGCGAACGAGCGAACGCAGTGGTGTCGATGGTGGATTTGCCACCATACATCCGGTTGATGTAGACGTTAATCGTGGACACCCATCCTATCCCCACTGTTGATATAGACGTTAATCGTGGACACCCATCCTATCCCCACTACACAACAACCATCTCGCTGACAGCGCGCTCTGCCGACTGCAGCGCACCTTCTGCGAATCCCCGCCATTGATCGGCAGTTTCGGTGCCGGCAAAGTGAATGCCCTCGTACGGGCTGAATAACTCTACTGCAGCCAACCAGCCACCGATTGCGCGCCGGCTGGCATAACCACCGAAAGACCAGGGGTCGGAGTTCCAGTTTGTCGAGGCCGCCGCAATTGGCTTAGGGACCTCCTGACCTGCAATTTCGGCGATCCATCGGAGCGCTTGATCGCAGCGATCTTCAGCACGAGAAAAATGCTGGAGCCGGGAAAAATCCGCCGCGGTTGAAAAAAGCACGAGGATCCCATAGCGGCCATGTTCCGGCGAGGCGTCAATCATCGAGCCGAAGAGGCCACCACGACTGAGACCACGCCCCGAGGCCTGTAGCGCCCGCCACCACGGACGCTCAAACACCAGAATCGTCTTGATCACGGACCCGACCCGATATCCGTCGATCACCCCACGTCTTTCCTTCGGCAGGAGCTTGGTCAGCCCCATTTGGCTATACAGCTGCGGCGGCGTTGTGATCAGAACGCGGTTCGAGCGATAGCTCAAATCGCCGCATTCAATCAAGTAGCCTCCGGCAACGCGGCTGATACCGGACACCGGTGAAGAGCACAGGATTTGGTTTTGAATAGGTTGCGCCAAACCGTCCACCACTGCGCCCATGCCCTCAGCAAGGAACCATTGTGCGCTGTTGCTTTCGCCCTGGACGCCTCCGACACAATGGAGCTGGTGCAGCAGCTCATATGCAGAAACATCTGCCAGAGACATACACATTTCGCCTTCAGCATGGCTCGACACAGCACGCACCGCTTCGCTGGTAAAGCCCAGATCTTTGATGAAATCCTTTGCATTAACGCGGTCCAGCCGATGGATCTCCTGCTGAAATGAAGTGAGCTTGCGCCCGGTGCGCCAAAGCATCTGCGCCGCGTCGATCTGGCCCAATAGCGAAAGCGGCTGTGATGAACCTTTTTTGTAGGAGATGGTGTTCCGCTCATTGTCCTGATGAAAAGTCCATCCCTCATCATACAAGGGCACCCGAGTCAGCTGGAATTGATCGACCAGAGCAGAGATCCGTGTCTGGCAATCGCCAATCAGCTGGGCGCCAAGATCTATGGTCTGCCCCTGCTCCGTCTTCACTGAGTGGATGCGGCCACCCAGTCGCGGTCTAGCCTCCAGCACCAGCACCGAGTGCCCCTTCGCCGCTAGCGAGGCTGCTGCAGCCACGCCTGCGATCCCCGCGCCGATCACCACCACGTCATGAAATTTGGTTGTACTCATGTCTCACTCCAATCGCATCCCAATAGTCACACTGAACGTGCTTTTGCCGTCGGTGCTTGGCTTTGCCCATTTGCCAGCATCTTTGCCAGCATCTTTACCGGTAGGGTCATCTGGACACTGCACCAAGCAACCGACCAACCTGTCAACTGACAGGCTAGTATTTCCTATCCATACTGTCAACTGACAGGTAGAATCGTGCCAGCTTAAATGAACTATCGCCGCCGCGTCTGGTTCAGCCGTTAAAATGGTTCGGCGTATTGCATGTTCGGTCGCGGACTCGGACACTAACAGGGTAAAGGGAGAGCCAAACATGACCTTCAGCAAAGAACCAACGTTCCCGTCCACCGCGACACGCATCCTTGACGCGCTCGGGGAAGCGGCTTTTGTCGCGGGGTTGGATGGCGTCTCGATGCGTGATGTTGCAGCACGCGCCGGCATCTCGCTCGCGTCCCTGCAATATCACTATCCGAACAAAGATGCACTGCTTGCGGCTTTTGTTGAAAGCACTATCGCAACACACAGAGCACGAATTGAGCAGATCTATCGTGCTGTTGAGGGCGCTAACCGCATAAAAGCAGCGCTGCGTTACGCCGCAGAAGAAACCCTCCGGCTCGCCGATGACCCGGTTTTGTCGATGATCGAAGCGAGAGTTGCAAGGGACGAGACGGCTCGCCGTTGCTTTGAAGAACTGATGACTGCATACATGCAACTGCTGACGGAGCTGCTCAGTCAGGCCGCTCCGGGCCTATCGGCACAACAGGTGAGCACAACAGCATTGCTGATTTGCTCGTTACTCGAAGGACTTCCTTCGGCGATGCAGGCCGCGAAGCTGATCCATGTTGCCCCACCGAGCGTTTTCGACAGTGTATTGTCGCTGGCCGTGACGTGCGTGGAACAGGCTGTCGCAACAGGAAATACGCTTACAGCGCTTGATACATCCACCGTGCCCCCTGCGGACAAGGCATGTTAGCCACCGGGCTATTTTCGCTCCACCGCTAGCGAAAAACAGCAAAACGCCGGCATTTGCCGGCGTTTTCTATCGTTTAAACAACGAATTACTTCAGATCATAGCGATCGGCATTCATCACTTTGACCCAGGCGTTGACGAAGTCGTGCACGAACTTCTGCTGGCCATCATCCTGGGCGTACACTTCGGCGTAAGCGCGCAGGACCGAGTTAGAGCCGAACACTAGGTCGACGCGGGTTGCGGTCCATTTCACCTTGCCATCTTTTCTGGCGACGATTTCATATTTGTTTTTGCCAACCGGTTTCCAGCTGTACGCCATGTCGGTCAGATTAACGAAGAAATCGTTGCTGAGTACCCCAACTCTGTCGGTGAACACACCGTGCGCGCTGCCAGCAAAGTTAGTGCCCAGCACGCGCATGCCGCCGACTAAAGCGGTCATCTCATGGGCAGTTAAGCCCATCAGCTGCGCGCGGTCCAACATCATTTCTTCCGGTGCCGGGCCGTAGTCTTTTTTCAGGAAATTACGGAACGCATCATGCAGCGGCTCCAGCACAGCAAAAGATTCAGCATCGGTTTGCTCAGCGGATGCATCACCACGACCCGGCGCAAAAGGCACTGTGATATTGACGCCCGCAGCTTTGGCGGCTTGCTCTACTGCAGCACTGCCGGCCAGTACAATCAAATCAGCCAGACTGACTTTTTTACTCAGGCTTTGCTGTAAATTTTCCAGCGCGGCCAGTACTTTGGCTAAACGGGCCGGTTCGTTGCCTTCCCAGTCTTTTTGCGGCGCCAGCCGAATACGCGCACCGTTGGCACCACCACGATAATCCGAGCCACGGAAAGTGCGGGCACTGTCCCAGGCGGTGGCAATCAAATCACTGGCACTGATGCCAAGTGCCAAGGTCTTGGCTTTTAACTCGGCGATTTCCGCATCGGTCAGGCAATAATCCACTGTCGGAATTGGGTCTTGCCAAATCAAATCTTCTGCTGGCACATCCGGCCCCAAATAGCGGCTTTTTGGCCCAAGGTCGCGGTGGGTTAACTTAAACCAGGCGCGGGCAAACACGTCGGCAAAATAGTCCGGGTTGGCATAAAACTTCTCAGCAATTTTGCGATAGACCGGGTCCATTTTCAGTGCCATGTCGGCGTCGGTCATGATCGGATTGCGCCGAATAGTCGGGTCTTCCACATCCACCGGTTTATCTTCTTCTTTGATATTGACCGGCTCCCACTGCCAGGCGCCAGCCGGGCTTTTGGTCAGCGCCCAGTCATAGGTAAACAGCAGATAAAAATAGCCGTTATCCCACTGCGTTGGATTAGTCGTCCAGGCGCCTTCAATGCCGCTGGTGACCGTATCGCGGCCAATACCACGGCCGGTTTTGTTCAGCCAGCCAAAGCCCTGCGCTTCGATGTCTTCGCCTTCCGGCGCCGCACCTAAATGTTCGGCTTTGCCGTTACCGTGCGCTTTACCGACGGTGTGGCCACCGGCCGTTAAGGCGGCGGTTTCTTCATCGTCCATCGCCATGCGGGCAAAAGTCACGCGCATATCCTGCGCCGTTTTCAGCGGGTCCGGATTGCCGTCAACCCCTTCCGGATTGACATAAATCAGCCCCATCATCACCGCCGCCAGCGGGTTTTCTAAATCGCGCTCGCCGCTGTAGCGACTGCCTTCGCCACCGGAAGCCTGCAGCCATTGCTTTTCCGAACCCCAGTAAATGTCCTTTTCCGGATGCCAGATATCTTCGCGACCACCAGCAAAACCGAAGGTTTTCAGGCCCATCGATTCATAAGCCATATTACCGGCCAAAATCATTAAATCGGCCCAGGATAATTTGTTGCCATATTTACGTTTAATCGGCCACAACAAACGACGGGCTTTATCAAGATTACCGTTATCCGGCCAGCTGTTTAATGGCGCAAACCGCTGACTGCCAGTACCACCACCGCCACGGCCGTCAGCGATGCGGTAAGTCCCGGCCGAGTGCCAAGCCAGTCGGATCATCAGGCCACCATAATGGCCCCAGTCCGCTGGCCACCAGTCCTGCGAGTCGGTCATCAACGCTTTTAAATCGGTTTTGACGGCGTCTAAGTCGAGTGTTTTAAAAGCTTCGGCATAGTTAAAGCCCGGGTCCATCGGATTGGTTTTGCTGTCGTGCTGGTGCAGGATGTCGAGGTTCAGTGCGTTTGGCCACCAGTTCATCGTCGCGTTGGCAGCTGTGGTGTTGGCACCGTGCATCACCGGACATTTGCCGCCTGTTGCTTTGTTGCTATCCATCTGAGGTTTCCTTCTGTTGGGTTCAAGTCAAAAGTTAAATTCTGCAGCAGCACGCTGCGCGCTCTGAGTTGGATTAAAGGTAGTCGCGAATTGCGATTTAGGAAACTGACTTAAATTAGTTGATGCAATCACTTTTATTGATTAAAAAGCTTGGTTTGAGGCTGTTTTTACCGAAATGAGGCAAACACGTAGGCGCAACGCTGCAGTCTTGGTCGTGAAGCGCAAGGCCTGCCATTTCGCCGGAACCATGTTGGGAAAAAGACTGTTCAGCCACGTCAGTTCAAACCGGTCAGTTCAAACCGGTCGGCGTGCTCCCATCGGCCAGCCGCCGGCAAATTTAATTTCACTGCCGGTATGAAAAGCTCCGCGAAGCCCGGCCAGATAGACAATCAGGTCGGCCAGTTCGTCCGGTTGACCCAGTCGCCCGGCCGGTACCTGCGCTGCGACAAAAGCGGCCCCGGCCGGGTCGTCGATAAAGCGGGCGCGTGGATAATAGGCTTCGCTGTAGTAAAAATTCGGTGCGATAGCGTTGACCGCCACACCAAAAGGCGCCAGTTCAATGGCGGCACTGCGCATCAGTGCATTGGCAGCCGCGCGCGCTAAGTCTGGCAATGCGCCGCCGGGTTGCGGTAATTCGGTGCGACAGGATGTGATCATAATGATGCTGCCGCGGCCTTGCGCGCTCATCAGCGGTTGCACCGCCTGCAGCAATCGAAATGGCGCCACCACCAGCGCGGCCAGCGTTTGTTCCAGCTGGTGCAGCGACACCGCTGCGATTGGCAGCTGTAGTGCAGGAAAGACATCATTACTGACCACGACCGCCAGGGCTGATCCAGCATCCACGCACGGCGCCAGCCACTGTTCTGGTTCAGTGCCTTTGACCGCGTGCACCGCATGCTGATGGGCGGGAACCACTTCTTGGCAAAACGCTGCAAAGCCGGCCTGCGTCGCGAAAACCGGGTCCTGCACCAACACGCGGTAACCTGCCCGCGCCAGCGCCTGCACCGCAGCAGGGCCAGCAAACTGGCTGGCATTGGTGACTAACGCAAGGGGTTGTTGGTTCATACTCAGGTGCTCCGCTGGACAGCCGCACCCCACAGCCTAATCAGTGCTGCGCGGCGGCGCGATAGCACTTTAGTACTGGGTTGCTCATCGATAGCAATGTAAGGCGGCGATGTTTTTCAGAGGTGTGCCCTGTCACTGTGACAACAAATCAGATTGACTCAGGACTTGCTTAGATGGCGGAAACTACCATCCCAATCCGGCGCTGGCGCTTGTTGCAATAGCGCCTCAATCCTTGGCAGATATAACAAAATCAAACGGCTAAGCACCGGTTCGACGGACTGCTGCGACAACGTCAACAACAACTGCTGTGCTCTGGCAAAGTCGCGGGAGAAATAACAGCCAAGGGCCTCGTTGAATTGGCCGAAGTCGGCCAAAACCTCTGCAGGTAATGCGGCAGATAATGGCAGATAGAGCCGGACCGCCTGCTGCTTGCCTTTTACTTGCACTTTATCCACCAATACAGCTTGCAGCGAGCCCGCGAAGGCCTTCGTCGTTTCACTGATCAACAATGGCACCGCGTAATAAGCGGTCAGCGCTTCCAGGCGTGAAGCCAGATTGACTGCATCACCAATCACGGTATAACTGCGACGAAAATCTGAGCCCATATCGCCGACATTCATCTCGCCGCTGTTGATACCAATACCCGTCTCGACGCACGGCAAACCTTCTTTGGCAAATTGCTGATTGAGCACCACGAGAGCAGCCTGCATGGCCAGCGCCGCCTGCACAGCCTTGCGCCCATGCTCTGGATCCGGCAACGGCGCGCCCCAAAATGCCATCACCATATCGCCGACATACTTATCAATGGTGCCGTCGTGTGCCTGGATCACGCCGGTGAGAACGTTGAACACGCGGTTTAACCATTGCTTGAGCTGCTGCGGCGTCATTTGTTCCGAAATCGCCGTAAAGCCGCGAATGTCACAAAACAGCACCGTCAACAGCTTCTTCTCGCCGTCCAGACTCAGTGAGGCCGGATCGTGCAACAGGCGCTCGATATGCGCCGGCGGCACATACTGATCAAACACCGCTTTCATGCGGGTGCGACGCCGATTCTCCCGAAAAAAACCGGCGCTGACATAATAGGCTGCCAATAACAACACCAGACTGCAAGGCAATAAGACTGGTAAATCAATAACTTGCCACAACCACAACAGCACATTCGCGCTAACAACCAGCAGCAGCAACAGCAGGCTGAGCGCCAGACTCGACACAGGCCCGAGCCGGGGTAAAGACCAGAGGCAACAGACTGCCAACAGCACCAGTTGCAGCGCCAGTGCGGCGCGCCACCAATCTGGCCGGTATGGAATAGCTTGCGGGAACATCAGCGCTTCAAATACCGTCGCATGGATCTCTACTCCGGGAAAGGCCTGCGCCGTCGGAGTTGCCCGTAAATCTGCCAGCCCGGCGGCAGACGTACCAACAAAGACGACAGCCCCGGCAAAAGCGGCGCGGTCAAACCGGCCCTGCACAATGGCACTGGCGGAGGTATAAGGATAATGCCGCGCACCGCCGCGATAGGGCACCAGAATGCGCCCCCGCTCATCAGTGCGGATCAGACTGTTGCCAAGCCGCAACCCTTCTAACCAAGCTTGACCGCGCTGCGCATGCCAAACCGGCTCGATGTGATCCAGCAAGCTATAAACCCGGAAGGCCTCCAGCGCGAGCGAAGGATGTAACTGCCCGGCATACTGCTGCACCAGCGCAGCGCTGCGGATAAAGCCGTCGGCGTCCGCATCGGCATTGATAAACCCTTGCCCAGCGGCGGCGGTCGCGAGGAGGGACAATGGCGGAGCAAAACCTGCAAATGGCGGGAACGGATCAGCTCCCGCCGGCCTTTGCTGCCTGATCGCAGCCACCGCTGTTGGTTGCGGGCGAGCGGCGTGCTGGTGCAGCACATTGGCCAGCACCACCTCACCGCCTTGCAGTGCACGGGCAAACTGCTGATCCTGATCCTGCGCCTGCGCAAACTGCAGCCAGTCCTGCTGCTGACGGGCACTGAGTTCAGACCATTGCGGCCACTGGCTGGCCGCCGACAGCAGCGGATTAGGCTGCGCTTCGGCAAACAGGATGTCATAAACGACCAGCATAGCACCGGCTTGCTGCAGTTGCGCGGTCAGTTCGGCAAAATGGCGTCGCTCCCAAGGCATCCGGCCAATCGCCGCTAGACTGGCTTCATCGATATCCACGATCTGAATATTACTGACACTCTGTGGCCAGGGCGGCAGATACTGTAACCGGCTGTCGTACCACATGCCGTCAAGCCGTTGCAGCAGCGGTGCCAGCGCAGCAGGCGGCAACAGCTGCAACCAGAGCAATAGCACTAGCAACAGAAGCGCAAACAGGTCGCGCCGCCATGACCAGCGTGGTGTGCCGGTTTGCGGCAGGTAATTGGGGCCATGGCTGTTGCTCATGTTCGCTCCGGCCTAACGAGCATCCACTGGTTAGCGCACATCAAGCTGCACGGTTCCCTGGCTGCTACCACCAAAAGCCCCGGCGAGCTGATAGGTGAAACTATCACTGCCGGTAAAGCCGCGGTTTGGCGTATAGCTAAAGCTCCCATCTGGCTTTAGCACCACAACCCCATTGGCAGGGGCCTGCAGTAAAGTGGCGCTCAGGCTGGGCCATGGCGCCTGATTGGCAAAACCCAGTTCAACGACTTCACCAGTGGTCGCAGCCAGCCAGAACGTTTTGCCGTCGGCACTGCTGGCAAGGCCGCTGATATTGCCAACGCCGGCCGGCAGCGCCATCTGCCGTATCAGTTTGCCGCTTTGATCAAATTCCGCAATTGCCGACTGAATGCTACTGGCGATCAGCAGATTGCCATTCACCGGATTCACATGCAGATCGCCAAAACTGACTGAAAAACTATGCGTTGCGGTCACCAGCCCAAAACTATTGATCACCCGACCACTGACCGGATCGATCTGCGCCACCTGATTGCCAATATTGGCGGCAGGGACATTGTCCTGCAGCAGCCATAAAGTGCCGGTTTTACTGTTAAAGGCACCGCCCACCACATGACTGGCACCAAAGGCAGTATCAAGACGGCTCAGTAACGCGCCCGTTTGTGGGTCCAGTGCGAATACTTCGGTTTCATTGGTCTCGCCGTTAAAAAACAGCAAAGTGCCTTGAGGAACCCGCACATCTTTCAGTAAAAACGCCTGCGCGGCGATATCAACATCGACATCATTGGCTGCTTCGCCTTGTCGTGCAAAACTGCTAAGCGCAGCTCCGCGCCGGTCAACTTGATGAATATTGGCGGCGAATTCAGGATATAAAAACAGCCGTTGCTGATACTCATTTGCCGCCAGCCCCACTAGCGCGCCGAGGCCCGGGTTAAAACGATGCCGGATATTCAAGCTGTTGCCCTGCAGCTGATTGCGCCCATCGTTGTCATTGCCAAGAACCCCGGGGGCAGCCACCGCAAAGGTTTGATTCGCACCGGCCTGATAGCTGTCATTGGTGGCAATTGGCGGGGTTGTGCCGGGCGGATCCAGCGCCGCACCTGGGATGGTAAAACTAAGCCGGTCCAGCGGTGCCCGCATTTCGGCGCCAGCAACCTGGCCGACCTGACCGATACTGCAAGCGAGGCCCCCGCTCAGCCCGCTGCAACTGGCGGTATTGCCAATAAAAGCAGCAAAACCCAGCGAATCGGCAAATGGCATATTCGGATACAGGCCTTGGTACTGGCCACCGCTATCGGGGAATAGACTGAGTTCAAACCGGGCCTGACCGGTCCGGACAAACTGCACACTGTTATTGTTGGCAGAAATCGACCGTGCCAACACCGGCGACTGCCCCGTCCCCGGATACGTCATCATCAGAGCATAACTGCCCTGCTGGCCCGGTACATTGCCGCTTTGCGCCGATTCCGTATAACGGCCGAGCATCGAACAGCGCGTATCCACCAGCTGCACGCAATCGCCGATCCGGTAAAGCCCGGTGCCAATCTGACTGCCGGCCGGGTCCGCGCCTTGCCCGATGTAATAGAACTCTCCGCTGAGACTAGTCGACTGACCGGCCAGATTGCTGATCCGCGGCGCAATGGTCAGCTGCACACTGGCCTGAGCCACGCCACCCCGCCCATCGCTGATTTGATACACAAAGCTATCAGTGCCGCGAAAGCCAGCGTTTGGCACATAACTGAAACTGCCATTGCTAAAGAGCTGCAAAGTGCCGAATTGCGCGGGCGTGATGGCGCTGGTTTGTACGCTGAGTGGATCGGCATCCGGATCCACATCATTGGCCAGTAACCCCTGATCCGCATTCACCGTTAAGGTTTGATCACTACGCCCGCTGTAGCTGTCATTGATGGCCACCGGCGGCTTATTGGCGCGTAACGACTGCACCACGATTTCAGGCGTCAACGCCGTTTCACCACTGCCACTTAAGCCGGTGATAAACAGATAATAATCTTTGAACGGATCCAAAGCATTGAACTGCGCCGCGGTGCTTTTTTGTGCCAGCAAAGCCTGTCCATCCGGCAACTGCTTGTAGTTGGCACGATTAACGCCGCTTGCGCTGGCCAGATACAGGTTGTAACGCAACAGCGACGGACTGGGGTCCCAACGCACCGACAGACTTTTCCCGTCGCTGCTACGTTGCACCTGCAGGGTGCCGGGACTCGGTGGTTGCCATTGGATACTGGTGCTTGCGACCTGAGTTTTTCTGCCAAAGCGATCCGTGAGCCAAAGCTGCAGTTGCAACCTGCCCGCGGCTAGTTTCAGCGTATGGGGGTCAAAATTGTTGATCCTATGGCTAAAACTACTGCCTCCACAGCTGATTTCACTGTCGCACAACAGCAATTGCGCCTGATGATTGAAAGTGACCAGGACCTGCGCTATCCCGTCGTTGTCTTGCGCTTCGACCGCCAGTAGCAGGTTGGTTTTGGCTTGGTATCCCTCTTGCGGTTGAATGAAACGCCCCAGACTCTCCGCAGCCAGGGCCTGCGGGCAGCAGGCTAAAACCAGTAGCGGGACTATTCGCAACCACAGTTGCCCGAACCATTTTCTGCACTGTTGCATCTGCCAGATCCTCAGGGTTGTTCCGTCAGTTCAAAGCCACCTTCAATACGGACCGTCGGATCTTCCCATTCATACAAACTCAGCTTGCCAAGCACCCGTCGGGCATCATCCAACAACAAGCCTTGTAAAGTACCGGTCGCCAGCACATTGCCATGACTGGCAAAATTGATCTTCAGATCCAGTGCAGCGCCATTGATCAGACCGTTAAACACGGCAAACCATTCACCACCACTATCGGTAAAAGATAACTGGCCCTCTGGCACCCAGGCGCGGTCAAAATCAATCAGCATGGCTAGGCGGAGATCGGTGACAGGCCCTTTGCTGCTGACCAGACTATGACCGGCTAAAAAGTCAAAGCTGGCCGTACCGGTCCGGGTGACAGTGTCCATGCCCTGCAGGCTCCAGTGCGCGCTGAGCTCGGCAATGCCATAAAAACTGAAGCCGCTGACATCGGTCGTCAGCCCTTGACTGTGGCGTGGCAGCAGGTTGGGGAGCAATGCCCAGGCCGGTTGCTGCGCTGCAGGGCTGTCCGGCGCCTGAGTGGCGTGCTGTAACGGCGCCTGATCGGTTAAAGCAGCCGGCATCGTGTTGGCAAACAAGACCGGCGGCCTGAGCAAAAACTCGACATCGCCATTGGCACGCACGATGGCAAAACGAAAAGCCTGCGCCGGTCCTAAAGCAAAGTTGCTACCGGCGCCGGGCACTGTGACGGCAATATCAATAACCCCATCCCAACCGGCCAGATACAAATCACCGTCCTTGATCACGGCCTCATAATGCGTGCCACGCACACCGATAGTGGCGACCGGCGTATTGAGCTGATAGTTTTTACCGGCGCCGGGCAAGGTGCCGGTGATGGTGCGAAGCCCACCTTTGAGCAGTTCCAGCCTGATCTGACTTTCCGCAGTGGCGGCATCGAGCTGATACTGCCGGATCGCCAGTGCAGAATCTGCCTGCAAGGAGAGCAATCCGCCATCGGACATCCGCAGCTGACTAGCGCTGACCGGGCCGGTCGTGACCAGATCTGCGCTGTAAACCGGTGCCAGTCGTTGCAGCGACCGGATCTCTGCCTCAGTGCGTGCTTCAACGATGCCACGCGCCATCACCGTTTTACCGGCAGCAAGCGGCGTTGCAGCGGCATCAAGGGCGCATAGCAACAGCGCACCCATCAGCAGCAACAGCGCTGCTGGGCGCAACAGCTGGCGCAGCGCGGCCTGCCTTGACGCCATCCCATCAGAATGCATAGCGGACTCCTACCCAGCCGCGGTTGCGCCGGTATTGATAGAGGCTCAGGTTACTATCGTTACGCAAGTGGCTCAGACTGGTCAGCAACCGCCATTCCGGATTGATCTGGTAGCTGACTTCCACTTCTGCCCGCAGATAACTATCTTGCCGCGTCGCAGCAAATAACGGGTGCACGGCCTGATAGTCGCCACGGGAATAGTCGAACTGGAGGCTGGTTTGCCAATGGTCACTGAAGGTCTGCAGCCACTGATAACCCAAGCCCAATGCATCCCGGCTGTTAAACTCACTTCGCGTCAGCTCGCTATGCTCAGTGCCACTGCGCAGTAATAAGCGATGCTCCGCCTGCCCCAGCCGCAGCGCCAGCCAGCCCTCCAGCAACCACTGTTGTTTGTCGAGTGTTGGCAAATTGGCGTAGGCAAAGTCAGCCCAGGTTAAATCCAGCCCGAGGCTGATGCTCTGACCAAAGGCGCGGTTGATGCTGGTTTTCATGCCCTGATAGGCCAGATAGCTGTCGCCGTCGAGTTCAACCGGCCGGTAAAACACTTCCGCTGACCATTGCAGGCCACGCCAGCGCGCTTGATAACCCGCCAGCACACTGGCATAAGCCCGGTTGTAAACGCCATCCTGCTGGTAACTGCTGTGCAACACACCAGCAGAGGCATAAAAAGCGCTATGCTGGCTGCGCGGTAACACATAGTTCAGCTGCGCCTGTACTTCCTGAAAGCTACTGCGCCGCGCCAGACTGGATTCAAATAGGCGAACTTGCCCGAGCAAAGGCACAAAGACAAATTCATCGTCGATGCCGCTGTTTGGATTGCTGTCGGAACCCGCACTCAGCTGCAGCCAGTTTTGCCAATATCCCAGCGACGGATCGCGCAGCTTGTTGATCCGCAACAAATATGTCTGCACTAAAGCGGCTTCCCGCTCGGGCAGACTGGCTTGTTGCAATGCCAGAAACTCACGTTCTGCTGCCGGCACATTACCCAGTTCGAAATAACTGACTGCGAGTAATAAACGCAGCTCCGCTGCATACGGGGTCGCCTGAACCGCCCGTTCCAGCGCAAAGACCGCTTGATGCAGCTGGCCGGCACCACGAGCGGCGACGGCATAGAGGTAATCAAAACGCGGCTCACCTTCCTGCTCAGGCAGCAAGTGACCGGC
>Ga0075154_10000490_pt1 | contig 33157 bp, 25 predicted proteins | sample JI71714BDNA_FD_70965 | JGI IMG/M metagenome (GOLD analysis project Ga0075154, IMG submission 70965) | Wastewater effluent complex algal communities from Wisconsin, to seasonally profile nutrient transformation and Carbon sequestration -... | ecosystem: Engineered > WWTP > Effluent > Algae...
GACAATGGTCGTTGTTCGAAATCCTGATAACCCACCGTGCCTTCGGACGCCGTGGACGCGATGCCGATCTGCTCGATGGCACGACCATAGACGATGATGTCCGCGGGCTGCTCCTGCGGTACATCCTCCGCCCATGCCGATGCAAGTGGGCAGAGTGCAAAAAGAGTGAACGATGAAATACCCGATTTAAGAATGTCTTGTGCTGCTTTCTCGATCATCTTTGACGTCTTTGACCATTTATAGTCAGAGTCCAAGCCGATTTGCATAAGCGAAGCTTTTTATGAAAGAAAATTAGCCAATTCAGAACCGCGAAATATCTTAGAGCGTCCACTTTATTGTCGAAATCGGCCAAAACTGTGGACGACGACAAGTCCCCTCCTACCAAGTCCCAAAATCCCCCGGCGGCTGGCTCGTCCGGCCGCTCGCGCGCAGGGGTCTTTCCCAGCCATAACGCCGCCGCTTCAACAATCGCAGGCAAGGCCAGTCGCCGGTGTCGACGCGTTGTGCCAGGCGGAAGCCTTGGCGGCGGTAGGCGGTGGTGATGGTTTCGGCTTGGGTGTTGAGCAGCCCAGCGAGGATCAGCGTGCCGCCATCGGCCACCACCTCGGCAAAGCTAGGGGCGAGTTCGGTTAGCGGGCCGGCGAGGATATTGGCGATCAGCAGATCATAGGGCGCGCGTTCGCGGAGCAATGGATGGTCGGTGCCCGAGGCAACGCACAGCGCCAGTTTGCCGGGCATAGTGCCCAGCGCCACGCCGTTGATCGCGGCATTGTCCACGGTCACATCGACGCTGACCGGATCAATGTCCGACGCGGTGGCGCAGGCGTGCGGCCACAGATGGATTGCTGCAAAGGCGAGCAGACCCGTCCCGGTGCCGATGTCGGCAATATGACGGAAATTTGCCCCACGCCGCTGCATCGCATCGAGCATCGACAGACAGCCGCTGGTGGTCTCATGCCCGCCAGTGCCAAAGGCCTGACCCGCCTCGATCAAATAGGCCTTGCTGCCGACGGGAACGCGGCCTTTGTTGGTCGATGTGTGGACATAGAAGCGCCCGGCGATGACCGGGGCGATGCTTTGCTGGCTGAGCGTCAGCCAGTCCTGATCGGGCAGGCGTTCGATATGCGGTTTCGCCTTGTGTGCACTGGGCAGGCGGGCTTGCAGCAGGACTATGTCTGCGACGTCAGGCTCGCCGTTGAAATAGGCCTGCACCTGCCATTTGGCGTCGTTGAACGCTTCTAGCTCATCGGCAACAATCGTGGGGAAGAGTGCGAATTCGGACAGCCACTCATCATCTTCGTGCAGTGCCTCTGCCTCTTGCCGTGTGCAGGGCAGAGTGACCTTCCAATTGCTCATTTTGCCGCTTCGCTCGCCAGTCGTTTGTCGAGCCGCGCTGCCATCATGTCCGCCAGCGTTTTGCACGCGCCGGGGTTGATCAGCGGCATTTCGCCCGCAAGCCGTTCGAATATATCGCTGAACGAAGGGTGCGGTGTGATCAGCAGGTCGCAGGGCAGCGCGCGAACACGGTCGAAAGTACTGCGGAAGGGGGCAACGCGTTCGGGGTGAGCGCTGAATTTATAGTCATCGCTGGAGACCGCCGACAGGCTGTCGACATAGGCGATAGTGATGCATTTCTTGCCTTCGCAGCTGCGCCAGGTCCAGCTTGTTCCACCGCTGGTGTGGCCGGGGGTGGCGTGCGGGGTGAGCGCAATGTCGCTGCCCGAGCCAGATTTCATCGGTGCGCCAAAGGCGATTTCGCCATCGACCGGCACCGGTTTCATATCGGGAATGATTCCTACCTGCGGATCGGCCGCGTCAGTGCGTCCGGTTTCGACGGACGGACGCGCGGCGCTACTGACCATCAGCTGTGCGCCCGTGGCGGCCTTCAACTCTGCAAACCCACCCATATGATCGACATGCTCGTGGCTGCCGATAATCAGCTTCACATCGCGCGGGTCAAAGCCCAGCGTGCGGATATTGGCGAGGATCGATGGCACCGCCTCGTCAGTCGCAGCGTCGATCAGGATATGGCCCTTGGGCGTAGCGATCAGGATCACCGCGATGCCGCAGGTGCCGACATAATAGCTGTTGCCGTGGATACGCACCGGCGGGGCAGGGTCGCTCCAGCCGTCGCGGCCTTCGCATTGCGTGGCGAGCGCGCTGGGCTCAGTCTTGGCTTGTGTGAGGGGTGCGGAAGGCGCGCAGGAGATCAGCGTGGTTGCGGCCAACGCTGCCGCGAACAGTTTAACGGACATAGCTTGCTCCATTGATGTCGAGAACCGCACCGGTCATTGAGGGTGGTGCCTCCAGAGCGCAGAATCGGGCAAGTTCAGCCACTTCTTCGGGTGATGCGACACGGCCCAAAGGAATATCGGCCAGCAATTTGTCGCCGCCACGACTGGCGAGATAATCCTCCGCCATGCCTGTCATGGTGAAGCCGGGGCAGATGGCAAAGGCGTAGATGCCTTGCGCGGCATAGGCGCGGGCAATGGTTTTGGTCATGGCGACCATGCCGCCTTTCGACGCCGCGTAATGCCAGTGCGCGGGACTGTCACCGCGATTGGCGGCGCGGCTGGCGATATTGACAATGCGGCCTGTCGCGCCCGATTTTTGCCAGTGGAGCACGGCAAGACGGCACAATTGTGCGCTGGCGGTCAGGTTGACCTGCATCGTGCGATCCCACCCTGCGAGCCAGTCGTGATCGCCGCTGTCGAGTGGGTTGGCTTCAAACACCCCGGCATTGTTGATCAGTGCATCGACCCTGCCGCCGAGTTTTTCGAGTGCCTCGGCCCACAGGCGGGCAGGGACATCTGTGTCGCCCAGATCGCCATCCTTTGACGACAAGGCCACCACGCTGGCACCACGGTCGATCAACGCATCAGCAATCGCCTTGCCAATGCCGCGCGCGGCTCCTGTGACTATGATGTTGGGAGAGGGATTTTCCATCCCGCCTGCCTAACCCGACGGGCAGGCAAGCGGAAGGGGTTACCGCACCAATTGGGCGACAAATTTGCCCGCATTGGCTTGCAGCGCAGAAATTTTCTGTTCGACATTCTCAAAACCGTTTTCGAGCATGGTGATTTCGGAAACGACATTTTCGGTATCGCTGCGGATCGCGGCGATTGTGTTCGACATCAGGTCTGCGGCGAGCGCGGTTTCGTCGACCGACGCAGTGATCATGGTCACGGTTTGGGCCTGTTCGTCCATCGCGCGGCGGATGCGCTCGGCGGAATGCTGAACATCCTCGACAGCCGTGCTGATCGAAAGGTTCGATTCGACGGAAGCCTTGGTTGCAGACTGGATCGCAGCGATCTTTTCCGCAATTTCATCGGTCGCTTGCGCAGTCTGGTTGGCGAGGCTTTTGACTTCCTGCGCGACAACGGCAAAGCCGCGACCCGCATCACCCGCACGCGCAGCCTCGATCGTGGCATTGAGCGCGAGCAAATTGGTCTGCCCGGCAATGTCGCGGATCAAGCCAAGGATTGATTCGATTGATTTCGACTGTTCCGACAAAGTATCGGTTGCCTGCACCGCTTCCTGCGCGCGTTCGGTCGCGCGGTTGGCGACGACGCCTGCGCTTTCCACCTCGGTGCGGGTGTCTTCGATAGCCTGGATCAGGCCGGCGGCGGTCTGCGCGGCTTCGCGCATGGCGACGGCGGATTGTTCGGATGCGGTTGCAACTTCGGATGCCTTGGACAACATGCCATGGGCAACTTCAGAGCTGCTCATAGCCTGCTTGCGGAGCAACTGCGATTGTTCGGAAATATTTTCGGCGGTTTCGCCAATGTCCGATTCGAACTGTTTTGTCCGTTCGGATCGCCGCGCAATTTCCTTTTTGTGCTGCTGGTGCGAATGGCATTCAGCCGTGACTGCCAATTCGGCGCTGGCTGCCATCAGCAAAGCTTCGGACAATATGGCCTTTTCTTCGTCCGACACATCGTTCCGGTTCAAAAGCGCGCGCAACGCAAAACGGTGACCGGAAGCAGAAACGGCAAGGATTTGCCGCATCGGCAAGCCACGCGCGAAATGATTGCCAACAAAGCCGGCCATCATTCGCAGCCACACCGGCGAGTCAAAGCCCGAGAGTTTCTGGCGATAAAATTCAGCTGAACCGGCAACTGCTGCATCCCAAACTGCCTGATCGGCCTCTTCACCATCGGGCTGCAGCTGTTTCCAAAGACTGGATTGCTGTTGGGCAAGAGGAAGGAATTCATCTTGCAACAATGCCGCAAGGCGACGGCAATCCACGGCGACACGACCATCGGGATCGAACGCACGTGCGATCATGATCAGGTCCTTCTCCAGATGCGACCGGTCGGCCTGAATAGCTACTTCGATTTGCTCGGGCATATGTCTGTTGCCTTTTCTTCGCGATACCGCGTGTAAACTGATGCATCATGGCATTCGCACGAAATGGTTAACGCTCGGTTAGCTATCTTCCGCTGCTGCGAAATCTGTACTGATTTGCGACCATGCAGGCCTTGCGCAGACCGCACAAAGCGGTAAAGAGCGAGCCAAATAGTCACAGGCCAAAAAGTCACAGGGAAGCTTCATTGATGGCGCAAAATCCAAACCGCCCGCTGTCTCCGCATCTGGGGATATATCAGAAAGGCGCGCATATGATGGCGTCGATCACGCACCGTATTACCGGGTTTGTGATTGCAACGGTCGGGATGTTGACTTTGTTGTGGTGGATTGCCTCGATTGCGGGGGGTGCCGAAAGCTATGCCAGTTTCCAGACATGGACAATCGATGCCGGCAAAGAAGCAACAGGCTGGCAGACCGCAAGCAACTGGTTCTTCCGCTTTGTTGCTGTTGGCGTGTTGTGGAGCTTTTTCCAGCATTTCTTCTCAGGCATCCGCCATCTGCTGATGGACCTAGGCGCGGGGTACGAGCTGAAAACCAACCGCACATGGGCAATCGCGACCTACATCGCATCCATCACCGCCACCGGGCTGGTGCTGCTCTATGTCGCAAACCGCATGATGGGAGCCTGAGACATGGGTAACGGAACAGAAATCGGGCGCGTTCGCGGATTGGGTTCGGCCAAGCATGGCAGCAAACATTGGATAGACCAAAGGCTGACCGCACTCGGCAATTTGCTGCTGACCGCATGGCTGGTCATCTCATTGCTGATGCTGCCCAATTTTCAACATGAAACCGTCGCGGCATGGATGGCGCAGCCCTCGGTCGCGGTGCCGCTTATCCTGATGCTGGTCAGCATTTTCTGGCATGTAAAGCTCGGGCTTCAGGTCTTTATCGAGGACTATTTCCACGATGAAGGCAATAAGCTTGCCATGCTCACCTTGCTCAATTTCTACGTCATCGGTGCCGCTGCCTTCGGCATCTTCATGGTCGCCAAACACGCCTTTGCCGGAGTGCCTGCATAATGTCCGACGCTTACAAGATCATTGATCATACTTATGACACGGTTGTTGTCGGCGCTGGTGGATCAGGATTGCGCGCCACAATGGGCAGCGCAGAGGCTGGATTAAAAACCGCCTGCATTACCAAAGTTTTTCCGACGCGTTCGCACACAGTTGCTGCACAGGGCGGTATTGCGGCTTCGTTGCAAAACAATTCGCCCGACCACTGGACGTGGCACATGTTTGATACCGTCAAGGGATCGGACTGGCTCGGCGATCAGGACGCGATTGAATATATGGTGCGCGAAGCGCCCGCTGCGGTTTACGAGCTCGAGCATGCTGGCGTACCGTTTAGCCGCAACGCCGATGGCACCATCTACCAGAGGCCCTTTGGCGGCCATATGCAGAATATGGGTGAAGGCCCGCCGGTTCAGCGCACCTGCGCCGCCGCCGACCGCACCGGCCATGCGATGTTGCACGCGCTTTATCAGCAGAGCCTGAAATATGACGCGGACTTTTTCATAGAATATTTCGCGCTCGATCTGATCATGGAAGACGGGGAATGCCGGGGTGTGATCGCTTTGTGCATGGAGGATGGCAGCATCCACCGTTTCAAATCGCACGCTGTGGTGCTTGCGACCGGCGGTTATGGCCGAGCCTATTATAGCGCGACGTCAGCACATACTTGCACCGGTGACGGCGGCGGCATGGTGCTGCGCGCTGGCCTGCCTTTGCAGGATCTGGAATTTGTCCAGTTCCACCCCACCGGCATTTATGGCGCAGGTGTGCTGATCACCGAAGGTGCGCGCGGCGAGGGAGGGTATCTGACCAACAGCGAAGGCGAGCGTTTCATGGAACGCTACGCGCCGTCAGCCAAGGATCTGGCCTCACGCGACGTGGTTAGCCGATCAATGGCGCTGGAAATGCGCGAAGGACGCGGCGTCGGCCCGAACAAGGACCATATCTACCTCCACCTCGACCATATCGACCCCGCCGTTCTGGCAGAACGCCTGCCGGGGATCACGGAATCGGGCAAGATTTTCGCAGGTGTCGATTTGACCCGCCAGCCTCTGCCGGTGTGCCCGACGGTCCACTATAATATGGGCGGCATTCCCTGCAATTATCACGGTCAGGTTGTGACCAAAAAGGGCAAAGACCCCGAAGTCGTCGTCCCCGGCCTTTATGCGGTTGGCGAAGCGGCGTGTGTTTCGGTGCATGGTGCCAACCGTCTGGGTTCCAACTCGCTGATCGATCTGGTTGTCTTCGGCCGCGCGACCGGTTTGCACCTGAAAGAAACGCTGAAACCCAACGGCCCGCACAGGGCGCTGGCCAAGGATTCAGCAGATCTCGCGCTGGCTCGCGTCGATCATTTCCGCAATGCGAAAGGCAACACGCCGACCGCCGAGGTTCGCCTCGACATGCAACGTACGATGCAGAAACACGCCGCCGTTTTCCGTGACAGCGCGCTTCTGTCGGAAGGTTGCGATCTGATGCAAAAGGTCAACAAGCGGATGCAGGACATTCAGGTGACCGACCGCAGCATGATCTGGAACACCGACCTGATCGAAACGCTCGAGCTCGACAATCTTATGAGCCAGGCGATCTGCACGATCGAAGGAGCCAATGCCCGCAAGGAAAGCCGCGGCGCCCATGCGCACGAGGATTTCCCAGACCGCGACGACAAAAACTGGATGAAGCACACTGTTTCATGGTTCGAAGGCTGGGGCGGCAAGGGCGGCAAGGTGTCGTTGGACTATCGCCCGGTCCACGATTACACTCTGACCGATGAGGTCGAGTATATCAAGCCGAAGGCTCGGGTTTATTGAGTTTGGAGGATTCAACATTATATTGAACTTGGCCTTGGAAAGGTGATCCAAATGGTTGCTGCGGTTCTTCTGATATGCGTTGGACTTTTGATCTTAGCTGTGGGGCTGCGATACTCGAAACTTTTGCCTTGGGTAATATCCGCGTTGGTCGCAATGACGGCTCCCTCATTGTTCATCTTCGACAATCTTTTGGCACCAGCTCTGGGAGTGCACGTCTCATCGACTGGGGGCGTCGCTTATATCATTTTGCCTGCAGCTGTATTGGCAGCTTGTGTCGCTGGGGTATTGACAGCATTTGTTGTAAATAGGCTATTTCTTCGAAAAAGAGCCGAAAGCCAGTAAAACCAAACGTTCATTCCGGACCCAATAGCTGCTGACTGCCGATCATCATTCGACACCACTATAATTGACTGCCATAGCGGCGGAGCAATGCTCACCGACACCTTTCTGCCATTTCTGCTGATGTCGGTGCTGATCGAACTGACGCCCGGCCCCAATATGGCGTGGCTTGCGCTCACCGCTGCAAGTGTCGGGCGGCGCGCTGCTCTCTCCGCGACTGCAGGTATCGCCTCGGGGCTTGCTGTGGTTGGTCTGGTATCGGCATTCGGTCTGGCGGAACTGGCAACGGCTTTCCCCGCTTTCTTTGCCATGCTGCGCTACGTCGGCGCGGCCTATTTGCTGTTTCTTGCGTGGCAGGCGTGGCGGGGGGAGCGTGAAATTTCTGGGGCCGACCTGCGCAAAGGCGACGTCCGGACATGGTATCGACACGGTCTCGCTCTCAACGTTCTGAACCCTAAAGCCTTCCTGTTCTTCATCGCCATATTGCCAAATTATGTCGACGCCACGCAGCCGGTGATGCCGCAGACATTGTTGCTGTCCGCAACCTATGTTGCAGTGGCTACACTGGTTCATGCACTGCTCGCGGTGCTGGCCGGAAAAGCGCATGGCTGGTTTCAGCAAGGGGACAATGCGTTGTGGATGCGACGAATTTGCGCGCTCTTGATAGCCGCCGTTGCGATCTGGTTTTTGATCAGCACGGCGGTCTGATCGAAAACTGTTCACGCAGCGTTCAGTATGAGCAACGCAGTTGAAGCGTGCATTTTTGACGATGAACCGTTTTAGGAGGAATCAATGGCGACCGAGCGATCCCCAGGTTTCAAACTTTTCTTTGCGGGACTGATTGGCCTCGTGCTGATCATTCCCTTGATGATGGTCTATGCGCTGTCGTGGGACAGGCAGGAGCAAGCGACCACCGCGCAGAAGTCCATTGCCGAAGGCTGGGGCGGGCCGCAGACGATGGTCGGGCCGGTGCTGGTCATTCCCTACACAGCGGATTCGACAGAAACCGTCACCGAAAACGGGCAACAAAAAACGCGTACCGTGCGCGTGACCAAGGAATTGTATCTCTCCCCCGAAACCAACAGCATCAAGACCGATTTGAAGCCCGAGCGAAAGAAGAAGTCGATTTATGAAAGCGTGTTGTTTGTCGCGGCCAACAGCGGATCGGCACGTTTTGCCTTCCCGGCGGATTTTGCGCGTTATGGCATTAGCCGCGAAAATCTGAACTTTACTGGGGCCGAACTGCGTTTTGGCGTGTCAGATGCGCGCGGGCTGCAGGCCGACAGCAAGGTGCTGGTCAATGGCCAGTCGCGCGAATTACAGCCGGGTAAGGGGCTTGCTGCGTCGGGCAATTCCGGATTTTTCACCTTTATCGACTGGGACGGAGCTTCTCCACTCGAGGTCAAATATGACTTTGCCTTTCGTGGCAACAAGTCGCTGACAATGGTGCCGCGCGGAGGCGAAACCAATTGGGAGGTCAAATCGAGCTGGCCATCACCCAGCTTCGCTGGCGACTTCCTGCCGACCAAGCGAACCGTTGCGGATAGCGGATTTACCTCGACGCACAAGGTGACCAATCTCGCGCTGGGGCAATCGCTGGTGTTGACCGAGGATATGGGCGCGCCGCAACCCAGTGGCGACCGTCTCTATGAAGCGCCAATGGTTTCCGCATCGGCGGCGCAGCAAGCCATTGGCGGACCCAGCCAGGCCGCAACCATCGGTCTCATCCAGCCTGTTGATCTGTACAGTCAGGTGGACCGTTCGGTGAAATATGGCTTCCTGTTCATCGGCTTCACCTTCCTTGCCTTCCTGATGTTCGATGTGGTCGCAGGGGCCAAGGTGGCGGCTGCCGAATATCTGCTGACCGGGGCAGGGCTGGTGCTGTTCTTCGTGCTGCTGCTCGCCTTTGCCGAAGTAGTGGGTTTTACCATCGCCTATCTGATCGCGGCGGGTTCCATTACCGGGTTGCTGACGGCTTATTCGGCGGCGGTGCTGAAAAGCTGGCTGCGGGCGCGGGTGATTGGCGGGCTGCTGCTTGGGCTATACGCAATACTTTATGTGCTGCTCAACCTTGAGGCCTATTCGCTGCTGATCGGATCGGTATTGCTCTTCGTCGCCCTTGCGGTGGTGATGTGGGCGACGCGCATGATCGACTGGGGTGGAAAGCGCGATAGCGACGAGGTGACGGTTTCCGGACCGTTGCCGTCACCGCCTGCTGCGCCGAACAAGCCGGCACGCAAAGTGGCTACCGCCACCGCAGCATCGAGCGATTAAGCTCTGACGGAGATCGGACGCCCATGAGTTTCATGTCGCGTTCGATCTCGTCACGCAATTTGCCAATGATGCGTTCAACACCGGCTTCGCCAGCCGCTGCCAGTGCGTAAAGATACAGCCGCCCGCCGGAGCACGCCGTTGCCCCGGCGGCGAGCGCTTTTAGCACATGGCTGCCGCGCCGTACTCCGCCATCGCAGATGATGTCGATCTGGCCGCCGACGGCGTCGGCTATTTCCGCTATTTGGTCAAAGGGTGAGCGCGAGCCATCGAGCTGCCGCCCGCCATGATTGGAAACCATGATGGCAGTCGCACCAATATCGACCGCGCGCTTGGCGTCGGCGACCGACATGATACCCTTCAGACAGAATTGCCCGCCCCAATCGGCGCGGATTGCCTCCGCCATTTTCCAGTCCATCGACTGGTCGAGCATGGTGTTGAAATAATCCGCAACCGACAGCGCGACATTGGTGCCTTCGCCGACATGGGTCGAAAGATTGGGCAGCGCGAATTTCTCGCGAAACAGATAATTGGCAACCCAGCCGGGGTGCGTCGCATAGCTCAGCACCGATGACGGGGTGAAACGCGGCGGTGAAGTGAAGCCGGTTCGCAAGCAACGCTCGCGATTACCCGCAACGATGGTATCGACAGTCAAAGTGATCGCATCGAAATTGGCAGATTTGCAGCGTTCAACCATCGACCGGTTCAGCCCCTTATCCTTGTGGATATAAAGCTGGAACATTTTTGGGGTCGAAATGGCGGCACCCACTTCTTCGATACTAACTGTGGCAAGGCTCGATATTCCGAACCAGGTGTTGAAGCGTTCCGCTACGGCCGCAACCGCACGTTCGCCTTGCCAGTGAAACAGCCTTTGCAGCGCAGTTGGCGACAGCATCAATGGCATCGCGATCCGCTTGCCCATCACGGTGACGCTCATGTCAATATCCTGCACCCCGGCGAGGACATTGGGCACCAGATCGCAATCGTCAAATGCTGAACTGTTGCGGCGCTTTGTTACCTCATCGTCGCCCGCCCCGTCGATATAGTGAAAGACAGGCGAGGGCAGGCGGTGCTTGGCCAGCCTGCGGAAATCCTCGACATTATGGCAATCGGAAAGCCGCATGGGCCGATCAGAATATGCCTTTGAAGAAATTGCAGCTATTGGGGTCGCCGGTTTTCAGCCCCTGTTGAAGCGCCGCCATACGTTGTTGCGAAGTGCCATGAGTGAACATGCTTTCAACCGCGCGCTGGCCCGACTGCTGCATCAGCGTATCGTCGCCAATCGCATTGGCGGCACGCATACCTTCTTCAATGTCGCCTGCCTCCATCCGGGCGGCATTTTTGGCGGCCCAAACACCGGCATAGCAATCGGCCTGCAACTCCATGCGAACCTGAAGGCCATTTCCTTCGGCTTGGCTGGTGCGCGATTGCGCGGCCCGAACCTTGTCAGCGACCCCGGTCAGGTTCTGAATATGATGTCCCATTTCATGGGCAATGACATAAGCATAGGCAAAATCACCACCACCGCTCATTTGTTTCAGCTGGTTGAAGAAACTTGTGTCGAGATAAATGCCTTGATCAGCCGGACAATAAAATGGTCCCATCGCCGATTGCGCCTGGCCGCAGCCAGATTGTCCACCGCCTTGGTAAAAGCGCAGCTTTGCAGGTTGGTAGCGTTGGCCAGCATTGGCAAACATTTGCGTCCAAGTAGATTCCGAAGAGGTGAAAACACGGCAGGCGTATAGCTCCGCTTCGGTGTCACACTTAACACCGGTTTCTGAGCCTTGTGTCTGCTCGCTCGGAGCGGATGCGGGACTAGTCAAAAATGACATGCCTCCCCCGAATATGAAGAAGGCAGCGATCGCTAATATCGCAATCGTGCCGCAACCCATTTTTCGACCAAGTAATAAGGGCAGTATGCCAATTAGCAACGAGCCAAGCCCGCCGCCTCCGCCCATACTAAACCCGCCGCCTCCTGCGCCTTGGTCTTGTATGTCACCACTTGGATCGATGTCGTCGAGGCGCATTGCCGATTCTCCCGTTTCTTGCGAACAAGCATTGCGGTTTTGCCTGAAAAGCGCAAGGAAGAAGGGCGTAAAACTATCGATCCGGAAAAGGACAATTCTCCCATGTTTCTCAAAGGAAAAACCGCGCTCATTACGGGTTCGACCAGCGGCATCGGCTTGGGCTTCGCCCGCGCACTGGCGGCTGAAGGGGCTAATGTTATGATCAACGGCTTTGGCGAGCAGGCCGATATCGACGCCAATGTCGCCGACCTGATCCGCACCAGCAATGCAGGTGCGCTCCATTCGCCTGCCGATATGACCAAGCCTGATGAAATTCGCGCGATGGTTGCCGACTGCACATCGCGCCTTGGTGGCCCGGATATTTTGATCAACAATGCCGGTATCCAGCACGTCGCACCGGTCGACGAATTTCCGGATGAGAAATGGGACGCGGTGTTGGCGATCATATTGTCATCGGCATTTCACGCCACCAAGGCGGCGCTGCCGGGCATGAAGGCAAAAGGCTGGGGCAGGGTGATCAACACGGGTTCGGTCCATAGCCTTGTCGCTTCGCCCTATAAATCGGCCTATGTAGCGGCCAAGCACGGTCTGGCAGGCTTTACCAAAACGGTCGCATTGGAAGTCGCCCGGCAAGGCATAACGGTCAACAATATCTGCCCTGGCTATGTCTGGACGCCACTGGTTGAAAACCAGATCCCCGATACGATGAAGGCGCGAGGGTTAAGTCGCGATGAGGTGATCAACGATGTCCTACTTGCCGCGCAGCCGCAAAAGCAGTTTGTGCAGGTTGAGCAACTGGCGTCGATGGCCGTATATTTGTGCAGTGATGCTGCAGGCGCGATTACCGGCACCAATTTGACAATGGATGGCGGCTGGTCCGCGCAGTGATCCAACAGAGCTTGCGAGGATACAAATGTTGGATCGCGCGTTACTCCGCAGGTTCAGATGGTGGTTCGGGCGGGCCGTAATTACCCGGTACGGGGTAGCCTTGAGGAGGCCCATAACCCGGAACAGGCTGCGCATATCCAGGGTAAGCGCCATAACCGGGTTGTGGTAACTCACCTTCGGGCTGTGCATAGGGATCGGTTGGCTGGGACATTTGCTCGCCCGCTGGTCTGGGATCAATCATCGGCTTGCCGAAATCTGCGACACCATCCTCGTCGGAGGTTTCTTCATCTTCCGGACCCGGCTGCTCACTTTCACCATCTGGTTCGGGTTTGGGAGTGCTAGGCGGGGGGATATCGCTGCTCTCAAGCGGTTTTACAACTTCGCCATCGGATTCACTCATGTTCACAGCCGACGGCACAACCATTGCGAGGGTGCCGGCAATTCCGAGAACTGCGATCAGAAGTTTAAGCGAGTTGTCCATTGTTCACACCTGAATAATTTCCGGGATGATTAGCGCATCGAGGTTAAATTTCGGTTTCCGGCGGTTCTCTCAACTGCTCAAAAAAACGCCGACCCGGATGACCGGATCGGCGCTTAGGAATTTTCCTCCCCAGGAAAATCGTGATTACAGTTTCGCCGCAGTCCCCAGCCGGTGGTAGAGACGGGCAAATTTCTTGCTTTCCTCGCCATCCTCTATGGTGGGCAGATAATGCTCCAACGCCTTGCGGATCAGCTTGAAATCCTCGGTTGAAAGGACCGCGCGGGACCGTGCTGGTTCAGGGGTCGACATGGCCAATTCTCCCCTTAGGCCGCGTTGGCGAACTGGTTCATGGTGTTATCCTTGCCGCCAGCTTTCAGCGCGGCTTCACCAGCGAAATATTCCTTATGATCGTCACCAATGTCGGAACCCGACATATTCTGGTGCTTGACGCATGCGATACCCTGACGGATTTCCTTACGCTGCACGCCCGCAACATAGCCGAGCATTCCCATTTCGCCGAAATAATCCTTGGCAAGATTGTCGGTGCTGAGCGCTGCAGTATGATAGGTCGGCAGCGTGATCAGGTGGTGGAAGATACCCGCCCGCTTTGCGGCATCGCGCTGGAATGTTCGGATGCGGTTATCGGCCTCTGCTCCGAGATCGGTTTCGTCATAGGCCGCGCTCATCAGGTTCGCCCGGTCATAGGCCGAGACATCCTTGCCTTCTGCGCTCCACAGATCGAACACCTGTTGGCGGAAATTGAGTGTCCAGTTGAAGCTGGGCGAGTTGTTGTAGGCCAGCTTCGCATTGGGAACGACTTCGCGGATGCGATCAACCATGCCGGCAATCTGTTCGATATGGGGCTTTTCGGTTTCAATCCAGATCAGGTCGGCACCGTTCTGAAGGCTGGTGATGCAGTCGAGGACACAGCGGTCTTCGCCGGTTCCAGAGCGGAACTGGAAGAGGTTCGATGGTAGCCGTTTCGGACGCAGCAGCTTGCCGTTGCGGTTTAGGATGACATCTCCGTTTTGCGCGGTTGCGGGGTCGATTTCCTCGCAATCGAGGAAGCTGTTGTACAGATCGCCCAAATCGCCCGCTTCCTTCGAAACGGCAATCTGTTTGGTCAAGCCAGCGCCCAGCGAGTCGGTGCGTGCAACGATGATGCCGTCGGGAACGCCGAGTTCGAGGAAAGCATAGCGACAGGCGCGGATTTTCTGGAGAAAATCCTCGTGCGGAACAGTGACCTTACCGTCCTGATGGCCGCATTGCTTTTCGTCCGACACCTGATTTTCGATCTGCAAGGCGCAGGCGCCAGCTTCGATCATCTTTTTGGCGAGCAAATAGGTTGCCTCAGCATTACCGAAACCGGCGTCGATATCGGCGATGATCGGAACGACATGGGTTTCGAAATTCTCGATGGCATTGATCAGATCGGCCTCTGCGGTGGCATTGCCAGTGTCACGGGCTTTGTCGAGATCACGGTAGAGGAGGTTGAGTTCGCGAGCATCGGCTTGGCGCAAGAAGGTGTACAATTCCTCGATCAGCGCCGGAACACTGGTCTTTTCGTGCATCGACTGGTCGGGCAGGGGGCCGAATTCGCTGCGGAGCGCCGCGATCATCCAGCCTGAGAGATAGAGGTAACGCTTTTTGGTGGTGCCAAAATGCTTCTTCACCGAAATCATCTTCTGCTGCGCGATGAAGCCGTGCCAGCAGCCGAGCGACTGGGTGTAATTGGCTGGATCGGCATCATAAGCGGCCATATCGTCGCGCATGATTTTGGCGGTGTAGCGCGCAATATCAAGGCCGGTTTGGAAACGGTTTTGCAAGCGCATGCGGGCGACGGATTCGGGGTTGATCGAATCCCAGGTTCCGTTTTGCGAACCGATCAACTGGCTGGCGGATTGGATTTCCTGTTTATAGGTCATTGTGACAAATCCTTGTTTGGGAGGAGCGATACAGAAGCGTCTTACCTATAATGGCGCATTGGGCGCGAGTCACGGTTGTCAAAAATGTTGTGTATGCGTCGCAACAATGACCAAAATACTTGTCATTATGTAATGATTGTGACAAATCATTCTTCATGGCAGAGCAAAAACTTTTCGCCGGGGCCGCAGTCCGCCGCATCCGCCGCGCCAATGGCCTGACGCAAACCGCGATGGCGGAGGCGCTTGCCGTGTCGCCCAGCTACCTCAACCTGATAGAGCGCAACCAACGGCCGCTGACCGCCGCGATCCTGTTGCGGCTCGCCGAACGTTTTGATTTCGACGCGCGCACGCTGACCGGTGCTGCACCGGGCGGCGGGGTGGAAGCGATCAAGCGCCGCTTGTCCGACCCGCTGTTTGCTGACCTCAATCTCGACCGGCTGCAACTGGAGGACTGGATTGCCGCCGCCCCCGATGCCGCCGAAGCCTTTGCCCGCGCCTATGACCGGCTGTCGGGCACCGGCCCCGCGCAAGAGGCCGATGCCATCGCCGCCGCCCGCACCGAAATTGAACGCTGGCGCAACCATTTCGCTGATCTGGACGCGCAGGCAGAAGCGCTTGCCGATGAACTGCGGCTGGGTAGCGCCGACCTGTACGGCGCAATTGCCGAGCGGTTGCGCGTCAAACACCAACTCGGCATCCGCATCCTGCCGGTCGATGTCCTGCCAGATCGCCTAAAGCGGCTCGATTTGCACGCGCGCCAGCTGCAACTGTCCGAATTGCTCGACCCAGCCAGCCGCAGCTTCGCCGCAGCCAGCGAACTGGCCACGCTGGAGGCGCGCGCCGAGATTGACGGGCTGGTCAAGGGCGCTGGCTTTGCCGAGCGCGCCAGCGAACGGCTGTTCCGCCGCCACCTGAACAGCTATTTCGCCGCCGCGCTGATGATGCCCTATGCCCGTTTCCTGCGGGCGTGCGAGGCAACCGGATATGACATCGCGCTGTTGCAGCGGCGCTTTGGTGCGGGCTTTGAACAGGTCGCGCACCGGCTAACCACCTTGCAACGCGTCGGCGCGCGCGGGCTACCTTTCTTCATGATCCGCATCGACCGCGCCGGGCAATCGAGCAAACGCTACGCCGGGGCCAGCGCCTCGCCATTGGTCGAAACCGACGCGCGCTGCCCGTTATGGCAACTCCACCACGCCTTCGACCGCCCCGGCCAATTGGTGCGCAATCTGGTCGAACTGGAAGATGGTAGCCGCTGGTTCACCCTCGCGCGCACCGTACAGCCGCAGGCGGGCAGGGACGGAGGCTACAGCACCATATTCGCGGTTGGCGTTGGTCTTGACGCCAAACTGGCCGCACCGTTAACCGCTGCACGCGGGATAGACCTGACAAGCGGCGAGGCCACCCCAATCGGCCTGGGCTGCCGCGCCTGCACCCGCCCCGACTGCCCCCAACGCAGCGCCCCGCCAGCGGGCCGGGTGCTGGTATTTAATGAACGCGAGCGGGGACTGACGCCTTTTGTATGGGCGGGGGAGTAATCCACCCGCCCAAAAATGCATCTTTTACCGCCCCAGCATTCTGGCCAGTCGGCCGGTCAGATCATGATAATCGACATTGCCGTCGCGCATCATCGCGCGAGACAAAGGTGCTGTCACAATGTCGCGCTTCAGATTTTTGAATCCGCGCTTGACCGGACGGATTGGCGGCGAGGGGCCTACCGATCTGGGCGTGGCCTCTGTTAGCAATGCGTTGAAGCTGCGTGACGATGCCACCCTATCGGTCATGAAGGGAGATTTGCCGGGTACGAAGCGTGCCAAAATGGTTTTCAAGATCGAGCAATGATCAAATACCAGATCGGGTGCGCAGCCGGATGGTACCCATGGCGAAACCAGAAATGTCGGTACCCGGACACCAAATTTGGTAGCGCAAACCGGGTTGATGAAAGGCGGTGGCGGAGTGGCAGCGGGTGTTTCGAAAATGTCCGTTGGAAAACCCGCCAGCACATCACCTAGCCCGCCACGTCGCGGAATGCTGGTTGACGTAGTAGAGGGGTTTGTTGACGTGACGGGGCGACCGCCGCCTCCGCGAGTATCGATTTCGTCCGATGCCATATCGATCTGACGCTTGGCCCTCAAATCGGCAGTCGGAGGAATTACATGATCGTAAAACCCGCCATGCTCATCATAGGTGATGACCAGCAAAGTTTTTTGCCACAAGGCATCATTTGACCTTAGGGTGTCATAGACGCCTTTCAAAAAGGCCTGCCCGTTGATCATGTCCGCAACCGGATGGTCGTCATTTTGCGGATAGTGATGCATTGCCGGTTCTACGACGGTTAATGGCGGCAAATTGCCTGCCGCGACATCGGCGGAAAGCCGGTTGATATTGACGATTTTCTGGTCGTCCGTCGCATAACGCGCAAACATGCGCAGCATGGTTACAGACGGATAGGATTCGTAAACCCGCCAGTCGATCCCCTTGCGGTTGAGGACATCGTAAATCGACAATGCCCGCGAAAGATAGAAATTGTCGCCATCATTATTGTCGACGATGGCCTCTCCAACACGGTCATACTGGACGTCGCCGACCAGCGAGAACATACGGTTCGGCAGCGTGGGTCCTGGGTGCGAACAATAATAGCGATCACAATAGGTGTAATTGTCCGCAAGGTAGCGGTAGAATGGCAAATCTGCCCCTTCATAATAGCCCAACACGTCAAATTTGTTGACCTTTGCACCTGGCGTTGCAGTTTCCAGCGAACGGTGATTTTCGACAAAATTGTCGACAAATCCTTTGGGGCTCAGGATCAAATTTCCGTTTTGGTCGGCCATGGTATGCTGAACCTGCGTCGTTACATCATGCAATTCATGCCCGACGCTCAAGGGGAACTGGGTTTTGAAATCGAAAGCGGAATCGCGGAGTTTCCCGATCGGGAAACCTGCCGCACCCAGATGATCAATCAGAGGTTGGGATAGTCCATCAATGCCACTGCTGTCGGGCGCTTGTGATCGGTGGCCCAGCACATGATCGAAGGACCGGTTCTCCATCATCACCACAACTATATGTTCGATTTTCTGGAGATTATCCTGAGCCCAGGTGTCCCCCATCGTTGGCGGCATGATCGAAAACGCATCGGGTCCCAATTGGGTGTAAGAACGACCGATAATGCCTTTGTAGATTTTTGAGGGTTTTGGGTCCGGTTCAATCGGAGCAATATGCTCAAACCGGACATTGTTTCCATCCAGCCCAACGGACCGGAAGGTGAGGTCTGCGCCGTTGAGCATTGCCAAAATCTGGGGTGTCCTGCCGACGCTGCTCTCAATAGCCTCCTTGATACCCTCACGAATGCGCTCGTTGAATTCATGCTCCATATATTCGACGACACCGAATGCTACGGCGGTAGCGATCCCTGCAGATGCAATTGCCGAAATTATGGCCGTGGTCCAATGCAGATCTCCGTCCAACAGGCGTTCTGAGACCCAGCTTTGCACAGCGACCTTGCCATCGCTGTCAATGGTCAGCCCCGCCTCCAGTTCCAAACGGTTGTCGCGGATTTTAATGGTTGCCAGCGTCAATCCACCGATTTTTATCTTGATTGCACCCTGCGTTTCCAAAAGAATGCGGGCAGCCGGTATGGAGGGCGTAATTCGTTGGCTCGCGCCCAAAGAAATGCTGATTTTCTTTACTTTGACATCGGCTACTACGATCCGAAGCCCGCTGTAATCCTCGCTTCTGTCTGCAATTGTATAGGGTGTGTTGACACGGATGTCAGGGTGGTTCCGGTTGACGTCCGCATCTTGCGGATTGTCCTTGATCAGTGAATCCAATAGGCCATGCATATCGACGGTTTCCGCGGATAGTTCATCCTTAATGCGAATTCTGGCTCTGGCTCGCCCCCCAACATTTTCTCCATAAATGTCGATCTTGCTGCCGCCGGCACCAATCAAGGTATCAATTCGACTCTGCAGCGTCTGGACGGTAATTTGGTTGGCGCCATAAACATTGGCAGCGATGATTTGGGAAGGTGCGCTGTTCGCGCCGGTAACAACTTCCAATGTCCAATTTCTGACACCGCCGTCCGCCGCGCGGGACTTGTCCAATTGCCGGGCGTCGACATGAAATTTCAGACTTCGACCACTGTTGGTGGCTACAACAGCTCCATCTGGATCGCGCAGTCGCATTGTTCCTTGCCATTTTATGATGCCAAAGAATGAGGCGGTACCAATACGGACGCGGAATTCGCCGATCCGGAACAGATCGAAGGCAAAATTTTGTGTGGTTCCGCGGTTCACAATGCCTGTTACCAGCGGGGCGGCGCTTTCAGAGGGAACCGTTTCATCAACAATTATGCGAACATCGGCGTCACCGGGGGACACACCTGTATGTTCATCCTCTATCCAGATTGTCGGACTCGTTCCGGAAACGGAATAGGTCCATTCACCCTGCGTTACGCCGCGCAGATCACGGAATTTGGCAAGGGTGCTGCGCGTAATTTCGGCCTCGGTGAATACACGCCCGTCGGGTGACCGGATTGTGACCGTCAACGGCAGCTGTTTTTCGACAACTTGCCAGCGACCTCCGCGAGCCGGGTTTGGGCCATCAATGTCTTCATGGCCGACATCTTCAACGAACATCCGGTGATAATATTTGCAGCGAGCAGATATCCTAAGAACACCGGGAAATCGCAATTTGAAGCTGCCGCTCGCCGAATAGCGTACAGTAGCCTGGTCGCCGTCCCGGTCGATTGTCGGGCGTCCATGTTCTTCGGCACAAATATGTTGCAAATTATAGGGCACAATGAACCTCCTCAAGCACCGGATGGCGCTGTCTTGATGTCAATGCGACCCAATTGGACGGGGCGGTTCTATCGAGGTTCTTTTGAAGACCTTCTCAGAATCGTCAAAAAACAAATAGTAACGCGATGATTTATAAACGATCAAACACCATATCGAGCGAATATGGATAATATCTATAAGGATCCATATTAGCCGTGATTTTTGATCATTCTTATATTGTCGCGGTCGAAGCCTCCTGTTTTGTCACAGGACATTGTTGGCTCGGCGATTTCCGCGCGAATTTTTTGATGCGGTAATATGGCTTACCCGACCCTATCAAAAACATAACCCACAGACCGCACCGTTCTCAGCGGATCAGGTACACCGTGCCCTTTCAGCGCGCGTCTTAACCGGCCAACCCACACGTCAACGGTGCGTTCGTCGATAACGCGTCCGTCTTTGCTTGCCAGTTCGATGAGCTCGCGGCGGGTCAGGACGCGGTCGGCATTTTCGGCGAAGTGGGACAGCAGCCGGAATTCGCCGGGAGCCAAGTTGATGCGTTTTCCGCGGAAGCGCGCCTGAAACCCTTCGGGATCGATCAGCAGGTCGCCAAAGACATAGCCATTGGCGGGCGGGGCGTAGCGTTTTGCGTTGCTGCGATAGAGTTTCAGCCGCTGCAATATGCGTGGCGCGGTGGCGGGGCCGACCAGATAGTCGTCGGCACCGGCGCTAAGGGCGCGGCGTTTGGCATCATCATCGTCGCTGTCGAGCAACATGGTGATGTGCGGTGCATTGATCGTCGCTGAATCGCGCAGCATCCGGCACATCTCCAACCCCGATTGTTCGGGCAGCAACCAGCGGACAAAGCACCACACCGTACCATCGATGCGCGCGTCGGGAATGGATTGGGTGATCGAGACAAGCCGCACGCCCGGTTCCTCCACCCGCAAGGAGGCGAGCACGCCGGGGTCGCCGGGCGCCAGGATCAAGGTTTCAGAATTCTGCTGCCCCATATTTTCATTCCTGTTGTTTGCGACGAGCCTGATTACGCAGGGCCCGATTGCGACCGGAATGCACGGCGGACGTGACAGATTCGTGACGATTTACGCTTGTCACATTGCTGTAACTCAATGGTTGGGAAACGGACATTTTGCGGACTCCAAAGAGTCGCGATGGTGCAATGCACAAAGCCTAGCGGACAGCTCGCCAAGGGGCCGGGGGGCGAATCGCGAAAGCGCTTTTCAACCGGTCTCGCGCAACCATAAAACCATCGGGGTATATATTGTCATGAAACGCACCGTTTCGCCGCTCGCGGTATCGCTTGCAGCCATCGCCACTTTCCAACTCGCACCTGCTGCCTATGCAGCCGATGCGGCAACCGCTGCCGAAGCTGCAGACGTCGAAGGCGACGCTGCAGATGCTGGTAATAACGATACCGGTTTGGTTGACATTGTGGTCACCGCAACAAAGCGCGAAACCAATTTGCAGGAAACCCCGATTGCGGTTTCGGTGCTGGGCGATGAAGAAATCAAGAAGCGCCACGTAGAGAGCCTGCTCGACCTTGCTGATGGCGGTATTCCGTCGCTTCGCGTCGCTACCTATGAATCACGCCAGTCGGCGTTGACCATCGGCATCCGCGGGATTGTCCCGGGCGATGCCAACCAGCCCGCGCGCGAACAGGGCGTTGGCGTCTATATCGACGGCGTTTATCTTGGTCGCCAGCACGGGCTGAATGCGACTTTGTTCGATGTCGAACGGATCGAAGTGCTGAAAGGTCCGCAAGGGACGCTGTTTGGTCGCAATACCGAAGGCGGCGCGCTGAACATCGTCAGCAAGGCTCCGTCAGGAGAATTTGGCGGACGGATGAATTTCGGCATCGGCAATTATGGCAGCTATCTGGGCGCGGCGCATATCGACCTGCCCGAATTTGCCAATATCTCGATCAAGATCGACGCGATGATCGATCATCAGGATGAAACCGTCACCAATCCGCTGGAAGGCGAATTGGGTTGGAATTTCCATCACCGCTATGGTGGACGCATTGCTGCGCGCTGGCAGCCGAGCGACAGCTTTACCGCAGACCTGTCGTTCGACATCGGACATGACGAAAACACTCCCTTTTACAGCCAGTTGATCAACTTTAATCCGAACAATTATCCGATCCTGCCGACCGCGCAGTTGACCGCGGCCAACATCAACCTGCTGCGCGCAATCCCCCCGCTTGCTCCCGCTGTGGTGGTTAGTGCAACCCGTGTCAGCCAGGCCGATATCGGCGTTCCGCAACAGGCAAGCGTCGATAAGGCCAAAGGGTTTCATGCAACTTTGAAATATGAAATCGCCGACGGCATAGATGTGCGTTCGATCACCGCATGGCGCACCGTTGATGCCGAACAATGGGACAATTCCGGCGGCGCGCACCGTACACCGCAATTCCTGCCCAACGCCACTTTCAGCCGTTACAGCCTTTCCGACCTGTCGCAGAACCAGTTCAGCCAGGAATTGCAGGTTGTCGGCTCGACCGGGCCCGTGGATTTCGTCGCGGGGCTTTATTATTACAATGAAAATGCTGGCGAAGTCGCGGCAACGCCCAGCACCAATACCTGGAACGCGACTGGCACTGCCTATACGGTCAACTCGTCGACTTTGTGGCAACGCGCCAACTGGTCGATCGCGCGCGCAACACAGGCAAATTCGGAAAGCTATGCCGCCTTCGGCCAGTTCACCTGGAGCATGTCTGACGCACTGAAGCTGACCGCAGGCGGGCGTTACACCCACGACAAAAAGGACGGTGTTCTATACAAGGTCAACAATGTCGCTTCCAACTTTCCCTTCGCGCTGAAGGACAACCGGTTCGATCCGCTGGTGACAATTGCCTGGCAACCGGCCGACAATGTCAATCTCTATGCGAAATATGCGACCGGATACCGCGCGGGTGGTGCAAGCTCGCGTTCGCTGACCTTCCGTGCCTTCGGTCCGGAATCGGTCGAATCCTACGAGGTCGGGGCAAAGACCGAATTGTTCGACCGCCGTGTTCGCCTGAACCTTGCGGGCTATATCATGGAACGCAAAGACACCCAGTTTGACTTTGACTTTTATGTCCCATCAGGGGCGGTGTTCCGGCACAATCTGGAAACGATTAACGCCGGAACGACCAAAATCCGGGGGATTGAGGCAGACCTGACAGTTCAGCCGACCGAAAATCTGTCGATGTCGCTTTCCTATGCCTACACATGGTGGAAAGCACCCGCGGCACCAAATCCGTTGCTTCCGGGCAACCCGATCCAGCCGCTGTTCCTTGTCTATACCCCACCGCATGCATTGTCCGGTTCGGTAGATTATACCCAGCCATTGAGCGGAAGTAGCGACATGGCGCTGAAGCTGCACATCGACGCTAATTATTCGGACCGCCAGTACAGCTTTGACAACGAACCTGTGCTGACCGATGACAGCTTCATCGTCAACGCTCGCCTCAGCCTTGCGGACATTCCGTTGAGCGACAATGGGCAAGCACTGACGCTGTCGGTCTGGGCGCGAAACCTGTTCAATGAAGCGCATATCTACCGTCGCTCAAATGCCAACAGCACGCCGCTTGACGGCGTCGATTACCGCACCGTGCTCGGCGACTATGCCAATTTCAACGCACCGCGCACCTTTGGTGTGGAGGCGGCGATCAAATTCTGATCGGGTCTAGCGTGAAATGATAAGGGCGGGGGGCGGCGCATCGGCTGCCTCCCGCTCTTCCCTATCCTTGGCGATTTCGGCATTGGTGCGCGGGCGAAAACGCATGGAGAGCGGCGTCACTTTGCCATCCTTGCGAATGCGGACAGTGACAATTGCCTTCAGTTTGGGGTCGGCGAGTTTCTTTTCCAGATCGCGCGCTTTGGTCTGCGCGACATAAAGCTGTCCGGACTGGATGCCGTCATTTTGCCAATCGGCCCAGACATTGCGGCGGACGATCTCGGCGCAGGCCGGGCTGTCATGTGCGCCCGCCAGCCAGTGTGCATCGGCGATGGTCGGGGCTTTACCCTTCAGGCACAGTGCATCGGTATAGTTATTGTCAGCACCGGGCCATTCATAGCGAAAACGGATATAATGGCCGCGCAGCAAATCGCGCGGATCATAACCCGCGACCGGAACCTCCCAGTCGGTACCCTGCTGCGCCTGACGGTGCGAGAGCGCCCAACTGCCTGCGAGACCAAGCACCGGGAGTGCGAGCGCCAACGGCAATAGCGTGGATTTGCGGATCATGGCTTGTCCTCCGCCGTTTCTGGTTCATCCTTTGGGGCGAAGCGTTTGGAGACCTTGACCGCTGCAAAGGCGATGGCGAGGGTCAGCAATCCGGCAAGAATCAACCCCAATCCGCTGCCCAACAGATCATCGGCAAGCTCAAAGCTGAGGATGATCAGGCGCAGCGCAATCACGGCAACGGCGAATTGAAACACCGGTCGCCAACCACCGCGCAATGCCGCCGCGGCTATTGCTAGCCAGAACAGCATGAACAGGATGGCTGCTGCAACGTCTTTGTCTGCGAGGGTATAGCCAAGCAGGTTGACGACGGCACTTGCCGCCAGCACCAGCGCGACTGATTTGCCGGAGGCGCTAGGGCGGAGGATGAAGGTGAATGCGGCGGCCAGCGCGGCGATGGCCGACTGGGTGACGCAAGCGGTCAAAGCCTTGCCATCGCCCGACTCCCATGGGCCATCGCCAAAACCCGATGCAATCAACAACAGTGATGTTCCGGCAACCGTATAGATCAGCGCTATCTGTTCGAGCCTGCGCCAGAAATCGGGGCGGGTCGAGCGACTGCGCATCGCGGCGGCGGCGGCCACGACCAAAATGGGCAGCGCGGTCAGCGTCCCCCACAATGCGGGGGAGACGTCGACATTGCCAAAGCCGAAGCGATAGTCGGCATAAGCTTGCAAGGTTCCGGCAAGGCCGACAAACCAGCCGGTTGCGCTCAACCAGCCACGTCCGAACAACAGCATTATGGGCGTGAAAAGCAACAGCCATGCCGCCAGTGGCTGCCACAAAGGCGCGCTTGTCTGATAGACTTGCCCCGTGTGCCCGAAAAAAGTGAGGCCTAGTGCTGCAAACAGGAAAATTCCGGTTTCGCCCACCATCGGATGCGCGTCGCGTTTCCACCAGAGAAGCGCTGCCATTCCCGCGAGAAGTGCCAGATGGATCGCCAGACGCGTGGTGCCGGGGATGGCATCCCAATTGGCGGCTACGACAGAGATCAGCCCCAGCGCAATCGCCAGTGCGGCGATGCCGACGATCGACCAAAGGGCGAGGGGGCGTTCATGCTGCGCCTCCCAAATGCGGATGCGGTCAGCGGTCGGGGCATCGATCAGACCTGCCTCTTGCCATGCTTTCAGCTTGCGTTCCGACATCGTCCTCCCTCTTCAGGACAGGAAGCTAGTCGAAGCGAGCGGGCTTAGCCACTGAATTTCTTGACGTCCTGGCTCTTGCCCCTTGGCACGATCAGTATCTCGTTGCCCGACGCGACAATGATCATATTTTCGACACCGGCGGCGTTGATGCGGATGCCATCGCTGCGGATCAGATTGCCGCTGGCATCGATCATTCGCGCATCGCCGAGGATTGAATTTCCTGCCGCATCCTTGGTGCCGATGTCGTACAGCGCATCCCAACTGCCGATATCGGACCAGCCCATGCTGACCGGCACGACCGCGACCTTGTCGGCCTTTTCCATCACCGCATAGTCGATGCTGTCCGATGGCGAGGCGGCAAAGGCGTCGGCGGCAGGGGAAATGCTGTTGCCCTCACGAATGGCCTCGTCCATCGCGACCTTGGCTGCCTCCGCTATGCCGGGAGCATGCTGCGCCAATGCTGCGCAATAGGCGTCGGCGCGAAACAGGAATATGCCGCCATTCCAGGCGTGATTGCCCTCGGCAAGCATGGCCTTGGCGGTTTCCAGATCGGGCTTTTCGACAAAGCGGGCGACCTTATGCACACCACCTGACAAAGCCTCACCAATACGGATATAGCCATAGCCGGTTTCGGGCTGATCAGGTGTGATTCCAAAGGTGACAAGCCAACCCTCGCTCACCAGCGGCAGCGCAGATTGGATCGCGGCATGGAAGGCATCAACATCGGCAATCAAATGATCGCTGGGCATGACGAGCAAAACCGCTTCGGGATTATTGGCGGCCAGTGCGGCTATGGCGATTGCAGGAGCAGTATTGCGCGCGCATGGTTCCAGCAAAATGGTCGCATCTCTGGCTCCCGCTGCCTCCAGCTGTTCTTTTACCAGCGCGTGGTGCGCCGCATTTGCAACGATAATAGGTGAAGCAAATTGCACGCGGTCGCTGACCCTTGCAACTGTCAGTTCAAACATGGTCTGCGCCTCTGTCAGCGCCAGAAACTGTTTCGGCTTTTGCGGGGTGGACATCGGCCACAACCGCGTACCGCCACCGCCTGACAATATGACTGGTGTAATCTGCATTTTGCGTTCCTCAAAGAGTTGCTTGGCCTTTAAGCGAGGCATCACGCTCACGCAATTCGCTACTGTAACCTGTGCCGACGCCGGCCCGGCAGAATATTTAAATAGATAACAGTAGGTTATAGCTAAACTGTTAAATTAATCGACACTTTACCTTTGCCGCCTATAGCCTGTGTCTCAACGATAAAGGTCCACAATCGGCATGTTCCGGCTGTTCAAGCATTATGTCCCTTATGCCGTGCTGTTTCTGGCACTGGTCGATTTTTGCTTGTTAATCGCTGCAGCCGAGACCGCTTGGGTCATTCGCGCCAATCAAATCGGTATGGCAGTGACCTTTATTGGAGCGCGGGTCGGACCGTTGTTGACCTTTGCCATCAGCGTGCAGATCGCGGCGATGGCGGTCGGCGTATACGGGCCGGAATCGCTGCAATCGCTGCGCTTTGCCGTTGCCCGGTTGCTGGTGGCAATTTCGCTCGGTGTCATATTCATGGCGGTGATGTCCTTCGCTTTGCCGGGGATGACGCTGTGGCGATCCAATTCGCTTTACGCGATGGGACTGTCCTTCGCCTATCTTGCGCTCAGCCGGATGCTGCTTGGCAGCCTCGTCGGCGGCAGCGCCTTCAAGCGTCGCTTGCTGGTTCTGGGTGCGGGCAAGCGCGCGCAACGGATCAAGGATCTGGAAGCATCCAGCGGATCGGGTTTCGTTGTTGTCGGTTTCATCGCAATGGACGAAAGCAAGAAGGTCATTCCCGAAGCGATTAATCGCAGTGCGATCTATAATCTCGGGGATTTTGTGACTAAGCTGGCGGCGTCCGAAGTGGTGCTCGCATTGGAAGAACGCCGCAATGCATTGCCGCTTGAGGATCTGTTGCGGATCAAGACCACCGGCGTTCATGTCAACGATATTTCCAGCTTCCTTGAACGCGAAACCGGGCGTGTCGATCTCGACAGCGTCAATCCCAGCTGGCTGATTTTCTCCGATGGTTTTTCCTCGGGTCGCCGCCTTTCCACTATCGCGAAAAGGTTGTTCGACATCATAGCCAGCGCGTTGTTGCTGGCGATCACCACACCGGTGATCCTGCTGTTTGCGATCATCGTGAAGTTGGAAAGCAGGGGCCCTGCCTTTTACCGCCAGGAACGGGTCGGGCTATACGGCCAGCCGTTCAATCTGTTGAAATTGCGTTCGATGCGCACCGATGCAGAGGCAGGCGGGAAGGCCGTTTGGGCGGCAAAGGATGACCCGCGCGTGACCCGCGTCGGAAAATTCATTCGCAAGGTTCGCATCGATGAATTGCCCCAAACTTGGTGCGTGCTCAAAGGCCAGATGAGCTTCGTTGGCCCGCGCCCTGAACGCCCAGAATTTGTCTCCGATCTGGAAAAACAGCTTTCCTATTATGCCGAACGCCACATGGTGAAGCCGGGCATTACCGGCTGGGCGCAGATCAACTATCCCTATGGCGCATCAATCGACGATTCCCGGCACAAGCTGGAATATGACCTTTATTATGCGAAGAATTACACGCCATTTCTGGACCTGTTGATCCTGCTGCAAACGCTGCGTGTGGTCCTGTGGCCGGACGGAGCGCGCTGACATGATGGAGAGCTTCGCCTATATCGGTTTTTGGGGCCACGCCGCTGTCGGATTTTTCTTTTCGGCGTTGTCCGTCTGGTCTTTCCATCAATATGGTGAGCGCAACACCCAACAGACCGTAATCATCGGTGCTCTGGCGCTCACTGCGGGCTGGGGTGTTGCAACAATCATGGCCGGCCCTGGCGGTTTCGCCGCCGAGAGTATGGAGACCGCTCGCAATCTGGGATGGCTATGCTTCCTCTATGTGCTGCTAAAAAGCGGGGGGGCTGAAAAACAGCCGCGCACGATCGTAATGATCTATGCGGTGTTGCTCGCGGTCTTGTTGATCCAGCCAGCCCTCGATTACGCCGAACATTATTTTGAAAGCCTTGCCGGACTCAATGGCGCTGCTTTGGCAGCAGAACAGTCAGCGCAGCTTTTCCGGATGCTGTTTGCAATCGGTGCGGTGGTGCTCGTGCACAATCTCTACACCGGATCGGCACCCGAAGCGCGTTGGGGGGTCAGCCTGCCGATGGCAGCATTGGCCGCGATGTGGATGTACGATCTCAACCTGTACACCATTTCCTATATGACCGGCGAACGGCCTGTTGAACTGGTGGCGACGCGCGGATTGATGGTTGCGCTGATGGCACCGGTCTTTGCCCTTGGCTCGCGGCGTAACAGCGCGTGGCGGATCAAGCTTTCAAGGTCGGTTACTTTCCAGTCGGTGTCGCTGCTTGCAATCGGGGCCTATCTGCTGGGGATGATATTGCTGGCGACCGCGCTGGAGTTTCTTGGCGGAACCTATGTCCGGCTTGCTCAGATCACTTTGGTTTTTGCGATGTCGATTGGTGCGATGATGTTCCTGCCTTCGGGTAAGTTCCGCGCATGGCTCAATGTCATTATTGCCAAGAATTTTTTCCAGCATCGCTATGATTATCGTTCCGAATGGATGCGATTTGCCGACACAATCGGCTTCCCCAGCACCGATGCTGCGCCATTTCATGAGCGCGTGATCAAATCGCTCGCCGATATTTTTGAAAGCCCCTCTGGTCTGCTGCTGACCCGCGATGAAGAAAACCGTCTGGTGCTGCAAGCACGGTGGAACTGGCCTACCGCGGATGTGCCGACCTTTGCCGGCATTTCGCAAACCATCCCCTTCTTTGAATGCAGCGGTCATATCGCGGTCATGGATGATATCCGGAACGGAACCGATGAACGCTGCGATCAGCGCGCCATCCCGCAATGGTTGTATGATGAAACCCGCGCCTGGGCGATTGTCCCGCTTGTTCATTTCGGGCGGCTTGAAGGAATAGCGGTACTTGCAAGGCCGCCGATCAAACGACAGCTCGATTGGGAAGATCTTGACATGCTGCGCGTCGTTGGCCGCCAGCTCGCCAGTTATCTTGCGGAATCGACGAGCCAGCAGGCACTCGCCGAAAGCCGCCAGTTTGAACAGTTCAACCGACGCTTTGCCTTTGTGATGCACGATATCAAGAATTTGGTCAGTCAGTTATCGATCCTGTCGCGCAACGCCGAAAAACATGCGAGCAATCCGGAATGGCAGGCCGACATGGTTGCAACGCTCAAGGGATCGGTCGACAAGATGAACGATCTGCTTGTTCGCCTGTCACAGCACAGCCAGTCTCGGCAGGTAACAGTCGAAGCCATCGACATCGAAAAGACAATATTTGCGGTTACGCATTCGAAGCGGTTGATCTATCCGATTGTGACCGATCTGAGCCCGGGAATGATGGCGCTGGCCGATCCTTCGCGGATCGAGACCATTTTGAATCATTTGGTGCAAAACGCGATTGAAGCGACCGACGATGGCTCACCCGTGCGGATCAGCGCCAGTCGGCAGGATAATGAAATCGCAATCCGCGTGTCAGACAATGGTTGCGGAATGAGCGAGACCTTTATCGCCAACCAGCTTTTCAAACCCTTTGAATCGACCAAGGACGGCGGCTTTGGCATTGGCGCTTATGAAGCGCGGGCTTTGGCTCAGTCTCTTGGCGGTCAATTGCGGGTGGAAAGTCGGCAAGGGAAGGGGACGCGGATGACTTTGCTGTTACCGGCTGCTCCTGCGGAGACGAAAGCGGACCGCGAACCTGACGAAGACGACAAGAAAATGAATGAGGCGGCCTGATCATGACAAATGCAAAACCCAAATTGCTGATCGTCGAGGATGATCTCGGCCTGCAAAAACAGCTCAAATGGTCCTATGAGGATTTCGAGGTTTTTTGTGCGTCGAACCGGTCGGAAGCTATTGCACTGGTCCGGCTGGAAGAGCCCGATGTGGTGACTCTCGACCTTGGCCTTCCGCCCGATCCTGACGGTGTTACCGAAGGATTTGCTGCACTTGAAGAAATGCTTCGGATCAAACCCGATCTGAAAATTATCGTTGCCTCGGGGCATAGCGCCCATGAAAGCGCGCTGAACGCTATCGCTGCAGGGGCCTGGGACTTTTACAAGAAACCGGTCGATATTGATGAGCTGCACCTGATTGTGAAGCGCGCATTCCACGTCCATGATCTTGAGGTTCAGAACCAGAAAAGCCAGCTTCCCGATTCAGATGGCGAGACATTATTCGGTACTCTGGTAACGGGCGCTCCGGAAATGATGAAGGCCGCGCGAACCGTCGAACGCGTTGCGAATACCAACGCATCGGTTTTGCTTTTGGGTGCGAGCGGTACAGGTAAGGAATTGCTCGCACGTGGGCTGCATGACGCAAGCGACCGCAAGTCCAAGCCCTTTGTTGCGATCAACTGCGGTGCCATCCCGGAAAACCTGCTCGAATCCGAGCTGTTCGGTCATGAAAAAGGCGCCTTTACCGGCGCGATCAAGACCACCGAAGGAAAGATCGAAATCGCCAGTGGAGGCACATTATTCCTCGATGAAGTTGGCGATATCCCGATGCCGTTGCAGGTGAAATTGCTGCGCTTTTTGCAGGAACGGACGATTGAGCGCATTGGCGGACGCAAGCCAATACCCGTCGATGTCCGCATTGTCTGTGCGACGCACCGCAATCTCAACCAGATGATTTCCGACCAGACCTTTCGCGAGGATCTGTATTACCGGCTGGCCGAAATAACGGTTCACATCCCGAGCCTGACCGAACGAAATGGTGATGCCGTGTTGCTCGCCAAGCATTTTCTGGCCCGATTTGCGCGTGAGATGAATCCCGCAATCAAGGGGTTTGCTGCCAGTGCCTTGTCGGCAATCGACCAATGGTCGTGGCCGGGCAATGTGCGCGAACTTGAAAACCGGGTCAAACGCGCGGTGATAATGGCCGATGGCAAATTCATCACCGTTGACGATATGCTGTTTGATGAAGGCGATGAGGATGATCGTTTGCTCAACCTGAAGGCAGCGCGCGAGCAGGCCGACCGCAAGGCGATCAACCGCGCAATTTCACGCACCGAAGGCAATATTTCGAACGCGGCAAAATTGCTGGGGATCAGCCGTCCGACGCTGTACGATCTGCTCAAACAATATGACATGCACGCCTGACGCCTGAACCGCACCGATGACACACCGGTCGTCCTTTCGCGCAAAGTGCCAGATCGGACTGGCACTGCTGCTGCTTTCGGCAGCCGGATCTGTTGCGGCCAAGACGCCCGATCCCGATGCGCGAGAGGCGTTTGACGGTGCCATGGCGCAGTTTCGCCAGTCTGACCTTCGGGCTGCGCGCGTTTCGCTGATGAATGCGATCGATGACGATCCCGACTGGGCCGAGCCGCATGTGCTGTTGGCGCAAGTGTCGCTGGAACTGTTCGACGCGATCACGGCGCGCTCCGAAATCGACCGTGCGCTGCGTCTGGGGGTAAAGCCCGAGCGGATCAACCATCTGATGGGGCACGCCCTGTGGCTTCAGGGCGAGAATGAAGCGGCGTCAAACCTGCTGACCAAAGGCCCGATCGGCGCTCCCTTCCTGACCTATGCCAATCGCATTCTGGGTCGCGTCCGGATGGACATGGGGGATTTTACGGGAGCCGGAAAAGCACTTGATCAAGCGCTGGAGAATGACCGTGACGATAGCATGGCATGGACCGACCTTGCCCGATACCGCTTCGCTTTGGCAGATCAGGGTGGTGCGATTGCGGCGGTCGAAGAAGCGGTCAAGCTGAACCCGAACAATGTCCGCGCGCTTGAACTGCGCGGGCAATTGGTGCGATCGCAATTCGGTTTGGTGGCGGCACTCCCGTGGTTTGAGCGGGCTTTGCAAATCAATCCGGGCGATATACCCGCGCTTGAAGAATATGCTACAACGCTTGGCGAGGCCGGACGGCACGCGGCGATGCTTGAGCAAATCCGCAAATTGGTTGCCATTGACGGGGTTAATCCCAAGGCGTTTTATATGCAGGCAGTGATAGCTGCGCGCGCACGCGACTATCCACTCGCTCGGCGATTGCTGCAACGGATCAACGGCCCCTTTGCCGAGCGGGCAGGGCCGCAACTGCTGTCGGCGGTGGTCGAATATGAACTGGGCAATTGGCACCGGGCGATTGATGCGCTCGACAGTCTCGTCGAAACGCGCCCCTATGACGATCAGGCGCGGGTTTTGCTGGCACGCACGCGTTATCGATCAGGCGAGTATCTTGACGCTTGGGATACGCTGGCGCCGCTCGCCAACCGCAGCGATGCTTCGCAATATGTGCTGCATTTGGCAGCAAAGATATTGCAGGCGGCGGACCGGCGTGAAGATGCGGTTGCCTATATGGATCGCGCGGCCTTTCCGTCGGCTCGACCCGCTGCGGTTTTGAACGAACGCAGTCCCTTTTCGGCAGCGGCCGATGATGCCAGCCGCAATCCCAATTCGGCACCCGATGTGCTGCCCTATTTGCGGCTGTTGCTCGCGCGCGGCGAGACTGGGCCAGCGCGTGCGGCTGCACTAAGGCTGGCAGAAGGAAATGGCAGTGTCCCTGACGCGCAATTGTTGCTGGGCGATGCCGAACGCGCGGCAGGAAATCAGACCGCCGCACTTGCCGCCTTTGAGCGCGCGCGGGCAATCCGCTTTACCGAACCGCTATTGCTGCGCATGGTGGCTGGCTATCGCGGTGCTGGCAACGATGATGCTGCGCGAAAAGCCCTAACCGAATTTGCAGCGTTCAACCCGTCGAGTCCCTCAGCAATGCGGCTGGTCGCCTATGATTTTCTGGACAGGGGCGAATGGGGCAACGCCATTCCCTGGCTGTTGCGGTTGCGCTCGCGCATTGGCTTCAA
>Ga0075154_10000494_pt1 | contig 33010 bp, 22 predicted proteins | sample JI71714BDNA_FD_70965 | JGI IMG/M metagenome (GOLD analysis project Ga0075154, IMG submission 70965) | Wastewater effluent complex algal communities from Wisconsin, to seasonally profile nutrient transformation and Carbon sequestration -... | ecosystem: Engineered > WWTP > Effluent > Algae...
TGCTGCAGTCGCCGCATGCCTTCGGGATCGATCTGGTCGCGCACTCGGCGACCAAATATCTCGGCGGCCACAGCGATGTCGTCGCCGGCGTGTTGACTGGCAGCGAGCAGCGACTTCGCAAGATCTTTGCCGGGCCGTTCATGACGATCGGGCCGCTGCTGGGGCCGCACGATGCCGCGTTGCTGTTGCGCAGCCTGCGCACGCTGCCGCTGCGGATGGCGCGGGTTGAGGCCAGCACGCGCTGGCTGATCGCGCGGCTGGAGGGGCATCCGGCGGTGCGGCGGGTGATCGCGGTCGGGGCGCGCGACTATCCGCAGCGCGAACTGGCCGAGCGGCAGCTCAGGGGCCACAGCGGGCTGCTGACGCTGGAACTGGATACCGACCGGCTTGCCGCGGTCGAGGCCTTCTGCGATGCGCTGCAGGGCTTCCTGATGGCGGTGAGTTGGGGTGGCCACGAGTCGCTGATCGTGCCGGTGGCGGCCTTCATCGACCCGGCGCGTCCGCGCGCGGAGGTCGGTGGGCTCAAGATGAATTGGGTGCGGCTGTCGATCGGACTGGAGGAGCCGGCGGAGCTGCTGGCTGACCTGGACCGCGGCTTCGCAGCGATGCGGGCGGCTGACGCATGAGCGCCGGGACGCCGGGCCACGCCCCGACACCGGCACCGGTGCTGCCGACCGACGCGCCCTCGGGGCTGGTCTATGCCAGCCTCGCCTACGCCGGCTGGGGGCTGCTGCCGCTGTACTTCCAGCTGCTCGCCTTTCTGGGCCCGGTCGAGATCGTCATCCACCGGGTGCTGTTCTCGCTGCTGCTGTTGCTGCCGCTGGCGCTGTGGCTCGGTCGACCGGGCTGGATCGGCGAACTGCTGAAGCAGCCGAAGGTGCTGGCGCTGTACGCGCTGACGGCGGCGCTGATCGCCGGCAACTGGCTGATCTTCGTCTGGGCGGTCAACAGTCAGCAGGTGGTCGAGGCCAGTCTCGGCTACTTCATCAACCCGATCGTGGTCGTGCTGGCCGGCTCGTTGATCCTGAAAGAGCGGCTGCGGCCGCGGCAGTGGGCCGCGGTGGCGCTGGCAGCGGTCGGCGTGGCGGTGCTGACCGTGGGCACCGGCCGGCTGCCGCTGATCGCGCTGGCGCTGACGGCTACCTTTGCGACGTACGGGGTGCTGCGCAAGCTGGGCCCGCTCGGCGCGCTGGAGGGTCTGACACTGGAAACCGCGTGGCTGTTTCCGGTCGCGCTGATCGGCCTCGGTGTACTGCTGGCGCTGGGGCAGGCAGCTGCCCTCGATGCCAGCGCCGGGCAGTGGGCGTTGATCGCGCTGGCCGGCCCGCTGACCGCGCTGCCGCTGCTCGGTTTCGCCGCCGGTGCCCGGCGCATCCGGCTGGCCACGCTGGGCCTGCTGCAGTACATCAGCCCGACGATGCAGTTGGCGATCGGCGTGCTGCTCGGCGGCGAGCCCTTCGGCGGGCCGCGGCAGCTCGGCTTCGGGCTGATCTGGGCGGCGCTCGCCATCTACAGCGCCGACAGCTGGTGGGCCGCCCGCGGTCGCCGCTGACGCCTGCACCGCACTGGTGCAGGCGGTCCGCAACGGTGCAGCGCGGCATCACGTCGCAGGCGCAAACCCGCCACTGGACGGCTCGCCGGTAATGGCACGACCCTTGCAGTGCAGGCGACGATGCGGACACGGTCGTGTTCGCCGCCTGATGCCCACCCCACCGGAGTCCTTCGATGTCCGTCGAGAAAATCCAGCAACTGATCAAGGACGAAAACGTCCGCTTCATCGACCTGCGCTTTGCCGACATGCGCGGCGTCGACCAGCATGTCACCTTCCCGGCCAGCGTCGCGAGCGAAGAGCTGTTCGAGGAAGGCAAGATGTTCGACGGCTCCTCGATCGCCGGCTGGAAGGGCATCAATGAGTCCGACATGGTGCTGATGCCGGACGCCAGCAGCTACTTCATCGATCCGTTCATGGACGACAAGACGCTGGTGATCCGCTGCGATGTGCTCGAACCGGCGACCATGCAGCCCTACAGCCGCTGCCCGCGCGGCATCGCCAAGCGCGCCGAGGCCTTCCTGCGGCAGAGCGGCATCGCCGACTCCGCGTTCTTCGGCCCGGAGCCGGAGTTCTTCATCTTCGACAGCGTCCGCTCGGAAGTGTCGATGAAGGGCGCGCATTTCGAGATCGAGTCGCGTGAGGCGGCCTGGAGCTCGGGCAACAAGTACGACGACGGCAACACCGGCCATCGTCCGGGCATCAAGGGCGGCTATTTCCCGCTGCCGCCGGTCGACAGCCTGCAGGACATCCGCAGTGCGATGTGTCTGACGCTCGAAGCCCTCGGCCTGGCGGTGGAAGTCCACCATCACGAAGTGGCCACCGCCGGCCAGTGCGAGATCGGCGTGCGCTTCAACACGCTGGTCAAGAAGGCCGACGAACTCGCGATCCTGAAGTACGTGGTCAAGAGCGTCGCCCACCAGAACGGCATGACCGCCACCTTCATGCCGAAGCCGATCGTCGGCGACAACGGCAGCGGCATGCACGTGCACCAGTCGCTCGCCAAGGGCGGCAAGAACCTGTTCTCCGGTGACGAGTACGGCGGCCTGTCGAAGACCGCGCTGCACTACATCGGCGGCATCTTCAAGCACGCCCGCGCGATCAATGCGCTGACCAACTCGACCACCAACAGCTACAAGCGCCTGGTGCCGGGCTTCGAGGCGCCGATCCTGCTGGCCTACTCGGCGCGCAACCGCTCGGCCTCGTGCCGTATTCCGTGGGTCACCAACCCGAAGGCCCGCCGCATCGAGGTCCGTTTCCCGGATGCGATGAACTCGGGTTACCTGACCTTCGCCGCGCTGCTGATGGCGGGTCTGGACGGCATCAAGAACCAGATCGATCCGGGCGCACCGGCCGAGAAGGATCTGTACGACCTGCCGCCGGAAGAAGAAAAGGCCATCCCGACCGTCGCCCACGGTCTGGACGTCGCGCTCGACGCGCTGGACAAGGACCGCGACTTCCTGAAGGCCGGTGGCGTGTTCACCGACGACTTCATCGACGGCTACATCGACCTGAAGATGAAGGAAGTCACCGCGCTGCGCATGCACACGCACCCGATCGAGTTCGTGCAGTACTACTCGATGTAAGCGCCGGGGTGCCGCCTGCCAGCAGGGCGGCCTTCGATGACACCGCGAGGCCCGGGGCGACCCGGGCCTTCGCGCGTCTGCGGCGGGCTCAGTTCAGAGCGATCCGGCTGCGATTGCGGCCCTCGGCCTTGGCCTGATACAGCGCGCGGTCGTCGACAGCTTCCCGGTGCGCGGGTTGCCAGGACCTACTGACGCAGCCGCAGCGTCGGATCGCCGAGCAGGGTACCGCCGATCCGGATGTCGACGAGGTCATCGCCCATCCAGTACATCGTGCGGTTTGCCTCGCGCAGCGCATCACCCAGTAGGGCACTGCGCAGTTGCGGTCCGAGTACCGACATCCAGGTCATGTCCGAGCCGGTTTCGGTCAGCGCGCTGGCGCCGATCACTGCCGCGGCGCCGCCGCCGTTGGCTTGCAGCATCAGGCCGTGAGCGACGGTGTTGGCAAACGGATCGACGAAGTAGGCGCCGTAGCAGCCCAGTTGCCAGACCACGGTGGGTGCGCTGGCGTTGCTGAACATGCCGTCGTAGATTCGCGCGGCCGTGACCAGACCTTCGCGCGTCCAGGTGGAGGGGCTGCTGTGGCCGAAGAAGCTCGTCAGCCCCTGACCACCGTTCATGGCGGCCACCAGCGCGGCGCGCGCCTGGGTCGTCCCGCTGGCGCCGATCGGATAGCGCTGCAGGTCGACGACGGTATCGGTCCAGCCGGTCAGCGCGCCGGCAACCCCGGCACTCAGGCGCGAAAAGCTCAGCCCGCCGTCGTCGCGATCCGCCAGCCGCAACAGCCTCCCGGCGTGAAGCGCTTGCGGATAGGCCAGCGTCTTGGCGATCACGGCATCCAGTTCGGCGCGCGTCCGGACCGGGAAACGGCCCAGTGCCAGATCGGCCCGGCCGTCGCGATCGACGTCGGCATGGACGCTGTCCGCCGGTGCGTAGCGCACCACCCAGTCGGTCTGCCGGTAATGCGTCGGCACGAAGCTGATCGAGTTCGAGTTGCCGTAGCCCTGGTAGTCGTAGGTGTCGCCACCGACCAGCAGGACGTAGCGCGTGCCCAGCAGCCGATAGGCGTCGGCGATCAGGGCGCTGACTGACTCCGCGCTGCGGATTCCCCCGGCATACCAGCGGTAGGCGTCCTCGACATCGATCACCCGCACGCTGTAACCGTCGGCTTCCCGCGCGGCGATCAGCGGCGCGAGGCCGTCGATGAAGGACGCGTGCGAAACAATCAGATAGCTGGCCGGTCCGCCCGTCAGCGGGTTGCCGATCGGTGCAGCCGGCGTCAGCGTGGCGGTCGCATTGCCCAGCGCCGGAACCAGCAGATAGCGATCGCCGGCGGCGCTGGCGCTGGCGAAGTGCAGCGTGCCGGTTCCCGGATCGCGGTCGATGCCCGTCAGCTGATCGACGCGGCCGTCGGCACGGCGGCGCAGCACGGTCGGCACGACCGCGCCGCTGATCCCACGGATCTCGTAGACCCGACATCCCGGATCACTGACGGTGCAAGCCGCGACGGCCGGTGCCACTTCCGCAAAGCCGTTGCCGAAGATGCGGTCCGCTTGCGCCGGCGTGGCCGGCAGTCCGGTGCCGGCGTCGAAGCTCAGGCCGTTCGTGTCGGCGACCAGGTCGGCGAGGTAATCGACGCGGATGCTCTCGACCATGATGATGTCGCTGGTCGACGGGGTGTCATCAACCAGTTCGACCGCCAGTTCGTTGCCGGCGCTCTGCAGCAGTCCGGTCGGCAGGTCGATGCTGAAGATCTCGCGTTTGAAGCCGTCGAACTGGCGCTGGGCAACGACCTGACCATTGAGCATGAGCCGTACGCTGTGGTCGGGCGCAACCGGCGCATCAGTCGCGCCGTACAGATCGACGACCAGCCGTTCCGCCGTCGAAGTCGCCGACCGATTCGGCAGCGCGAAGCCGTGGATCACCCGCGCCAGCGGGACGCCGATCCGGCGGACGGTGAAGGCCACCCACGGGTCCTCGGTGAGCGAGGCGAAGTGATACAGCGTGTTCGGCGCATGCAGATAGTTGACCCGGGTATTGCGCTGGACAGCGACGCCGGCCACCGGTGCGGCGGCGACCTGATCCATCGCGGCATGGCCGGCGTCGCTGACCCGCAAGCGGTACACCCGCGTGTCGGTGTAGAGGCTGCCCTCGACCTGTTCTCCGTAAAAGGCCAGCGAGCTGCCCGGACCGAACACGGCCGGCCCGTCCAGCCGCAGCGGGACTGGTTGCAGGCCCTGCGACAGCGCGAAGCGCGAGGCCGTGACGCCCGACCAGTCGATGCCCTGCGCCAGCAGATCCTCGTGGCGGATCCGGACCCAGCCGCTGCGCCGCACGCCGACTTCGGCCTCCAGCGCCTGACCGCTGCGGACGCTCATCAGGGACTGCAACTGCGCGCTGCGGAAGGCCAGCTGCTCGGTCTGGATCGCCGCCCAATCGGTCAGGACCTGCGGATCTCGATTGCCGGTGGCCACTCCCACCGGATACGGGCCGTAACGCTTCGATTCGCCGCGGGTCGTGATTTCCTCGATCCAGACCTCGGTCTGGCCGGTGTAGGTGCCGCTGACCGCGTACTGCTGCGGCTTGAATGTGAAGCCATCGGCCTCGATCAGTTGCGCATCCAGCGGACGCTGTCCTTCGGGATCGGCGGACCCGGCGAGAACCCGGAAGCCCAGCGTTCCGGCTTCCACGGACGTGCCGAAGCGCACCCGCAGCAGGTTGCCCTCGACCTGGCTTTCGACGTAGCTCAGGACCACCGGCAGCGTGGTGGCGGTGACGGTGCCCGAGCAGCGAGGCGCCGGCGTGGGATCGACACAGCCCGGATCGCTCCCGCCCGTCACCGTCGCCGTATTGCTGACATTGCTGGCGGTCAGGCCCAGCACCACATTCAGGACCAGCGAGGTCGCACTGCCCGCCCCGGCGCCCGCTGCCAGCGCGGTGCCCGAATAGGTGCAGGTCATTCGCTGACGGACCGGATCGGTGCCTTCGCTCACCGGCGGAGCGCAGCCCCAGCCGGCGCTGCTGCCGGTGGTGCCGAGCGGGGTGTCGTAGCTGACGCTGGCCGGCAGCAGGTCGCTGACGACCAGCGTGCCGCTGGTGGCGATCCCGCCGGCGTTGGTCACCGTGATCGTGTAGCGGGCTGGTGTGCCCGGCAGCGGATTGACCGACAGGGTCTTGTCGGCCAGCAGAAAGGGAAGGGCGTCGCCGGGGTTGTAGTACACATGCGCCGGGTTCGACAGCGCCCCGAACTGCTGGAGCTCGACCAGTGCGGTGTTGCTGACCACGCCGGCGGTGACTTCGGCGGCGGTGGTCACGAATTGCGCGGTGCACGCCAGCACCTCACCGGGGTCGAGGACGGCATCGAGGTTTCCCACCGTATTGATCGCTTCGCAAGACTCGGTGGGGTCCGGTGTCAGCGGATCGCTGAGGCGCGGGAACAGGCTGTATTCCCAGCCATCCAGCGGTTCGGTACCGACGTTGTAGACGCAGATGGTGTAGTTCAGCGTCTGCCCGGCGGCGGCGAAGGACGTCGGATAGGCCAGTTTCAGCACGCTGAGATTGGCCAGCTTGGCGGCGGCGGTTGCTTCCTCCGCGTGGCTGGGCTGTCCCTGCAGGGTCGCTGCGGTCGTGGCCGGAATCGGCTCATCCGCCGGGGTCGCCAGCACCGGCTCGCCAATCAGGAGTCCGGTCGAGAGCCCCACCATGGCCAAGCTGATCCTGATGCGCATGGTGATGTCGCGGTCCGCCGTCTGTGGCGGACACCTTGAGCCGGCCGGTCGGGTTCTTCTGTTCGTCATCGCATGCAGGAGGAAACGCCGCCGCCATTCATTGGGCAGCCGAGCGGACCCGCCGCAGCGCTCAGTCGCTGAACAACGCCAGCAATTCGCCGGTGTCGAAGCCGGTCGGCGCGGCGAGGCCGCTGTCGTCGAGGATGGCGTCGGCCAGTTCCTGCTTGCGGGCCTGCAGGTCCTGGATCTTTTCCTCGACGGTGCCGGCGGCAATCAGCCGGTAGACGAATACCGGCTTGTCCTGGCCAATCCGATAGGCGCGGTCGGTGGCCTGGGCTTCGGCGGCCGGGTTCCACCACGGGTCGTAATGGATCACGGTATCGGCGGCGGTGAGATTGAGGCCGTAGCCGCCGGCTTTCAGGCTCAGCAGGAATACCGGGACTTCGCCGGCCTGGAAGCGGCGGACCGGCGCTTCGCGGTCTTCGGTCTGGCCGGTGAGGATCACGTAGCGGATCTTGCGCGCCTGCAGGGCGGTCTCGATCAGCGCCAGCATCGAGGTGAACTGGCTGAAGACCAGCACGCGGCGACCCTCGCTGATCAGCGATTCGAGCATCACCAGCAGCCGGGCCAGCTTGGCCGAGGCCTCGATGCCCTGGCCGAGCGGTGCCGGCAGCAGGCGCGGGTCGCAGCAGACTTGCCGCAGCTTCAGCAGCGCATCGAGCACCTGGATGCGGGCGCGGTCGGCGCCGCGTTCGCTCAGGGTCGTGCCCAGTTCGCGGGTCAGATGGACGCGGATGGCCTCGTACAGTTCGCGCTGGCGGCCTTCCAGCTCGATCGAGCGCAGGATCAGGCTCTTCGGCGGCAGGTCGCGGACCACCTGATCCTTGGTGCGGCGCAGCAGATAGGGCTTCAGCAATCGCTGCAGCCGGCGGGTGGCGTCGCGGTCACGGCGACGTTCGACCGGTGCGCGCCAGAGCCGATTGAACTGGGCGCGCCCGCCGAGCAGCCCGGGCAGCAGGAAGTCGAACTGCGCCCACAGTTCGCCGAGGTGGTTCTCCAGCGGCGTGCCGGTCAGGCACAGCCGTTGCCCGGCATGGAGCCGACGCAGTGCGCGGGCGGCGAGCGTCGAGGGATTTCTGACGATTTGCGATTCGTCACAAACTACCGCGCTCCACGGCCGGCCGCAGAGCAGCTCGATGTCCCGGCCCAGCAGCGGATAGGACACCAGCACCACGTTCACCTCGTCGAGCCGGTCGACCAGGGTGGCGCGGCGGCTGCCGCTCCATTCCAGCACCCGCAGGTTCGGGGTGAAGCGGCCGAGTTCGGCGCGCCAGTTCGGCAGCACGGACGTCGGCGCGACGATCAGCGCCGGCCGGGTGAGCCGGCCTTCGGCGTGCTGCAGGTGCAGATGGGCCAGCAGCTGCACGGTCTTGCCGAGACCCATGTCGTCCGCCAGACAGCCGCCGAAGCCGTGTGCGGCCAGCCACTGCAGCCAGCCCAGGCCCTCGCGCTGGTAGGGCCGGAGGGTGGCGCCAAAGCCGGGGGCCGGGTCGCAGGCCGCCGGCGGGTGTTCGGCCAACTGGCTCAGATCGTGGGCGGTGGCGAGCCACGGCGCCTCGCCCTGCCAGTCGAAATCGCTGTCCTCGCGGCCGATGCCCAGTTCGGCCAGCGCGGCGGCGCGGGTGCGCGGCAGCCGCAGCGTGCCGCCGGTCCACTCTTTCAGTTCGCCCAGCGTGTCGAGCATCTGCCGGAGTCGGCCGACCGGCACCGGAATCCGCCGACCGTCCGCCAGGGTCAGCGGATGGCTGGCCTCGGCGTGGCTGGACATCAGCGCCAGATCACCGCGCTGCCAGGCGGCGGCGACGGCCGGCAGCAGGTCCAACCGCTCGCCGTCGATCTCGATGCCGAGCTTCAGGTCGAACCAGTCGATGCCGGAGGCGGGCTCGCGGGCGTCGTCGCGGAGGATCGGATCGGAGGGACGGCTGGCCGGGGCCAGCTCGGCGAACCAGGTTGGCGCCAGCTCGATCAGCTGCACGGGGAAGCCGGCCGCGTAGTCGACCCGCCAGCCGCGGGCGCGCAACAGCGGTACGCCGACCGAGCAGAAGTGCTGCAGGGTGGACTCGTCGCCGTCTGCGTTGATCAGCCAGTCGGCGTTGGTGTCGATGTCCTCGGCGGGCGACAGGCCCTGCGCGTACAGCTCGCCTTCGGCCTCGGCCACCCGTGTCGGATCGATGCGGCGTCGCTCGACGACATCGCCGACGCGGCTGCGCAGGCCGCGCTCCAGCGCGTCGGCGCAGATCCACGCGCCGTCGACGCGCAAGCCCAGTCGCGCATGGCCGAGGCGCCGGCGCATCCGCCGGTTCAGGGCGCTGTCGCGATCGGCGACGCTGGACAGCGTCAGGGTCGGCTGGGCATCGACCACGCCGGCGTCCAGCAGCGGCAGCCGGGCCGGGGCCGGCAGCGCCGGGCCGTAACGGGCCAGAAGCCCCGCGGCGCGGACGGCAATGTCCTCCGGCGCCAGCGGTGGCAACAGGGCCAGCGCCTTCAGTTCGGCCGGCGGGAAGTCGCTGACGACCGGTCCCAGCTGCTGAGTCCGCAGATCCAGCCAGCCCGGCAGGCCGGCATCGACCAACTGCGTGCCTGAGTCGCCGAGCCCCAGTTCGAGGTGCTGGTCACCGCTGGCATCGATGCGCCAGTGCGCCAGCAGCTGACGGGTCGGCCCGGGCTTCAGCGGCAGGGCCTGCTCCGACAGCCAGAACAGCCGGCCAGCAGCCAGACCCTCCTGAACGGTCTCGGCGACGGCGGCACCGGCCCGATACCAGTGCTTGCCGCGATGCAGGACCGGGGTCAACCCCTTCAGGCTGCCCAGCGCCAGCAATTCCTCGGCGCTCAGCGCGGCCAGTTCTTCCTTCAGCAGCCGCCACGGCGACAGTTCGCGCTTCAGCCGGAGGGTGCCCTCGTCGCGGGCGCCGATCATCGGCCGCAGCAGCAGGCACTGGCCTTCTTTGGGGTCCAGGTCCAACAGCAGCACCAGCTGATCGCCCTTGCGCGGCGCGGGTGGCGAGCGGCCGGGTGGGGGCGTCGATTCCGGCGTGACGGTGCCGGCGGCCGCGGCTTCCCGCAGCGTCGCCAGCACGTGGGCGAAGGCCGGCGCCGGCGCTTGCGGGCCCAGCGCTTTCCAGAGCATCGCGGCGGCGTGCTTGCACTGCTGGCCGACCGGGCAGCTGCAGCTGGCCTCGATGCTGCCGTCGACGGCGATCAGCGCCTGCGCTTGCCAGGGCGTGCGGCGACCGCCGCGCACCTCGGCGCTGAGCAGGTCGCCGCCGTCTTCCAGCGCCTGCCGGCGAATCGGGCCGACCCGGCCGGATTCGGCATAGGTTTCGCCGCGGCGCCACTCGGCCTCGCCAAAGGCACGGCGGATTGCGGCGGCGGTCAGGGCCGGCATTGGCGGAGTGGCAGGTTCAGCAGAGCTGTTCGGCCAGTTCGGCCAGCGTGGTGATGGTCAGCGTCGGCACGGGATCGGTCGGCGCCGGTGCGCCGCGGCGGTTGATCCAGGCGGCGCCGAGGCCGGCCGCCAGCGCGCCGGTGATGTCGTGCTCCAGGTCGTCGCCGACATGCAGGGTCTGCGCGGGGGTCAGCCGGAAGCGCTCGGCGGCGGCGTGAAAGATGCAGGGGCTCGGCTTCGGCCGACCGTGATCGCGGGCGCTCCAGCTGCCGACGAAGTAGTGGTCCAGTCCGGTTCGGCGCAGACAGGCATTGCCGTTGCTGATCGCAACCAGCGGGAAGCGGGCGGCGAGGCGCTCCAGCGCGTCGCGGGCGTCCGGATACAGCGTCACCGCGTTGCGCGCGGCGTAGAAGACCTCGAAAGCCTGCTGCACGGCGGCCTCGTCGTGGCCGGCCGGCAGCAGGATCTGCCGCAGCGTCACGATGCGCTGGGTGGTGTAGTCGTGGGCCAGATCGGTGCGTTCGCGCCAGACCTGGTCGCGCAGCTCGCGAATCCGCGGGATCGGCCAGGCCTCGGCCAGCTGCGGGTCCAGCGTATGCAGGTGCAGGTCCAGCGCCCGCTCGGCCGCTTCCATCACCGGGGCGATCGGCCACAGCGTATCGTCGAGGTCCAGCGTCAACGCGGTATAGCGGCTCATCGCGGTGCTTCGGCGGTCGGAATCGGCCACTGTAGCGGCGGGGAGGTGAAGGCTGCCGGGCCCGCGGCGTCCGTCACATTCCTTGCCTGCTGCGAACGCACACTCGGGAGGGCGCTGCCTACAATCCGCGCCCCGCTGGTGGACGGAAGCACGACATGCTGAACCTGACTCCCGCCCTGCGTCGCTTGCCGCGCTCCGGTTCGCCACGGATCGGCATCGCCATCGCCGGCGGCGGACCGATCGGCGGCATCTACGAACTGGGCGCGCTGCGGGCGCTGGACGACGCCATCGACGGTCTGGACCTGAACCGGCTGGATTGCTACGTCGGCGTCAGCTCGGGCGCCTTTCTGGCCTCGGCGCTGGTCAACAAGATCGATACCGAGGAGATGTGCCGGATCCTGGTGACCGGCAAGGATGTCGAGCACCCCTTCGAGCCCGACGTCTTTCTGAAGCCGGCGTTCGGCGAGCTGCTGAAGCGCGTTTCCATGTTGCCCGAGCTGACCGGCAAGGCCTTTCTGGACCTGTTCCGACATCCGCTGGATCAGCGGGTCTCGGCGGCGATCGGCCGTTTCGGTGCGGCGCTGCCCACCGGCCTGTTCGATAACGAGGGCATCGAGCAATTCCTGCGCCGGCTGTTCACCACCCACGGCCGCACCAACGATTTCCGCGAGCTGGACCGGCCGCTGCGCGTGGTCGCGGTCGATCTCGATACCAGCGAGCGGGTCTGCTTCGGCACGCCCGGCCACGACACGGTGCCGATCAGCCGGGCGGTGCAGGCGTCGTCGGCGCTGCCCGGGTTGTATCCGCCGGTCAAGATTCGCGGCCATTACTACGTCGATGGCGCGTTGAAGCGGACGCTGCACGGCTCGGTCGCGCTGGACGAAGGCGTGCAGCTGCTGATCGGGCTGAATCCGCTGGTGCCTTTCGATGCCAACCGCGCTCGCGAGAATGGCGTCGAGTCGCCGCGCTCGCTGGTCAGTGGCGGCCTGCCGGTGGTGCTGTCGCAGACGATCCGCGCGCTGCTGCATTCGCGCATGCAGGTCGGCTTGTCGAAGTACGACAAGCGCTACGAGAACGCCGACGTGGTGCTGTTCGAGCCCGACTCCGATGACAGCGCGATGTTCTTCACCAACGTGTTCAGCTTCGGCAGTCGGGCGCGGCTGTGCGCGCATGCCTATTCGCGCACGCTGCGCGACCTGCGCGCGCACGCCGACACGCTGGCGCCGGTGCTGGCGCATCACGGTCTGGCGCTGAACCTGAAGGTGCTCGGCGAGCATCGCCGCACCTTGTGGTCCAGCCTGCGCGACCGGCTGCCGCGGCGGACTTCGGCGACGGCGCGGCTGCGCCGGGTGCTGGACGATCTGAACCACGAGGTGCACCGACTGGCCGACGCCGAGCCGGAGCCGCTGCCCAAGCCCTGAGGCAGCGGCGGCCCGCCGGACTTCAGCGGTTGCGGCTCACCGCGTAGTCGACCAGTTCGATCAGCCGGCTGCGCTCGCCCGGTACGGCGTCGAGCGCGGCCAGCGCCCGATCCCGATGCTCGGCCGCCAGTCGGCGTGCGGCGTCCAGCCCCAGAATCGCCGGATAGGTCGGCTTGTCCTGTGCGGCATCGGAGCCCTGCGGCTTGCCGATCACGACGGTATCGCCGGTGACGTCCAGCACGTCGTCGTGAATCTGGAAGGCCAGCCCGAAATGGTGGCCATAGTCGTCCAGCGCGGTGTGCCAGCGGTCGTCATCGCAGCCCTGCGCATACAGGCCCAGTCGCAGCGCGGCGCGGAACAGCGCGCCGGTCTTCAGCGCGTGCATGCGCTCCAGCGCGGCGTGATCGAGGCGCCGGCCGACGGCTGCCAGATCCAGCGCCTGGCCACCGGCCATCCCGAGGGCGCCGCAGGCCTCGCCCAGCAGTCGCAGCATTTTCAGCTGGATCGCGGGGTCCAGCCCGGCGATCGGCTCGGCCAGCTGCTCGAAGGCCAGCGCCTGCAGCGCATCCCCGGCGAGAATGGCCATGGCCTCGCCGAAGGCGATGTGGCAGGTGGGCTGGCCGCGGCGCAGGTCATCGTCATCCATCGCCGGCAGATCGTCGTGGACCAGCGAATAGGCGTGAATGATCTCGACCGCGGCGGCGGCCCGGTCACAGGCCGTCCCGGGTGCGCCGAGCAGTGCGGCGGCGCTGTAGCAGAGCAGCGGACGCAGCCGCTTGCCGCCGCCGAGCGTCGCGTAGCGCATGGCGCCCAGCAGGGCCTCGGGCATCGCCGGATGGCTGGCCAGTGCGCGCTGCAGGGCAGCTTCGCTGCGCGCGGCGTCGTCCTGCAGAGCCGCCGAGAGGACGAATGCCGTGGACGCGCTCAAAGCGGCACCGCCGAATCCGGGTCGGCCGGATTGGTCAGCTGTTCGACCTTCAGCTCGGCCTGGCGCAGCGCTTCCTCGCAACGGCGGGCCAGCTCGGTGCCGCGGGCAAAGCCGGCGACGGTCTCGGCCAGCGACAGCTCGCCTTTCTCCATCTGCGAGACCAGCGTCTCCAGCTCGGCCAGCGCCTGCTCGAAGTGCTGGATCGGTTCCGCGGCTTTTTCGGTACTCATGGGCGGGGCGCTTCGTCAGTCGTGAAATCGGCCGCAGGACGCGGGCCGGGTCGGCAGCGTACCCGACCGCGTGCCGCCAAGTCCTCGGGGTCGTGCGCAAGGCCGACCGCGGCGACCAGCTCGCCGTCAGCCGCGGCTAGCAGCGGAATTCGCGGACGCAGCCACGGCGGCACCCGTTCGCGTTGGCAGAGCTCGGTGAGCTTGATCCGCCGATCGCCCAGCCGCAGCCGATCGCCCGGACGCGGATAGCGCACGGCGTGATCACGCCGCGCCGCCGGCTGATCTGCCCACAGCTCGCGACCATCGGGCAGGGTGAGGCATCCGTCGAGACCGAAGCGTCCGCTCCAATCGGCCGGGATCGGCGGCAGCGGCGGCATCAGCCAGGCGAGGCCCGCCCACAGCCGCAGCTCGGCGCCGGGCCAGCACAGCCGCACCGCGGCGTCGGCGCGCGCCGGCAGCTGTGCGGCCAGAGCCTCTCGATCGGCGCGGCGCGGCGGCGGCAGACCGTTGGCGCGGCAGAAGGCGGTCCAGATCGGCGCGTGCAGCGCGGCGGGTTCGGCGGCCAGCGCGGCGAGCGACAGCGTCGACGGATCCAGACCCTGACAGCGGGCCAGCGCGCGGCGGACCTCGGTGTCGATCCAGTCCAGCAGGCCCTCGGTGCGCCGTGCGCCGGTGCACACCGTGTCGCGCAGGGCGGGACGACGTGTCAGCAGGTCGGGCAGCACCGCGTGTCGCAGCCAGTTGCGATCCAGCGACGGATCGGCATTGGTCGGATCCTCGGCCCACGGCAGCGCGAGCCCTTCGGCGGCCTCGGCCAGCGTGCGGCGGGGCAGGGCGAGCAGCGGTCGCAGCCAGCGGCGTCCGCCGGCCTGCGTGTCGGCGCGGATGCCGAGCCCGGCCAGCGGGCCGTCGCCGCGCAGCAGCTTCAGCAGCACGGTCTCCAGCTGGTCGTCGGCGTGATGGGCGGTGAGCAGCAGCTCGGTCGGCTCGGTCGCGTCGATCAGCGCGCGACGTCGGGCGGCGCGGGCCGCGCCTTCCAGGCCGAGTCGGGCGCGCTCGGCAGCGCTCACGTCGACGGTACAGACCGTCAGCGCAACCCCGAGCTGCTCGCACAGCGCCGCGGCGGCGGCCTGCAGTCGATCGGCGTGCGGCCCCAGTCCGTGATGTACATGCACGGCGCGGACCGGATGGTTGCCGCGCACCGTGGCGGCCAGCAGCGCAGCGGAGTCGCGTCCGCCACTCAGGGCGACGACCAGCCTGGCGTCGGCGTCGAGCCCGGCATCCTGCAGCGCCCGCCGCAGGGCCGCGTCCAGTGCCTCAACCGGGTCGACCGCGGTCAGGCAGCGACTTCCCAGGCGCCGTGGCCGCGCAGTCGGCGGTAGCGCGCATCCAGTCGGGCCGCGCTGTCCAGTCCGCGGATGCCGGCCAGCTCATCGATCAAGGTGGACTTCAGCGTGGCCGCCATCGCCGCCGCGTCGCGATGTGCGCCACCGAGCGGCTCCGGGATCACGCCGTCGATCAGACCGAGTCCGAGCAGCTGCGGCGCGCTGACCTTCAGCGCCTGCGCGGCGGATTCGGCGTAGTCGGCGCTCTTCCAAAGGATCGAGGCGCAGCCCTCCGGCGAGATCACCGAGTACACCGCGTACTGCAGCATCAGCACGCGATCGCCGACGCCGATCGCCAGCGCGCCGCCGGAGCCGCCCTCGCCGATGACCACGCAGAGCACCGGTGTGTCCAGCTGGCTCAGCACTTCGAGGTTCTTGGCGATCGCCTCGGACTGGCCGCGCTCCTCGGCGCCGACGCCCGGATAGGCGCCCGGCGTGTCGATCAGCGTGACCAGCGGCAGCCGGAAGCGCTCGGCCAGCTGCATCAGCCGCAGCGCCTTGCGATAGCCCTCGGGTCGCGGCATGCCGAAGTTGCGCCGCACCTTCTGCTTGGTGTCCCGACCCTTCTGCTGACCCAGCAGCACCACCGGCTGTCCGCCGATGCGCGCGAGGCCGCCGACGATGGCCGGGTCATCGGCGAAGGCGCGGTCACCGGCCAGTTCGTGGAACTCGCTGGTGATCGCCTGGATGTAGTCCAGCGCGTGCGGGCGCTGCGGATGGCGGGCGACCTGGGTGACCTGCCACGGCGTCAGCTCGGCGTAGATCTGCCGGGTGCGCATCTCCAGGCTGTGGCGCAGCGAGGCCAGCTCGGCGGCGATCTCGTCGGCCGGACGACCGCTCTGCTCCAGGGTGCTGATCTGTTCGCGCAGCGCGATCAGCGGCTGCTCGAAGTCCATGGCGTTCGGGCCCATCGGCATTCCTTCGACGTGAAGGCCGCGGATCATGCCCGGAAGCGCGCGGCCGGCGTCAGCCCCGGGCGGCGAGCGGCACCCGGGTCGCGGTGATCAGCGCTTGCGCCTTCAGGCTCGGCAGGGCGGCGCCGAAGTGGAAGCCCTGCAGATAGTGCGAGCCGAGGCCGGCGACGAACTCGGCCTGCCGGGCGGTCTCGACGCCCTCGCAGACGATCTGCAGCCCGAGGCTGCGCGACAGGGCGATCAGCGCCCGCACGATCGCGGCGTCCTTCTCGTCCGACAGGACATCCCGAGTGAAGCTGCGGTCGATCTTGATCCGGTCGACCGGCAGCAGGCGCAGGTGCGACAGCGAGGAGTAGCCGGTGCCGAAGTCGTCCAGCGTCAGCGTGACGCCGAGCGCCCGCAGCCGGCCCAGCGAAGCCAGCGCCAGCTCCAGATCCTTCAGCGCGGTCGACTCGGTGATCTCCAGCTCCAGCGCGCGCGCCGGCAGGCCGGTGGCGTCGAGGATGCGGGCGACTTCCTCCGGGAACTCCGGGTGCTGGAAGCTCTGCCAGGAGACGTTGACCGCCACCGGGATCAGCTCGCCACTGGCCGGCTGCCAGGCCCGCGCCTGCCGGCAGGCCTCGCCCAGCACGAAGGCATCCAGCTCGCGCATCAGCCCCGAGGCTTCGAGGCCGGGCAGGAAGCTGTCCGGCGTCAGCAGGCCGCGTTGCCGATGCCGCCAGCGCACCAGCGCCTCGAAGCTGCAGGGCCGCATCAGTGTGCTGTCGACCACCGGCTGGAAGTGCAGCTCCAGTTCGCCGGCTTCCAGCGCGCGCGGCAGGTCATGCGAGGTCTCCAGCCGCTGCTCGACCTGCAGGTTCAGGCCGCGCTCGAAGACCTGCACGCGATTGCCGCCCTGCGCGCGTGCGGTGGCGCAGGCCAGATCGGCCCAGCTGATCAACTGCCGCGCGGTCTGCGCCTGCAGCGGAGCCTCGGCGATGCCGGCGCTGCTGGACAGTCGCAGCTCGCGGCCGTCCATCGGCAGGGCGATCGCCAGCACCTGCCGCAGCCGCTCGGCCAGCGGCAGCGCGGTATCGCGGCTGGTGGCGGGCAGGGCCAGCGCGAAGACACTGTCGTTGAGCCGAGCCGGCAGGCCGCCGCTGGGGGAACTGCCCTGCAGACGGTCACCAATGGTCCGGACCAGCAGGTCCACCTGGCCCGGGAAAGTGTCGCGCAGCCGGCGGAAGCCATCGACTTCCAGCACCAGCACGCTGACTCGCTGGCCCGCGGCCAGCCATTCGTCGAGCTGCTCTTCGAGGTGCAGCCGATTGGCCAGACCGGTGATCGGATCGAAGCGCAGGGCCCGATCCAGTTGGGCGCGGGCCTCGCTGGCGCGCTGACGCTCGACCTCCATCAGCCAGATCACCATGCCGACCGCCAGCAGCGCGGTCGCCACCAGGTCAAGCAGGCCGAAATACTGGGAACCGGGCAGGCCGCGGCGCAGCAGGAACTGGATCACGAAGACGCCGAACACGCCGACCTGCACGGCACCGTAGAGCGACAGCGTGGCGCCGACCACCCGCGCGCCGAAACTGTGCTGCCGCAGCCGAGCCCAGATCCAGACGCCCATGCCGACGAAGGCGATGCCGGTCAGCAGATAACGCAGACCGATCCTCAGCACCAGCCGGACCGCCACCGCGTCGCTGGCCCAGGCATAAGCCAATGCCGTACTGAGTCCGACGGCGACCGCCAGCGCGGCGCCAAAGCCCAGCACCCGCCGCGAGGGCAGCCGTTGCACCGCCACCGCATGGAAGCCGGCCGTCCACAACACCAACTGCAAGTACGCCGTGATCAGCGTCACCGAGCTCAGGATCAGACGGGCCGGATGCGCTGCCGGCAAACCGGAGAGGCTGAGCAGGCTGGCGGTCGAGCCCGCCTGCGCGACCGCGCAGGCGACAAAACCCCACATCCACAAGGACAGACCTGGCGCATCGGGCCGGCGCGCGTAATGGCGGAGCAGCAGCGCCATCGACAGTCCGAAAATCGCCTGCGCGATTCCGGTAGTGACCGTCAGCTGCAAGGCCGCGGGAAGACTGGTGAAATCGGGGTCCAAGCGCAAGTTTCCGTGAACCGGATCACGCTTTCGATCATGCGCCGGTCGCCTGTGGCATGTCCGTGATTTTTCCTGACGGCGTGGACACGGACGCACGGTCGCAGAGCGCGCCGAGGCCCGGTGCCGCCGGCTAAGCTCCGCCCATGTTCGAAGCCCCCCAAGCCCATCTGCAGTGCCGCGATCGCCGCCTGCTCCTCGACCGGCCGCGGATCGCCGGCATCGTCAACGTCACGCCGGACTCCTTCTCCGACGGCGGTGATCATTTCGACGCAGAGTCCGCCGTCCGCCACGGCCTCGCGCTGGTCGAGGCCGGTGCCGACCTGCTCGACATCGGCGGCGAGTCGACCCGGCCGGGCGCCGCGCCGGTCGATGCCGCAAGCGAGATCGCCCGGGTCGTGCCGGTGATCGAGGCGCTGATCCGCAGCACCGCAGTGCCGATCTCGATCGACACCAGCAAGCCCGAGGTGATGCGCGCCGCCGTTGCCGCTGGCGCTCACCTGATCAACGATGTCCGCGCGCTGCGCCTGCCCGGCGCGCTGGATGCCGCCGCCGACCTCGGCGTGCCGGTGATCCTGATGCACATGCGCGGCGAGCCCGGGACCATGCAGCAGGATCCGCAGTACGCCGACGTGCTCGCCGAGGTGCGGCAGTTCCTCGCCGATCGCGTGCTGGCCTGCCAGTTCGCCGGCATCGACCCGAAGCGCATCGTGGTCGATCCGGGCTTCGGTTTCGGCAAGACGCTGGCGCACAACCTCGCGCTGCTGAAGGGGCTGCGCTCGCTGACCTCGCTGGGCTGCCCGGTGCTGGTCGGCCTGTCGCGCAAGCGGATGTTCGCCGAGCTGCTCGGCATCAGCGAGCCGAAGGCGCGCGCCCATGCCTCCAGCGTGGCCGCGCTGCTGGCCGTGCAGCGCGGGGCGCTGCTGGTGCGCACCCATGATGTCGCCCCGGTGCGCGAGGCGCTGGCGCTGTGGGCGGCGGTGGGTCCGGAGACCGCGCCGAAGCCGGCGAAGTCGCCGCTGGCCTCGCTGTTCGACGACGATTGATCGACTGCCGCCGGTGTCGGCGGCCTCAGGGGCCTCGAAGACCCCCGGGTTCTTTCGAGAAACCCACAAGGAGCATTCGATGAGCAGAAGGTATTTCGGCACCGATGGCATCCGCGGCCGCGTCGGGGAAGCCCCGGTGACCGCGGACTTCGTGGTCCGACTGGGTCGCGCGATCGGCGCGGTGCTGGCGCGCCAGCTCGACGGCGAAGCGCCCAAGGTGTTGATCGGCAAGGACACCCGGGTGTCCGGCTACATGCTGGAGAGCGCGCTGGAAGCCGGGCTGGCCGCGGCCGGCGCCGATGTCGTGCTGCTCGGGCCGATGCCGACCCCGGCGGTGGCGATGCTGACGCGCACCAACCAGGCCGACGCCGGCATCGTCATCAGCGCCTCGCACAACCCCTTCGAGGACAACGGCATCAAGCTGTTCGACTCGCGGGGTGAAAAGCTGGAGGACGAGGTCGAACTGGAGATCGAGGCCGAGATCGACGCGCCCTTCGTCACCGTGCCGCCGCGCCAGCTCGGCAAGGCGGTCCGCATGGACGACGCCCGCGGCCGCTACCTCGAGATCCTGAAGACCGCGCTGGACCTGCGGGCGCTGCGCAAGCTGCACGGCCTGCGCGTGGTGGTCGACTGTGCCCACGGCGCGGCCTACCGCAGCGCGCCGACGCTGCTGCACGAGTTGGGCTTCGACGTCAGCGCGATCGCCGTCGAACCGGACGGCTTCAACATCAACGCAGGCTGCGGCGCCACCGACCTGACGCTCTTGAAGCACGCGGTGGTCGAGCGCCACGCCGCGATCGGCCTCGCGCTGGACGGCGACGCCGACCGCCTGCAGGTGGTCGGCGCCGACGGTCACGTCCACGACGGCGACGACATCCTCTTTGCGCTGGCGAAGACGCTGAAGGCCGAGGGTCGGCTGCGCGGTCCGGTGGTCGGCACAGTGATGACCAACATCGGCATCGAGCAGGCGCTGAAGCGGGAAGGCATCGGCTTCGCCCGCGCCGCGGTCGGCGACCGCTACGTGCATCAGCTGCTGAAGAGCGAGGGCGGCAACCTCGGCGGCGAGGCCAGTGGCCACGTGCTGTTCCTCGACGCCGCCGGCACCGGCGACGGCCTGCTGACCGCGCTGCTGCTGCTGCAGGCGATGGCCAGACACGGCAAGAGCCTCGCCGAACTGACCGCCGGCGCCGAACGCTGGCCGCAGCGCACCATCAACATCCGCTACCAGCCCGGCGGCGTCCGCCCGGACCGTCTGCCCGAGGTCATTGCCGCCCGCGACGCCGCCGCGGCGGCGCTGGGCGAGGACGGCCGGGTGATCCTGCGCGCCAGTGGCACCGAGCCGCTGATCCGCGTCACGGTCGAAGCGCGGAATCACGAGCTGCTGGATCGCGAGATCGAGGCGCTGGCCGATCTGGTGCGGTCCAGGGCGGGGTAGGGCGTGCAAGTCGGGTAGACGCAGCCGGATTACCCGGGAGCGCCGACGTCCCCGTCGGCCCGAGGCTTGATGCCGGCGAGGACGCCGGCGTTCCCGGGGAAAGTCTGGCTTTGCTGGCCTTGCGCAGGTTGGGCTGGCTATGCCAACCCGGACGGGACAGCGCTGGGAGCGCCGACGTCCTCGTCGGCCCGAGGCTCGATGTCGGCGAGACGCCGCCGTTCCCGGGAAAGACTGGCTTCGCGTGGGTCGCATGGGCGGCGCCAACCCGACCTGATGGGCTGGACGAAGTCTGCCCGCAGAGGCTTCGATGCGGGTTGCCGCGCTCGCGCGGACCTGCTGAACCCTGCACACTCCTTTCACTCGCGGTGGTTCGGCTTTCTGTCGGAGGTGCTCATGTCGCTCTCGCGCTGGTTATGGGGTGTGCTGGTCATTCTGCTTTCGGGCTCCGCGTCGGCACTGACACCCCCGCCCCCACCACCACCTCCGCGCCCACCGACGGTCTGGGTCGAGCCCGGCCTGCAGCCAATCCGGCTGGCCGAGGTGGACGTCACCATCCGCGCGACTGGCATGGTCGCCGAGACGGTGCTGGACCTGCGCTTCGAGAACCCGAATTCGCGGGTGCTGGAGGGCGAGCTGGTGTTTCCGCTCTTGCCCGGGCAGACCGTGTCGGGCTACGCGCTGGAAGTAAACGGTGCGCTGCGCGAGGGCGTGGTGGTGCCGAAAGAAACCGCGCGGGTCGCCTTCGAGGCCATTACCCGGCAGGGCATCGATCCCGGGCTGGCCGAATTGATCGCCGGCAACGTGTTCCGCACCCGGCTGTACCCGATTCCGGCGCAGGGCGCGAAGCGGGTGCAGCTCAAGGTGGTCAGCGCGCTGGAGGATGCCGGCACGCATTGGCGCTACCAGCTGCCGCTGCAGTTCGCCGCCCCGGTCGGGCGTTTCCGCGTGCGCGCCGAGGCGGTTGCGGCGACGGTACCGGTGGTCGAGGCGGTGCAGCAGGGTGATCCGGCGCTGATCTTCGATGTGGCCGGCCCGCGCTGGGTGGCCGAGCTGAGCCGCGAGGACGTGCAGCCGCGGCGGCCGCTGGCGTTTCTGATTCCGAAGGGCGAGGGTGCGGCTCGGGTGGTGACCGCCGTGGACGAACGCGAGCCGAAATGGCGCAGCGTGGTGGCTCACGTGGATACGGGCCGCCCGACGGAGTGGAGGCAACTGTCCTATTCCCGGATCGCGGTCTACTACGACGCCTCGCGCCGCGCGCTGGATCGCGACCGGGGCCGCGAGCGCGAGGTGCTGGCTGCACTGGTCGAGCGTTTGGGTCAGGTGGAAGTGCTGCTGTTTCCCTTCCGCGACGTCGCTGCGCCACCGCAGCGACTGCGTTTGACGAAGGGTGATGCGAGCCCGCTGCTGGCCGCGCTGGAGGCACTGCCGCTGGATGGTGGCGCCAGCTACGGGGCCATCGATCTGGCGGCAGCTGACGCGGCCGAGCTGGTGCTACTGATTGGCGATGGACTGAACACCTTTGGTCCGGCCGAGCCGACATTCGCGATGGTCCATACGCGAATGCTGGCGGTACAGGTGCTGATGTCGGCGTCCTCGGGCGACCCGGCGCGGCTGATGCGCATCGCGCGCTTCACTGGTGGTGGCTTGGTCGACTTGACTCGCACCAGTCCGGCGCAGGCGGCGACCGAGCTGCTGACACCGAGGTATTGGGCGCTGTTGTCGGCGCGCGCGGAATCGGGTGCATGCACGGACCTGAGTCCGGTTCTGGTCGGTGCGTCGCTGACCCTCCACGCCCGCTGCCGGGGTGTCGGGCCACTGGCGCTGGTCTTCGGCGACGGTACGGGCCGCGAAGTCGTGCGCCGAGTCGACTACGCCGCCACCGAGCCAGTCGAGCCCGCGCTGGCCCCGGCGGTGCATCAGCTGTGGGCACAGGCGCGGATCGCTGAGCTGGAGGCCGACGCCGATCCGGTCGAGCCCACGTTGGCCCCGACGGAGCATCAGCTGTGGGCGCAGGCGCGCATCACCGAGCTGGGCGTGCGCTACGGCGTGGTCACGCGGACGACCTCGCTGCTGGTGCTGGATCGCATCGAGGACTATGTCCGCTATCGGGTCGAGCCGAAGGAAGCCGACCTGCGCGAGCGCTATCGCGAATTGCTGGCGCAGCAGCCGAAGGCCGCGCCGGACCCGGACGAACGCGCGCGGCTGGACGCGCTCTACGCGCGCTGGCAGGCCTTTCGCGCGAAGCACGAGGCGGACTATCCCGGCATCGAGGCGGTGCTGGTGCCCTTGGCCGAAGCCGAGCGTGCGGCCTATGCCGGGGATCCGGGCGAGCGCGAGGCTGCCGCGCTGCTCAAGCAAACGCAGGCGCTGGCGGCGCGCTGGACCCGCGAAGGCGGCGAGCCGACATCGCGGGCGGTCTGGGAGCGCGAGGCCGCGCGACTGGTGTACGCGCTGGAGGCACTGCGCGAGCGGCGTCCGGCGCGGGTCGCGCCGGCCAAGCCGGAGGCGGTGGGTGCAACGGAGGATGAGGCCGACGAACAACTCGATCAGGTCATCGTCACCGGCTCGCGGATCGAAGCCCCCGCCGAGCGCGCGCGTCCGGTGACGATGGCCGAGCCCGCGCCGGCGATGGCCGTGGCGCAGTCCGCGCCGGCGCCATCCTCGGCCGCGCCGACTCCAGGCTCCGGAGCCACCGGCGAAGGCGCCGAATCCGCACCCGCCCCGCCCCGCGCCCGCGTCGAACTCGCCGGCTGGCAACCCGACGCGCCCTATCTCGCGACGCTACGCGATGCCGGGGACCTGTACGCCGAGTACCTGCGCCTGCGCGAGCAGTACGGCACGCAACCCAGCTACTACCTCGACGCCGCCGATCTGCTCCGCGAGGCGAAACAGCCGGCGCTGGCACAGCGCGTGCTGTCGAACCTCGCCGCGCTGGACCCGGGCAACACTGCGCTGTTGCGGGTGATGGCCTATCGGCTGATGCAGTGGGGCACACCGACCTACGCCGTATCGGCCTTCAAGGTTGTGCTGGAGCAGCGGCCGGAGGAGCCGCAAAGCCATCGCGACCTCGCACTCGCCTACGCCAGGCTGCCCTCGCCGGAGCGGGCCCGGGCCGCCCGGCTGCTGTGGACGGTGGCCACCCGCGACTGGGACCAGCGCTTCCCGGACATCGAGCTGATCGCGCTGCATGAATTGAACGGCCTGCTGGCGGAAGCGGGTAGCGCAGCGCCGACCGCCGAGACACTCGGCATCGACCCGCGCTTCCTCCAGCCACTGCCGGTCGGCCTGCGCGTCGTGCTGACCTGGGATGCCAACGACACCGACATCGACCTGTGGGTGGTCGATCCGGCTGGCGCGCGCGTTTTCTACGGCGATCCGCAGAGCCCCAGCGGCGGCCAGATGAGTGCGGATTTCACCGGCGGCTACGGACCGGAGGTCTACACCATCCGCCGGCCGATGCCCGGCACCTACCGCGTGCTGGTCGATTACTTCGGGGACGGCCGGCAGTCGCTGACCGGCCCGGTGACGCTGCAGCTGGCCTTCCAGACCGCCTTCAATACGGTGGAAAGCCGAGAAACCGCCGTGACCGTGCGACTGCGCGACACCGACGAAACCCAGGAAATCGGCAGCTTCCGCGTCGCTGAGCCGGAGTGATCGTGGGCGGTCCGTAGGTCGGGTCGGCACAACCAATCCGACGCCGGGTTTCGCGGCGTGCCCCCGACACCGGCGACCCAACCGGCGTACTCGGCGGCACGAACACGCTGACTTTGTTGCGGGCGGGTGCCGCGCCCTGACGCAACTTGGTCACGGGCGGCGCCGTACGCTCGGCGCCTGATCGCCAGTGCCCGGAGCCCGCCATGTCCTCATCCATCGCCACCCGTCGCCGCCTGCTCAAGGCCGGCGGTCTTGCCGCCCTGAGCCTGAGCCCGATCGGGCTGGCCTTTGCCCGCGCCGGCGAGGCGACGCGGCGTGGCGTGTCGGCGACCGGCTTCGGCCCGCTGAAGCCGGTGGCGGACGAGGCCACCGGGTTGCCGCTGCTCGAACTGCCGGAGGGTTTCCGCTACCGCAGCTTTGGCTGGGCCGGCGAGGCGCTGGCCAATGGCGGCAAGATCCGCGATGCGGCCGACGGCATGGGCATCGTCCGGGTCGACGGCGAGGTCTACACGCTGGTCCGCAACCACGAATGCGTGGATCTGGCCGGCAGCTTTGGTCCGGCCGAGAGCCACTACGACGCGCCCTGCGGCGGCGGCACGGTGACGCTGCGCTACGACCGCCAGGCCGGCAAGCTGCTGTCCGCCACCGGGTCGCTGTCCGGCACGTTGCAGAACTGCGCCGGCGGCATCACGCCCTGGGGCAGCTGGCTGTCCTGCGAGGAGATCGTCACCCCGGCCGACCACCGCGGCGAGTACGACGGCCAGCGTTTCCACCTGCCGAAGACGCATGGCTGGGTCTTCGAGGTGCCGGCCGATGGCGTTTCAAAGGCCGAGCCGCTGTACGACCTGGGCCAGTTCCGCCACGAGGCGGCGGTGGTCGATCCGCGCGACGGCACGGTCTATCTGACCGAGGATCACCGGCCGGCCGGCTTCTACCGGCTGCTGCCGAAGGCGCCGGGGCGGCTCGCCGAGGGCGGTCGCCTGCAGATGCTGAAGGCCCGCGGCACCCGCGATCTGCGTCGCGGCCTCGAGACCGGGCAGCGCTTCGAAGTGGAGTGGGTGGACATCGAAAACCCGCGCCGCGGCTGGTACGGCCGCGCCGGCATCGACGGCGTGCTGCGGCAGGGTCGGGCGGCCGGCGGCAGCGTCTTCACCCGGCTGGAGGGTCTGATCGTCGGTGAGGACGAGATTTTCTTCACCGCCACCGACGGCGGCGATGCCGACGCCGGCCAGGTCTTCCGCTTTGTGCCCTCCAGCCAGACGCTGGAGCTGTTCTACGAATCGCCGAGCAGCGCGGTGCTCGACTACCCGGACAACATCTGCCTCGCGCCCGGCGGCGGCCTCGTGATCTGCGAGGACTCGAAGCAGCCGGTGCAGCGGCTGTACGCACTGGACCGCCGCGGCGGCCTCGCCGAGATTGTCCGCAACCACACGCGGCTCGATGGCAGCGAGGCGGCTTTCGGCCATCGCGGCGATTTTCGTGGCGCGGAGTGGGCCGGCGCCTGCTTCTCGCCGGACGGCCGGACGCTGTTCGCCAACATTTACCGGCCCGGCTTCACGGTGGCGATCGAGGGACCGTGGCAGGAGCTGCTGGCGCCGGTTTGAATCTGCTGACGGGTCAGACAGCCCGCCCGAGTTCGGGCGGGCCGGCGGATGGTCAGCCCTGCATCGTCGGATAGTCCGTGTAGCCCTCCGGCCCCGGCGTGTAGAACGTCGCCGGATTCGGTGCGTTGAGCGGGGCTCCGGCGCGGATGCGGGCGGGCAGGTCCGGGTTGGCGAGGAAGGCGGTGCCGAAGGCCACCGCGTCGAGCTTGCACTCGCGGACGGCAGCTTCGGCTTCCTCCGCGGTGTAGCCCATGTTGCCGATCAGCACGCCGCGATAGGCGGCGCGGGCTGGCGTGACGACATCGCCCTGCTGCTGCTGGAAGAAGTCGCCGCGCATCAGGTGCAGGTAGGCGAGATTGAAGGCGTTGAGCCGTTCGGCCAGCCACGCCGTGAGCCCGACCGGGTCGCTGTCGCGCATGTCGTTGTAGCTGTTGAGCGGCGACAGCCGCAGACCGACGCGGTCGCTGCCCCAGGCGCTGCTGACCGCCTCCAGCACCTTGAACAGCAGGCGGGCGCGATTTTCGAGGCTGCCGCCGTAGGGGCCCTCGCGATGGTTGCTGCCGTCGCGCAGGAACTGGTCGATCAGGTAGCCATTGGCGCCGTGCACCTCGACGCCGTCGAAGCCGGCGGCCTTCGCGTTGACGGCGGCCTGCCGGAAGCCCTCGACGATGCCGGGGATCTCGTCATCGGCGAGCGCGCGCGGCACGGTGTAGGGCAGCTTGCCCTGCGGCGTGTGGACCGAGTCGTTCTGGATGGCCAGCGCGCTGGCGCTGACCGGCTGGGCGCCGCCGTTGAGCGCCGGATGGCAGGCGCGGCCGCCGTGCCAGATCTGCAGGAAGATGCGGCCGCCCTTGGCGTGCACCGCGTCGGTGACCAGCTTCCAGCCTTCGATGCAGGCTGGCGAGTAGATGCCGGGTTCGCGCCAGAAGGCCGAGTTGCCCTCCACCGCCATCGTGGCTTCGGCGATCAACAGGCCGGCGCTGGCGCGCTGCGAGTAGTGCTCGGCCATCAATGCGTTGGCGAGGTGTTCCTCGCCGGCGCGGGTACGGGTCAGCGGCGCCATGAAGATGCGGTTCGGTACGGTGAGCGCGCCGACCTGCAGTTCGGCAAACAGGGAGTCCATCGGGTAAATCCTCGGGAGCTTTGCGGGGAGCCCGCGCCGGCTCGGCCGGACGCGGGTGGGACGATGCATCTTGGCGCGGATGACGGTGTCCCGCGATGACCCGCCCGCAGGACACATCGTCGCCGTGGGCGTGACAATCAGGGCCTCGAAAAACCTCGATCGCCTCCGGATCGGAACTCGCGCCGGCGCAGGAAGCGGGATTTGTCGAGAAACCCTCGGGAATCCGGTCACAAGGAATCAGATGGGGCCGATCCCGCAAAAGCGAAGCCCGGCGGGTGCCGGGCTTCGGGGAGGACTCAGTGGTGCTGCTGGTGCGGGTCCAGCGGCTCGGAGGCATCCCCCAGCACGGCTTCACCGTGGGCCAGCCGCGAGTGCTTCAGGCCATAGGCCCAGTAGACCACCACGCCGACCGCGAAGTACCCGAACAGGATCGTGATCGGTACCCAGTTGCCCTTCTGCAGGCTGAGCCACTTGTCCTGGAAAATCATGAAGATGATTCCGGAGCAGAGGATCACGCCGAGGATCGGGGTGAACGGGTAGAACGGCACGCGGAAGGGGCGATGCACGTCGGGCGCGGTGCGACGCAGGTAGATCACCGAGATGCAGACGATGCCGAAGGCAGCGGCGGTGCCGAGCGAGACCAGCGCGCCCAGCAGGTTCAGCGGCATGGTGGCGGCGGCGAAGGCGATCAGGATGCCGAGCAGCAGCGTGCCGGCGGCCGGAGTTTTGAACTTCGGATGGACCTTCCCGAAGATCGCCGGCACCAGTCCGTCGCGGGACATCTGGTAGAACACGCGGGTCTGCGCGTAGCAGAGGGCCAGCATCACCGAAGACAGGCCCATGATTGCGCCGATCTTGATCAGGAAGCTCAGCAGGTTGATCGAGCCGGTGTCGCCGAAAGGCCACGGGATCTGCGCCCACGTCGGATTCATGGCGTCGATGGCGATGGCGATCGGCGCTTCGACGCCGAGCTTCTGGTAGGGCACGACGCCGGTCAGTACCGCGGCGACCAGCATGTAGATGACCGTGCAGACCACCAGCGAGCCGAGAATGCCGATCGGCAGATCCTTCTGCGGGTTCTTGGCCTCGCCGGCGGCGGTGGAGACCGCTTCGAAGCCGACGTAGGCGAAGAAGATGATGGTCGAGGCGTAGAACACGCCCTTCCAGCCGAAGTGGTTGCCGCCCTGATTTTCCGGGATGAAGGGCGTCCAGTTTTCCGGCTGCACATAGGCCAGACCGATGGCGATGAAGATCAGCAGCACCGCGACCTTGAGGATCACCGCAAGGTTGGTGAACTTGGCCGACTCGCTGACGCCGATGACCAGCAACGAGGTGACCGCCAGGATGCCGAGCGCGCCGACCAGGTTGAATTGCGGTTCCAGCGCTGCCTTCAGCGACACCGTGCCGTCCGGATTGGCGATTTCGTTGACCACGAAGGTGGCGCTGGTCAGGAACTCGGGGATGACCAGCCCGAAGTCCTTGAGGAACGAGACGATATAGCCGGTCCACCCGACTGCCACGGTCGAGGCGGCGATGCCGTATTCGAGCAGGAGCAGCCAGCCCATCGCCCACGCGAAGACCTCGCCCAGCGTGCCGTAGGCATAGGTGTAGGCCGAGCCGGACACCGGCATGGTCGAGGCGAGTTCGGCGTAGCACAGACCGGCCACCGCGCAGACCAGTCCGGCCAGCACGAAGGAGATCATCACCGCCGGGCCGGCGTAGGTTGCCGCGGCACTACCGGTCATCACGAAGATCCCGGCGCCGATGATCGCGCCGATGCCGAGGCTGACCAGGTTGGCGGCGCTCAGGCTGCGCTTCAGTTCACTGCGTTTCGCGTCGGCCAGGATCAGCGAGATCGGCTTTCTCATCATCAGGCGGCTGTTGGCCATGCCCGGTCCTCATTCATCGGAGATAGAGCGCGGACACTAGCGAAAGGGGCCGGGCGTGGATAGCCCTGCGTGGCCTCAGCCGGCCGCGATCGCGAAACGTCGGCGCAGGCGCAGCACCGCGCTCTCCAGGTCCTCGGGCAGCACCGCCAGGAATACCGTGTCGTCGCCGGCCAGCGTGCCGACTTGGCCGGGCAGCGGCGTCGCATCCAGCCGAGCCGCGAGTGCATTGGCGAAGCCCGGGTCGGTCTTCAGCACCAGCAGATTCGGCGGGGCGACGGCGAGCCGGCGGACCGGCAGCGACTCGGCCTGCTCGGGGGGCTGCCACGCGCCATCGCGCTTGGCGTAGCCCAGCCGCTTGAGCTGCCGCGACAGGGTGGGCTGGGTCAGCACATGCCCCAGCGCCGTGAGCCGGTCCAGCAATTCGGCCTGCTCGCCGATCGCCTCCCGCTCCAGTAACTGGCGGAGGTCGGCGTCGAGGCGGTCGGCTTGCAATTTATGCGGCATGCCACGCATATTATTCGCTCAGCCCCGCCGACTCAAGCCGATGACCGTTCCTGCCCTGCTGCCCACCTACGCGCCCTTCCCGCCGACGATGCAGTCGGCTGCCGGCGAATGGATCCACGCCGAGGACGGCAGCCGCTGGCTGGACCTCTACGGCGGCCACTGCGTGGCCAGCACCGGCCATTGCCATCCGAAGGTGGTCGAGGCCATCGCCGCGCAGGCCGGCCAGCTGATCTTCTACTCCACCGCCGGGGCGATGCGGGTGCGCAACCAGGCCGCCGAGGCGCTGATCGACTTCGCCGGTGGTGCGGGTGTGGCTAGCGTGTTCTTCTGCAACTCCGGCGCCGAAGCCAACGAAAACGCGCTGAAGATCGCGAAGAAGCTGACCGGCCGCAGCAAGCTGCTGGGTTTCACCGGCGGCTGGCACGGCCGCTCGCTGTCGTGCTTGTCGGTCACCGACGATCCGAAGATCACCACGCCCTACGCCGACTGGCTGCCGCCGGCGCTGCGGCTGCCCTTCAATGACCTCGCCGCGCTGGACACGGCGCCGTGGTCCGAGCTCGCCGCCGTGATCCTGGAGCCGGTGCAGAGTCTGGCCGGCGTGGTCGCCGCCGACCCGGCGTGGCTGACGGCGCTGGCCGCAAAAGCCCGCGCCGCCGGCACGCTGCTGATCCTCGACGAGATCCAGACCGGCGTCGGCCGGCTGGGCAAGTCCTACGCTGCCGAGGTGTACGGCGTGCAGCCGGACCTGATCACCAGCGCCAAGGGTCTGGCCTCTGGCGTGCCGATCGGCGCGGTGCTGATGCGTGAGGAGATTGCCGCGGCGCTGAAGCCGGGCGACCTCGGATCCACTTTCGGCGGCGGTCCGATTGCCTGCGCGGCGCTGATCGCGACGCTGGACGTGATCCGCAGCGAAGCCCTGATGGAGCGCGCACTGGCTGCCGAGGCGCGGCTGCGCGCGGGGCTCAACGGCACTGCGGTCAGTGCGGTACGCGGGCAGGGCCTGCTGCTCGGCCTCGAAAGTCCAACAGCCGCGGCCCTGCGCGCCCACTATCTGCAGCACCGCGTGCTGGTCGGCACCTCCAGCGACCCCGCCGTCTTGCGCCTGATGCCGCCGCTGACCCTGACGGACGCGGCCATCGACCTCTTCCTCGACCTGACCCGGACCCACGCATGAACCACCTGACCAATCTGAATGACCTGACCCCGGCCGAGGTCCAGGCCCTGATCGACCGCGCCATCGCGCTGAAGGCCGGCGCCGCACCCAGCGGCCGCCTGCGCGGCAAGACGCTGGGCATGATCTTCCTCAACCCCAGCCTGCGCACGCGGACCAGCTTCGAGGTCGCCATGCTGAAGCTCGGCGGCCACGCCATCGCGTTGACGCCGGGGCAGGGCACCTGGGCGCTGGAGTTCGAGCCCGAGGCGGTGATGGACGGCGACCGGCCGGAGCACGTGATCGAGGCGGCGCGCGTGCTGTCGCGCTACGTCGACGTGCTCGGCGTGCGCGCCTTCTCACGCGGGCTGGGCGAGGCCGACGACGAGAATGACATCGGCATCCGCGCGTTCCGCAAGCACGCGACGGTGCCGGTGATCAGTCTGGAGAGCGCGCGCGAGCACCCGTTTCAGGGCCTCGCCGACCTGATGACCGCGCAGGAGCGCTTCGGCCAAACCCAAAAGCTGAAGTGCGTGCTGACCTGGGCGCCGCACATGAAGCCGTTGCCGAAGGCGGTGCCGAACTCGTTTCTCTTGACCGCCGCGGCGCTGGGTGCCGAGATCACGGTCGCGCATCCGAAGGGCTATGAGCTGTCGAAGGCCGTGCAGGCCGAGGCCGCCAAGCTGGCGGCGACCACCGGCGGCAGTGTGCGCTACACCAACAAGCAGTCGGAGGCGCTGGAGGGCGCGCAGGTGATTTGCGCCAAGGCCTGGGGTCCGAACGGCCTGCATGCGCCGGCGCCGAACCACGGCCAGTTGCGCACCTGGCGGCTGGAGCAGGCGCATTTCGAGCGCACCGATCCGCAGTCGATCTTCCTGCACTGCCTGCCGGTGCGTCGCGACGTCGAAGTCGGCGCCGCCGTGCTCGACGGCCCGCGCGCCGCGATCTACGACGAGGCCGAGAACCGCATGTGGGCGCAGATGGCCGGCCTCGAATGGGTCGCCCGCTGATGTCCGGGCGGCACCGCACGGTCATCCGCGGCGGGCATGCTTCGCGCCCCTCGCCCTCCGGAGCCGCCTGACGTGCCGCTGCCAGTTTTGACTGCTGCCACCCCTGCCACGCCTGCCACCGAAAGCTCGAGGTCCCCGATGCCCTTTGCCAGCAACCCCTACGACGCCCTGAAGGGCCTGTCCAAGTACTTGCGCCAGTTCCGCGGCAAGACCTTCGTGGTCAAGCTCGGCGGCGACCTGCTCGACGACCCGGATGCCCGAAAGCGCGTGGTCGAGCAGATCGGCGTGCTGTGGACCATGTCGATCCGCCTCGTGGTGGTGCATGGCGGCGGCAACCGACTGGACCAGGTCTGTCAGCAGATGAACCTGCCGGTCGAGAAGCTCAACGGCCGGCGGATCACCTCGCCCGAGGTGCTGGACGTGGCGAAGATGGTGTTCGCCGGCTCGATGCACACCGACCTGCTGGCCGAACTGAACAAGTACGGCGTGCCGGCCGTGGGCCTGTCCGGGCTCGACGCCAACTGCATCCGCGCCAAGAAGCGCGCGCCGATCTACCTCGGCGAAGACAACGGCACGCCGAAGATGCTCGACTACGGCATGGTCGGCGACATCGAGGGCGTCGACACGCGACTGTTGAACACGCTGCTGGACGGCGACTACGTCCCGGTGATCGCGCCGCTGACCGGCAACGCGCAGGGCGAGGTGTTCAACACCAATGCCGACACCATCGCCGCCCGCGTCGCTGCCGAACTGCACGCCGAGAAGCTGTTCTACCTGCTGCGCGTGCCGGGCCTGCTGCGTGACGTCGACAACCCGTCGAGCCTGGTGTCGTGGGCGACGCTGACCAAGCTGGACGAGATGGAGGCGCGCGGCGAGCTGAAGGGCGGGATGTTGCCGAAGGCCGCCTCGATCAAGAGCGCGCTGAAGGGCGGCGTGCAGGCCGTGCACCTGGTTTCCGGCATTCACGCCGACGCGCTGCTGGTGGAAATCTTCACCAATGAGGGCGCCGGCACGATGATCGTCAAGGACGAGGACCATGGCTGAGTCCGTCGCGGCAGCGACCTCGGCCGCGCCGCTGTGGGCCAAGGACCTGCCGCTGGATCAGGTGATCCACCGCTTCACGGTCGGCGAGGACCCGGACACCGACCGCGTGCTGCTGGCGCACGACTGCATCGGCAGCGCCGCGCACGCGCGGATGCTGGCCGAGTGCGGCCTGCTGCCGGACGCGGACCTCGCCGCGCTGTTGCCGGCGCTGAAGGCCCTGCATGCCGAGGCGCTGGTCGGTCGGCTGACCATCACGCCCGAGCAGGAAGACGGCCACACCGCGATCGAGCAGGCGCTGGTCGAGCGCGTCGGCGAGGCCGGCAAGCGCATCCATCTGGCGCGCTCGCGCAATGACCAGGTGCTGCTGGCGATGCGGCTGTGGCTGCGGCAGGCCGTCCTCACGGTGGCCGGTCGGCTGCAGCGGCTGGTCACGGCGCTGGTCGAACTCGCGCGCCGCGATGCGGACGTGGCGCTGCCCGGCTACACGCACCTGCAGCGGGCGATGCCCTCGACCGTCGGTCCAGCCGCGTCCACACGCCGGTCAGCGCCTCCAGCTCCTCGGTGAAACCCTGCGCGTAGCCG
>Ga0075154_10000499_pt1 | contig 32910 bp, 23 predicted proteins | sample JI71714BDNA_FD_70965 | JGI IMG/M metagenome (GOLD analysis project Ga0075154, IMG submission 70965) | Wastewater effluent complex algal communities from Wisconsin, to seasonally profile nutrient transformation and Carbon sequestration -... | ecosystem: Engineered > WWTP > Effluent > Algae...
GGTGGCGACACCCTGGCCGCCATTGCCCAGTACGGCATCGAGAAAGACGTGGGCTACATCTCCACCGGCGGCGGCGCCTTCCTCGAAGTGCTCGAAGGCAAGACGCTACCGGCGTTCGAGATTTTGGCCAAACGCGCCGCCTGAGACCCCTGCCGGCGTGCCCCCAACCCCGCCCTCCCCCGGAAGGGGAGGGAGAAAGCCAGCGGACCCTGCGTTCGCCCCTTCCCCCTCTGGGTGAAGGCCGGGATGGGGGCGGAGCGATCCGCCGCCGGGCCGCCCCAAGCCGGATCAGCCCCCGGAACCAGCAAGGACCGGTTCCCTTCCCGGTCCTGGGGCTGAGGACCGCGGCTCACGGCCTGCCTGCGCAGGCCGGGACGGGACGAAGAGGCGTTGACTCTGGCAACGCCGCGGCCTGCAAGGTGCGACCCGCGCAGCGGCGGAGCCGTGAAACAGCGCCGACAGGCGATGGAGCGCAAGGGGGCACGGAATTCAGCGCCGGGCCGCTCCCAAGCTGAATTCGCGCCCCCTCGGGGGGCAGCGACCCGCGTCAGCGGTGGAGCCGCGAAACAGCGCCGACAGGCGATGGAGCGCAAGGGGGCACGGAATTCAGCGCCGGGCCGCTCCCAAGCTGAATTCGCGCCCCCTCGGGGGGCAGCGACCCGCGTCAGCGGTGGAGCGTGGGGGCCTTACTTCACCAGCCCCACCCCACATGCAGCGGCACATACACCGCCATGCCGGTCACGATGGTGCCCAGCACGCTGCGCCGCCAGGCAAACCAGGCCACACCGGCTGCGGCGGCAAACAGCCGTGCGTCCTGCCAGGTGCTCACCAGCGTGCCCTGGGTGGTCACCACTTCCGGGATCACCACCGCCGCCAGCGCCGCGATGGGGGCGTACTGCAGGCCGCGTTGCGCCCAGCGGGGCAAGGTCCAGGGTTTGTCGGAGATGAGAAAGAAGCCGCGGGTGAGCACCGATACCGCGCCCAGCAGCACGATGGTCAGCAAGGTGTGGCCATCGACCTCAAGCATGGCCACCCCCCTCGCGCTGGCGAAACGGCGGCAGGTGTTCGAGCAGCAGGCACAGTGCCACCGCGCAGGCAATGGCCACCAGAATGTTGAGCTTGAGCGGCAGTGCCCAGGCCGCCACCGCCGCCGCGCCGGCCACACCGGCCGAGACGATGCGCAGCGGCGACGTGGCCAGCGAGCTGAGCACACCCAGCAGCGCCAGAATGCCCGCAAAGCCCAGCCCCCAGGCGGTGGGAATGGCGTTGGCCAGCACCACCCCGGCGACGCTGGCGCCCATCCACGCCAGGTAGTTCACCGCGCAGTTGCCCGCCAGGTAGGCCTGTTGCTGCGCCCGCTCGGTCGCTGTCTGTCCCGGCTGCGGGTAGCGGCGGGCAAAAAACACATAGCTCAGATCGCCCGTCGCATAGCCGGTGACCAGGCGCTGCGCGCGCGGCAGGTGCATCAGGTAGGGCCGCAGATGGGCCGAAAACACCACGAAGCGCAGGTTCACACAAAAGGCGGCCGCCAGAATCACCCACAACGGCGCACCGGCCGCCATCATGGGCACCGCCGCCAGTTGCGCACTGCCGGCGTAGACGATCAGCGTCATCAGCAGCGCCTCGGTCACCGACAGCCCTGACTGCACCATGGCCACACCGGTCATCAGGCCCCAGGCGGCAATGCCCAGCGCCACCGAAGCGTGGTCGCGCACACCCTCCCAAAACTCGGCATGGCGGCGGTGCTCGGGCAAGAAGAACATCAGCCCACCGCGCGCTCAAAGGTCTGCCCGGGGGCGATCGGGCAACCGCGCAGGAAGTCGGCCGCCGGCAGGCGCTTGCCGCCCGCGCGCTGCAGTTCGGTCAGCCGCAGCACGCCATCGCCGGTCATCACGGCGATGCCCTGCGGCCCGACGCTCAGCACCTGGCCGGGCGGCCCGTCCAGTCCATCCGGCCCATCGGGCGCACCGCCCGCCTCGGCGTGCGCGGCCCACACCTTGACCATCTCTCCCCCCAGCGTGGCGCTGGCGCCGGGGAAGGGGTTGAAAGCACGCACCCGGCGGGCCAGCACGGCCGCCGGCAGCGCCCAGTCCAGCGGGGCCTCGGCCTTGCCAATCTTGTGGGCATAGGTCACGCCCTGGGCGGGCTGTGGCGTCGGCCGCAGGCCGCCGCGGGCCGCCAGCGCCAGCGCCTGCACGATCAGGCGCCCCCCCAGCTCGGCCAGGCGGTCGTGCAGGTTGCCGGTGGTGTCGCCGGGGCCGATGGGCAGCCGTTCCATCAGCAGCATGTCCCCGGTGTCCAGCCCGGCGTCCATTTGCATGATGGTCACCCCGGTCTCGGTGTCGCCCGCCTCGATGGCCCGGTGAATGGGCGCCGCACCGCGCCAGCGCGGCAGCAGCGAGGCGTGGATGTTCAGGCAACCGTGGGCCGGTGTGTCCAGCACCCACTGCGGCAGGATCAGGCCGTAGGCGGCCACCACCATCGCGTCGGCCTGCGCGGTCTGCAGCGCCTGGCGCGCGGCGGCCGCGTCATCGGGGTAGGCACCGTCCAGCCGCAGGCTGCGCGGCTGGGCCACTGCCAGGCCGTGCTCCAGTGCCCACTGCTTGACCGGCGAGGCCTGCAGTTTCATGCCGCGGCCGGCGGGCCGGTCGGGCTGGGTCAGCACCAGCGCGATGTCAAAGCCCGCAGCGTGCAGGCGTTCCAGCGCCACGCGGGCGAATTCCGGCGTGCCGGCAAAAATGATGCGCATGGGAACAGTCGGTTGGGGCAAGGGCCCTGCGGCAGGGCCGGCCACGGGTTTCAGCGCCGGGCTTCGCGCTCGGCTTTTTGCAGTTTTGTCTTGATGCGCCCCTGCTTGAGCGGGGAGAGGTATTCCACGAACACCTTGCCCATCAAGTGGTCCATCTCGTGCTGGATGCACACCGCCAGCAGGCCCTCGGCCCGCACGCTGCGGCGCTGGCCCTCGCCGTCTTGCGCCTGCACCTCAATGGCCACCGACCGCTCCACCCCGTCGTAAATGCCGGGCACCGACAGGCAGCCTTCTTCGCCCTTGCGCTTGTCCGGGCTGGCCCAGGTGATCTCGGGGTTGATCAGCACCAGGGGCTGGTCGCGGGTCTCGCTCACGTCGATCACGATCAGCCGCTCATGCACGTCCACCTGGGTGGCGGCCAGGCCAATGCCATTGGCCTCGTACATGGTGGCGAACATGCGCCCAATGAGGGTGCGGATGCGCTCGTCCACCGCCGCCACCGGCCGGGCCACGGTGTGCAGGCGAGCGTCGGGGTAGCGCAGGATGGTCAGAAGCTCGGGTGTCGACATGGGCACAAAAAGCAAGGGTGAGACGCTGGCGGGGAGTGGCCCCGCAGCACCGGTGTGGCAGGCGGGTGCCAGGGCGGGAACGAGGGCAGTCGCTGCGCCCGCGCGGTGTCGCTATTTTCGCCACTTTTACCGGCCTGCACAGCGGGTGCGGCCGCTAAACATTGCCTAATCAAGGGCCTAAGAGGACAATCAAATGTGACTTGTCAAGACCACCGTGCGCTGCGGCGCGCCCCGGCCGTACCGTCTGGTGGGTGGCCGCAGCCGCTGCGCGCATTCCGGAATGCGCCCATGCCTCTGATCCGCCGTCTGTCTGCCCACCTCCGTCCGCTGGCCTGCGCCAGTGCTGTGCTGGCCACCCTGGCCGCCGGCAACAGTGGGGCGACCAATTACCCGATCACCCCGGGCCAGCGCAGCACCGCCGAGCAGGTGGCCCAGGCCGGTGTGCCGCTGTCCGAGCTCGCCCCCAACGCGCCCGAGCGCTACACCGTCAAGCGTGGCGACACGCTGTGGGCCATTGCCCGCGTGTTCTTGCAAAGCCCGTGGCGCTGGCCCGAACTCTGGGGCATGAACCTGGAAGCGATCCGCAACCCGCACCTGATCTACCCCGGCCAGAACCTCTACCTCATCCGGGCCAACGGCCGTGCCCTGCTGTCGACCCGGCCGCCGGGCGCTGCGGCCGACGAAAGCCCCACCGTCAAGGTCTCGCCGCGCACCCGCTCCGAGCGCCTGTCCGACGCGGCGGTGCCGCCGGTCAACCTGCAGGCCATTGAGGCCTTCCTCACCGAGCCTTTGATCGTCGACGAGGCCACCTTCGCGCTGGCGCCGCGCATTGTGGCCACGCCCGAGAGCCGCGTGCTGCTCACCCGGGGCGACCGCGCCTATGCCCGTGGCCAGTTTGGCGATGCTGGCAGCCAGCAAGGCCCGGCGCTCAGCGATGCGGCGGGCCAGCCGCGCGACTTCCGCGTCTTCCGCAACGCGGTGCCGCTGCGCGACCCCGGCACCGGCGAGGTGCTGGGTTACGAGGCGCAGTTTGTCGGCAAAGCCTTGCTGCAGCGCGGCGAGAGCCAGCTCAACACCCCGGTCGGTGACGGCAAGACCCTGGCGCAAATCGTGCCGGCGACCATCGACATCGTGGCCGCCAAAGAAGAAATGCGCGTCGGCGACCGCCTGCTGCCCGAGCCGCCGCGCGACTTTTCCAACTACGTGCCCCGTGCGCCGGAAGGCGCGCAAAGCGGCCAGATCGTCTCGGTGTATGGCAACGCGGTGACCTTTGCCGGCCAAAACCAGGTGGTGGCCATCAACCGGGGCAGCCGCCACGGCATGGAGCGCGGCCATGTGCTGGCGCTGCTGCGCGATACCCATCTGGTGGCCGACCGCACCGACGACACCCGCCCGGTGATGCGCCTGCCCGGCGAGCGCAACGGCCTGATGATGGTCTTTCGCACCTTCGACCGTGTGTCCTATGCGCTGGTGCTCGAAATTGCCGATGGTGTGAAGGTGGGCGACCGCTTCACCAACCCCTGAGGCGACCCCCCGCATGCACCCTGCGGATCTGTCCGCCTGGCTGCGGCTGCTGCTCACGCCCGGTGTCGGCCGCGACACCGCGCGCCGCCTGCTGGCCGCCTTTGGCAGCCCCGAAGCGGTGTGGCAGCAGGCCCCTTCGGCCCTGCGCGCGGTCACCAGCCCGCGCATCGCGCAGGCCCTGGCCGAGGTGCCCGCAGCGCTGGACGAGGCCCACACCCGGATGCAGGCCTGGCTGGCCGAAGGCGAGCAGCGGCACGTCATCACCCTGGGCGACGCTGCCTACCCGCCCGAGCTGCTGCACACCGAAGACCCGCCCCTGCTGCTGTATGTGCTGGGCCAGCCGGCTGCCCTGCAGCACCCCTTGCGCCTGGCCATCGTCGGCAGCCGCAACCCCACACCCCAGGGCGCGCTCAACGCCCGCCAGTTCGCCCAGGCCCTGGGCCGGGCGGGCGCGTGCATCGTCTCCGGGCTGGCGCTGGGGGTGGACGGCGCCGCGCACGAGGGCGCCCTTGACGCGGGAGCGCCCTCGCTGGCGGTGGTCGGCACCGGGCTGGACCGCGTCTACCCCAGCCGCCACCGCGACCTGGCCCACCGGCTGGTGGAGCAGGGCGCCCTGATCAGCGAATACCCGCTGGGCACCCCGCCGCTGTCGGCCCACTTTCCACAGCGCAACCGCATCATCGCCGGGCTGTCCCAGGGCACCCTGGTGGTTGAAGCGGCGCTGCAGTCGGGCTCGCTCATCACCGCCCGGCTGGCCGCCGAGCAGGGGCGCGAGGTGTTCGCCATTCCCGGCTCCATCCACTCGCCGCAGGCGCGCGGCTGCCATGCCCTCATCCGCCAGGGCGCCAAGCTGGTGGAGTCGGCGCAAGACATCCTTGACGAACTGCGGGTGCCCGATCCGCTGGTGCCGCTGCCCACACCGCCCAGCCCATCCCCGCCCGGCGACGACCTGCTCGACTGCATGGGCTTCGACCCGGTGGGCCTGGACGCGCTGCAGGCGCGTTGCGGGCTGGACACCGCCAGCCTGCAGGCCCGGCTGCTCGAACTCGAACTGGATGGACGCATCGCCCGCCTGCACGGCGGCCTGCTGCAACGCATCGGCCAGGGCTGAAGCCTGCTGCCGGCGGTGGTTGCCCGAGGCGGGGGGCGGGGTTTCAGCTCAGCAGCCGCTCGGGGTTGGCGTCCAGCTTGGCCAGCGCGGCGCGTGTGGCGCGCACGGTCAGCGCTTCGTCTTCGGTCGGCACCAGCAGGCCGGCCTGCAAATAGGCGGCCACCCGGTGGGCTTGAACGAGGTAGCAACGCCCGCCGCCAGTGACAAACAGGTACAGCTGGCCATGCTGGCTGCGCCAGGCCAGTTGCACCTGCTGCAGTCGCCCGTTGTGGTCCAGGCCGAACCAGTCGCCAATCTGCAGCTCCCCCGTCCAGGCGCGCATCGCCTCGTTGGGCTGGCTGCCGCCTTGGCGGATCACCTCGATGTTGCTGGCGTCCACACCGGTGATCAGCTCGATGCTGTCGTTGTCCAGGTCCAGGTCGCCCACGCCGCCCTCGGGCAGATAGTCTTCCAGCTGCGCCAGGCGCCGCGCCAGCTGGTCCAGACTGTCCTGCGCAATGGCTTCGGTGCGCGAGAGAAAGGCATCGGTGAGGGTGTCGCTGACCGACTGGATGTGCGCGTCCTGCACGCTGGGCGGATACCCCAGCAGCGCCATGCCCTGACGCAACTTCTGCAGCAGCCCTGGCAGTTGCTGGATCAGGCGCGCCCGCTCGCCACGGTCAGCCTTGCCGCTGGCAGCCCACAGCAGTTCCGAGGCCAGGCGCTTGAGCGCCACCGTCTCGGCATGCTGCGGCCCGTACTTCACACTGGCCAGCGCCAGCACATCGACCCACACCTTGAACAGAAAGCTGCGGATGTCCTCGTTCACCGGCACCTCATCGAGCAGCTTGCGCAGCTCGATGGTGTACTGCACCGACATGGCCTCCTTCTGCTCGATCTGCTGAGCCACTGACACCACACGGCCCGGGGTGCCCTGGCCGCTGAGCCAACTGGCGAGGAACGCCTCGAACTCGTCGTACACCAGCTGAAACACCCGGCGGCCGGTTTCGGGGTACTGCTCGATCACCTGCACCACCCGACGGATTTCATCCTCCAGCTGCGCCGGGCTGATGTCGGAGTCGAAACCCAGCACACAAGCGCCCATGCGGTCGATCAAGCGCCGCGCCGGGTGGTCCAGCGCGCCGAAGAACGCCGGTTCGGCCAGCGCCACCCGCAGCACGGGCATCTGCAAGCGGGCAAACCACAGGCGCACGCTGGCCGGCAGGCGTTCCTCGGTCAGGATGCTCTGGAACATCAAGGCCACCACCTCAATGGTGGCCTTTTCGGTCGGCGTCGCTGCCGCCGCCTTCAGCTCGGTGGAGCGCTGGCGCAGGGCGGCCACCGCACGCTCGATGGGGGCGTCCGCACCGTGCGGGCCGGGCAGCCCGTCATCCACCCCGGGCAGTGTTTGCGCCAGCGCCTGACGCAGACCGGGCGAAGTGGCCGCTCCCGCCCGTGTGGCCTCGAAATCCTCGCCCACCCGCGTCCCCAGCAGCCGCTTGAGCTGACCTACCACCCCCTGCGCCCGCATGCGCGCCCGCGCCAGCGGGGTGGAGCCGGTCATCAGCCGTGTTTCATCGCGCACCGCCATGCGATCGTGCGGGGCTCGCGCCGCGCCGCCGGCGGCTGCCTGGGCTGCATGGCCGCTACCACCCCCGCTGCCACCGCTGCCACCAGAACCGCTGCCGCCAGAACCACTGCCGCCAGAACCACCGCTGCCACTACCGCTGTTGCCGACGCCGCTGCCGCCACTGCCACCGCTGCTGTGCAGGCTGTTCCAGCCACCGGGGCTGCTGGCAAAGCTGTTCTGGCCGAAACGGCCGCTGCTGACCGCCCCCCCCCCGGCCGGTGCCGCTGTGGGTGCTGCTGCCCACAGCGCCGTCGCCTCCCATCCCGGTGATCGGCCAGTGCTGCTCGGCTGTCCGGCGGCGGTCGGCAGCCGGTCCGGCCGGTGCCCTTCGCACCAGCGCATGCAGGTCGATCTCGCGCATCACCCCCCGCGAGACGAGGAAGGCATTGGCCGCTTCATAGGCCGCCAGCATGCGCTGGGCCAGCAAGGGAGCCAGCGCGTCCTGCACCAGTGACCAGCCCTCGCGGGTCAGCGGCAGCGCCAGCCACTGGTCCACCAGCACCCGTGCCACCCCATCGGGCAGCAGCACATCGCCGCTGGGCAATTCCTCGCGCTGCTCCAGGTGCTGAATGCGCAGGCGCAGTTCGTTGAGTTCAGACGAGCAGGCATCGAGCACCCGCATGGCCAGCCGCGCGGCCAGGATCTGGTCATCCACCGCCCCTTCGGCCAGCAACTCCAGCCGTGGGCTGGCCCCGGGCCTGGCGCCGCCGCCGCTGGCCGGCCGCGCCCGCAGCGCCGACTGCAGCGCCTGCTCGCATTGCCGTATCCAGTGCAGGCGGCGCTGCCGGAACCCCGCCCAGGTGTCGCGGCGCAATTGCACCTCGGGCGGCGGTCGCGGCTCGTCAATCAGCACCTCCAGGCGCTCGCTGCAGGCCTGGGCCAGGTCGGGCAGGGCGCGCACCAGGAGGGCGACAAACCCCTCGCGGGCTTGTCGGGCCCAGGTCAGAGCCTTGGTGTCAGGGGGGGCCACAGGGGGGCAGGGGGCCGGTGCGCGGGTGGGCTGGCGGGCGTGTGCAGAGGCGCCGTACCCTGTTGTCCGCGCTTGCTGTTCATGGGGTCACGGTCTCTTCAGACCACGGCCCCCGCATTCGGGTCTTCCGGGCCGCCTTCGCTCTTGCTCGGCGGCGCGGCCTTCACAAGGTCTTCGCGCTTGATGCCCAGCCACATGGCAATGGCCGCCGCCACAAAGACCGAGGAGTAAATGCCGAACAGGATGCCGATGGTCAGCGCCATGGCGAAGTAGTGCAGCGTCGGACCGCCAAACAGCAGCATCGACAGCACCATGATCTGGGTCGAGCCGTGGGTGATGATGGTGCGGCTGATGGTCGAGGTGATGGCATGGTCGATGATCTGCACCGTGTTCATCTTGCGCTGGCGGCGGAACATCTCGCGGATGCGGTCAAAAATCACCACCGATTCGTTGACCGAATAGCCCAGCACCGCCAGCACCGCCGCCAGCACCGCCAGCGAAAACTCCCACTGGAAGAAGGCGAAAAAGCCCAGGATGATGATCACGTCGTGCAGGTTGGCGATGATGGCCGAGACCGCGTACTTCCATTCGAAGCGGATCGCCAGGTAAATCATGATGCCCACGATCACCAGGCCCAGCGCCTTCAGGCCGTCTTCCACCAGCTCCTGCCCCACTTGCGGCCCGACAAACTCGGTGCGGCGCAACTCCACCGCCGGGTTTTGCGCCTTCAGGGCGGCCAGCAGTTCTTCGGCCTGCTGGCCCGAGCTTTTGCCTGCCGCCGGTGGCAGGCGCAGCAGCACATCGCGCGAGGTGCCAAAGTTCTGCACCGGCACCTCGGCATAGCCCAGGCGTTCCACCACCTGCCGCACCGCCGCCAGATCGGCCGGCTGTTCGTAGGCCACCTCCATCACCGTGCCGCCGGTGAACTCCACCGACAGGTTCAGCCCCCGGGTGGCGATGAAGAAGACGGCGGCCAGAAAGGTGATGGCCGAAATCGCGTTGAGCACGATGGCGTGCCGCATGAACGGGATGTCGCGGTGGATGCGGAAAAATTCCATGTCAAAAGTCCTGTGCTGGGGTTTGCCGGCCGCTGTTGTTCACTGGGCGCGCCACACCGTGCCGATCGACACGGACTTGAGTTTGTGCTGGCGGCCGTACCACAGGTTGACCAGGCCGCGCGAGAACACCACCGATGAGAACATGCTGGTGAGAATGCCGATGCAGTGCACCACCGCAAAACCGCGCACCGGCCCGGAGCCAAACGCCAGCAGCGCCACCCCGGCGATCAGGGTGGTGATGTTGGAGTCCAGGATGGTGGCCCAGGCGTTCTCATAGCCCGAATGAATCGCCGCCTGTGGCGACTTGCCGCTGCGCAACTCGTCGCGCACCCGCTCGTTGATCAGCACGTTCGAGTCAATCGCCATGCCCAGCGTCAGCGCCATGGCGGCAATGCCCGGCAGCGTCAGCGTGGCCTGCAGCATCGACAGCACCGCCACCAGCAGCACCAGGTTCAGCGCCAGGGCCACGCTGGAGAACACGCCGAACAGCAGGTAATACACACACATGAACAGCACGATCACCACAAAGCCCCAGATCACGCTGTTGAAACCCTTGGCGATGTTGTCCGCCCCCAGGCTCGGGCCGATGGTGCGCTCTTCGATGATCTGCATCGGCGCGGCCAGCGAACCGGCGCGCAGCAGCAGCGCGGTGTCGTTGGCGTCCATGGTGGTCATGGCGCCCGAGATCTGCACCCGGCCGCCGCCAATCTCGCCCCGGATCACCGGCGCCGTCACCACCTCGCCCCGGCCTTTTTCAAACAGGATGATGGCCATGCGCTTGTTGATGTTCTCGCGCGTCACGTCGCGGAAAATGCGCGCCCCCTTGGCGTCCAGCGTCAGGTTCACCGCCGGCTGCTGGGTGCTGTCAAAGCCCGGCTGCGCATCGGTGAGGTTCTCGCCGGTCAGCAGCACCTCGCGTTTGACGATCACCGCCCGCCCATCGCGCTCCAGGTAGCGCTCGGAGCCCAGCGGCACCGGGCCGCTGCCCGCTTCAGCCGCCCGGCCTTCGGTGCTCTCGTCCACCAGGCGCAGTTCCAGCGTGGCGGTGCGGCCCAGAATGTCCTTGGCCTTGGCGGTGTCCTGCACGCCCGGCAGCTGCACCACGATGCGGGTCAGCCCCTGCTGCTGGATCACCGGCTCGGCCACCCCCAGTTCGTTGATGCGGTTGTGCAGCGTGGTGATGTTTTGCTTGATGGCCTGGTCCTGCACCCGGGTGGCCGCCACTGGCGAGAGCCGGGTCACCAGTGTGAACTCGCCGCCGTCCGGGGTCACCGCCACTTCCAGGTCGGCAAACTGCTCGGCCAGCAGGTCGCGCACCGCGTTGACGGTCTGCTCGTCGCGGGCGCGAATCTCGATCGCCTGCCCCCGCCGGCTGATGCCGCTGTGGCGAATGCCTTTCTCGCGCAGCGTCGCTCGCAGGTCGCCGGTCAACGCCTCGGCGCGCTGCAACAGCGCTGCCTGCATGTCCACTTCCAGCATGAAGTGCACCCCACCGCGCAGGTCCAGCCCCAGGTACATCGGGGCGGCGCCCAGCCCCACCAGCCAGGCCGGCGTGCGCGGCACCAGGTTCAGCGCCACCACATAGCCCGGGTTGCTCGGGTCGGGGTTGAAGGCTTTTTCCAGCGCGTCGCGCGCCTTGATCTGGTCGTCGGTGGTCTCAAACCGCGCCTTCACCGAGTTGCCCTCGAACTGGATCAGCGACGACGACAGCCCGGCCGCTGCCAGCGCCTGCTCGACCCGGCTGGCGGTGGCGTTGTCCACCCGCACCGTCGCTTTGCCGGCCGAGACTTGCACCGCTGGCGCTTCGCCAAACAGATTGGGCGTGGCGTACACCAGGCCGATCACCGTCACCACCAGGATGACGAGGTATTTCCAGAGTGGGTAACGGTTCATGCGACAGGGGCCACAGGGGCAAGAGGGAAACGGTCTACAAACGCGACGCAACGCGCCAGGCCGGGCTGGCCGCGCTCACCCTTCAGAGGGCGCGCGCCCAGCCCGGCGGGGGTGTTATTTCAGGGAACCCTTGGGCAGCACCTGCACCACCGCGTTGCGCTGCATGCGCACTTCCACGCCGGGGCTCAGTTCCACCCCGATGTAGGTCTCGCCCATTTGCGACACCTTGCCCAGAAAGCCACCGGCGGTCACCACCTCGTCGCCTTTGGCCAGTGCTTCCACCATGGCCTTGTGCTCTTTGGCCTTTTTCATCTGCGGGCGGATCATCACAAAATACAGCACCACAAACATCAGCACCAGGGGCAGCATGCTGATCAGGGTGTCCTGGGTGCTGGCCGCACCGGCGGCCTGAGCGTAAGCGGTCGAAATGAACACAGAAGGTCTCCAACAACAAGGGGGCCAAACAAAACCGACCGCCCGGGGCGCGCACCAGCGCAGCGCCGGGCTGACGGAATCAACCGGCCATTGTATGCGGCGGCCCCGGTGGGCGTTGCCCCGTCACTGGCCGCATCAGGCCATCGTGCGGGGTCATGTTTCAGGCCCTGTTTCAGGCCACCCGTGCCTGCGCAGCCGCGGCCGGTGACGCCCACTGCGCCAGCAGCTGCTCGCGGCGCTGTTGCGCGGCCTTCACATGCCGCTCCTTGACATGGCCAAACCCGCGGATCTGCTCCGGCAGACGGGCCAGCTCCAGCGCCAGCGCATGGTTGTCGGCATTCAGCCCGGCCAGCAGGCGCCCGATGTCGGCCTTGTACTGGGCGATCAGCGCCCGCTCCATGCGCCGCTCCTCGGTGCGGCCAAACGGGTCCAGCGCCGTGCCGCGCAGGCCCTTGAGTTTGGCCAGCAGGCCCATGGCCTTGAGCATCCAGGGACCGTACTGCTGCTTGACCAGCTCGCCCTTCTCGTTCTTCTTCGCGAACAGGGGCGGTGCCAGGTGCAGGCGCAGCTCGAAGGGGCCTTCAAACTGCTCGGCGATCTTGGCCCGGAACGCCGGGTCGGTGTGCAGGCGCGCCACCTCGTACTCGTCCTTGTACGCCATCAGCTTGAACAGGTAGCGCGCCACCGCTTCGGTCAGCGCGGTCTTGCCCAGCGCAGCCTCGGCCTGCTGCACCCTGCGCACGAACAGCTCGTACTCGCCAGCGTAAGCGGCATTCTGGTAGCCGGTGAGGAATTCCACCCGGCGCGCCAGCAGGCTCTCCACCGTCTCGCGCGGCTGGAACGCGATCACCTGCGCCGTGCCCGCCGCCCGCTGCAGCAGCGCCGCCATGGCCTGCGGGTCGTGGGCGGCGCGGCGGCCCCATTCGAAGGCCTGCTTGTTCTTCTCCACCTGCACCGCATTGAGCTCGATGGCGCGCATCAGCGCCTGCAGGCCCAGCGGCACCCAGCCCTTTTGCCACGCATAGCCCAGCATCATCGGGTTGGTGTAGATCGAATCGCCCATCAGCCGGGTGGCGGCGGTTTCGGCGTCGAAACGGCCCACATCGGCCTCGCCCAGCGCCTGCACCAGCGCGTCCACACACGACTGCGCCGGGTTCTGCCACTGGGCGTTCTTCACGAAACCGGCCGTCGGTGTGGCGCTGGTGTTCAGCGCCACATGGCTGCGGCCGGCGCGCAGGCGCTGCAGCGTCTCTTTGCCCGCCGCCACGATCGGGTCGCAGCCGATCACCAGGTCGGCCGATGCGGCGCCCACCCGCGTGGTGCGAATATGGTCCTGACTGGCGCCGATCAACACATGGCTCCAGGTCGCGCCGCCCTTCTGGGCGAGGCCGGCCGCGTCCTGGGTGACGATGCCCTTGCCCTCCAGGTGCGCGGCCATGCCCAGCAGCTGGCCGATGGTGATCACCCCCGTGCCGCCCACGCCGGCCACCACCACGCCCCAGGCGTCATCGCCCAGCGCGGGCAGGGCGGGGTTGGGCACGTCGCCACCGCTCCACTGGGCGCTTGCGCCCTTTTTGTCCTTCTTGCGCAGCTGCCCGCCCTTGACGGTGACAAAGCTCGGGCAGAAGCCCTTGACGCAGGAGAAGTCCTTGTTGCAGGTGCTCTGGTTGATGCGCCGCTTGCGGCCAAACTCGGTCTCCAGCGGCTCCACGCTCAGGCAGTTGCTCTGCACGCCGCAGTCGCCGCAGCCTTCGCACACCAGTTCGTTGATGACCACGCGCTGATCCGGCTCGGCCAGGGTGCCGCGCTTGCGGCGGCGGCGCTTTTCGGTGGCGCAGGTCTGGTCGTAGATGATGACGGTGGTGCCCTTGATCTCGCGGAACGCGCGCTGCACCGCATCCAGCCGGTCGCGGTGCTCGATGGCGATGCCCTCGGGGATGCCGGCCACCCCCGCGTACTTCTCCGGCTCGTCGGTGACGATGGTGATCTTGACCACCCCCTCGGCGCGCATGCTCTGCGCGATCTGCACCACGCTGTGCCCCTCGGGCCGCTCGCCCACCTGCTGGCCGCCGGTCATGGCCACCGCATCGTTGTACAAAATCTTGTAGGTGATGTTCACCCCCGCCGCAATGCTCTGGCGGATGGCCAGAATGCCGCTGTGGAAGTAAGTGCCGTCGCCCAGGTTGGCAAACATGTGCTGGTCGTGGCTGAACGGCTGCTGGCCCACCCAGGGCACCCCCTCGCCGCCCATCTGGGTGAAGCCCACGGTGGCGCGGTCCATCCAGATGGTCATGAAATGGCAGCCGATGCCGGCCATGGCGCGCGAGCCTTCGGGCACCCGGGTGCTGGTGTTGTGCGGGCAGCCCGAGCAGAACCAGGGCTGGCGGTTGGCGTCGGGCGAGGCGGTCGAGAGCAGGCTCAGCGTGGCGCGCTCCTGCGCGTCCAGTATGGCCAGCTGCGCATCCATGCGCGCGGCCACATCCTCGGGCACGCCCAGTTTCTTCAGCCGCTTGGCAATCGCGCGGGCGATCAGCGCCGGGTTCAGGTCGGCGGTGGCGCGCAGCAGCTGGTTGCTGCTCGGGTTGGGCTTGCTCCACTCGCCGCCCGAGTGGTCGCCCTCGACCTCGTCAAACTTGCCCAGCACATTGGGCCGCACATCGGGCCGCCAGTTGTACAGCTCTTCTTTCAGCTGGTATTCGATCACCTGGCGCTTTTCCTCCACCACCAGAATCTCGCGCAGCCCGGTGGCGAACTCGCGGGTGATGTCCGCCTCCAGCGGCCACACCACATTGACCTTGTGCAGCCGCAGACCGATGCGCTGGCAGGTCGCGTCGTCCAGCCCCAGGTCCATCAACGCCTGCCGGGTGTCGTTGAACGCCTTGCCACTGGCAATGATGCCCAGCCGGTCGTGTGCCGTCGCAATCACATTGTGGTTGAGCCTGTTGGCCCGCACATACGCCAGCGCTGCGTACCACTTGTAGTCAAACAGCCGCGCCTCCTGCTCCAGCGCCGCGTCGGGCCAGCGGATGTGCACACCCCCGGGCGGCATCTCAAAGTCCGGGATCACGATCGGCACCCGCTGCGGGTCGATCGCCACCGTCGCACTCGACTCCACAATCTCCTGGATCGTCTTCATCCCCGTCCACACCCCGGCAAAGCGGCTCATGGCGAAGGCGTGCAGGCCCAGGTCCAGAATGTCTTGCACCGTGGCCGGAAAGAACACCGGCAGCCCGCAGGCCTTGAAGATGTGGTCGCTCTGGTGCGCCGCCGTGCTGCTCTTGGCCACATGGTCGTCCCCGGCCACCGCCAGCACCCCGCCCCAGGGCGTGGTGCCGGCCATGTTGGCGTGCTTGAACACATCCGAGCAGCGGTCCACCCCCGGCCCCTTGCCATACCAGATGCCGAACACACCGTCGAACCGGTTCGTCCCCGGCGGCGCAAAGCCCAGCTGCTGCGTGCCCCAGATGGCGGTCGCCGCCAGCTCCTCGTTTACCCCCGGCTGAAACACCACGTTCTGCTGCTTCAGCCAGGGCGCGGCCTTCTGCAGCGCCTGGTCATACCCGCCCAGCGGCGAGCCACGGTAGCCACTGATGAAGCCCGCCGTGTTCTTGCCCTGCAGCGCGTCGCGCTGGCGCTGCAGCATCGGCAGCTTCACCAACGCCTGCACCCCGCTCATGAACGCGCGGCCCTCGTCCAGCGCGTACTTGTCATCGAGCGTGACGGTTTCCAGGGCCTTGCGGACGTGCTCGGGCAACGGGGCATTCATGGGCGTGTCTCCTGTCGTGGGGGCGGGCCGCCATGGCCGCCGTGTGGCGCACAGTGTAGGGCCCTGGCGCCGACACGTGTTTGCTATTGATGCCCAAAATCGGCATGCTAGAGAAATCTTCTTTCTTCAAAACGCCATTCATGGAAACGATCGACAAATTCGACCTCGCCATCCTGCACCACCTGCAGGCCGACGGGCGGCTGACCAATGCCGAACTGGCCGCCCGCGTCGGCCTCTCGGCCGCGCCCTGCTGGCGCCGGGTGCGCGCGCTCGAAGAGGCCGGCTACATCACCGGCTACCGCGCCGTGCTCGACCGGCAGAAAATCGGCCTGGGCGTGCTCGCCTTCGTGCGGCTGGACGCCGAACGCAACAGCGGCGAAGTGCTGCGCCACCTCGAAGCCGCCATCCAGAAAATCCCCGAAATCGTCTCCTGCCACTACATCAGCGGCTCCGGCACCTTCGAGCTGCAAGTCCTCTGCCCCGACCTGGCCGAATTCAGCCGCTTCGCCCGCGAAGTGCTCATCAATCTGCCCAACGTCAAAGACCTGCACACCAGCTTCTCGCTGGGTGAAGTCAAAGCCGCTGGCGCGCTGCCGCTGGGGCATTTGCGCGCCTGAAACACCGCGCCACCGTTCGCGGCGAGGGCGCCGCTCCTGCAGATGCGGTTGCGGGGGCACGGCGGGCGGACGAGGCGTCTTTGCCCGGGCGGTGCCCTTGCCGCGACGGTGCTCTTCACCGGGACGCAGGTCCCGAGCTGCGGCCCGATCCGGTCACGGCTGGCGTGGCCACAGCACCCACAGCTGCAGTGGCTGTTTGATCCCGGCGGCCAGGGTGTAGGCGGGGTCGGTGAAGCGGCCCCAGCCGGTGAAATAGTCCGCCCGCGCCGCGCCGACGATGGCGCTGCCGGTGTCTTGCGCCAGCACCAGCCGCTGCGCGCTGAGGGTGGGGCCGGGGGTGGCCAGCCACACCGGGGTGCCGTAGGGAATGCTCTGCGGGTCGACCGCGATGGAGCGACCGGGGGTGAGCGGCACCCCCTGCGCGCCCCGGGGGCCGAATTGCGCATCCAGCGGGCTCAGGGGCTCTTCACGAAAGAACACGGTGCGCGGGTTGGACCACAGCAGCTCGTTGACCCGGCCGGGGTTGGCGTCGGCCCAGGCGCGGATGGCGTCCCAGGTGCCTTCGCGGATGGCGCCTTGATCGAGCAGCCAGCGGGCCACGCTGCGGTAGGGGTGGCCGTTGTGGCCGGCAAAGGCCAGGCGCACGCTGCGCTCGCGGCCGTCGGGCTCGGTCAGTTGCAGGCGGCCTGAGCCCTGTATGTGCAGCACCAGGGCGTCCAGCGGGTCTTCCAGCCAGGCCAGGGCGCGGCCGCGCAGCGCGGCCTGGGCGGCGGGCAGGGTGTCGATCTGCTGCCGGCTGAACCACGGGCTGCCACCCGCTGCGGTGGCCAGCCCGGCCGGTGGCGCGTACAGCGGCACCCGGTGGCGCGCGGTGGCCACCCGGCTGGCGGGCAGAATGGGTTCGTAATAACCAGTGAGCAGGCCGGCGGGTGTGCTGCCGTCGGCGGCGAGCACCCGGTAGGGCTGGAAGCGCTGCATGACCCAGGCCTGCTGCTGCTCGGCGGTGCCGATGGCGAGTTGCCGCACCTCGGTGCACAGCGCAGCCTGACCCGGCGGACCGGCGGGCACCGGCCGCTCGCACGACTTGAGCCAGGCGTTCCAGGCTTCGTGCAGGCGGTCTTGTCCCCAGCCGGGCAGCTCGGCCCAGCGCACCGGTAGCCAGCGGCTTTGGCCGCGCTGCAAGGCAGGCGGCAGGGGGGCGGTGTCGGCGGGTGACGCGGTGCTGCCCGCGGTGGCGCCGGGCGGCGCGGATGCGGTGTCCGTGGGGCTTTGGGGGTATGGGCCGGGCGCCCCGGCGCAGGCGACGAGGCTGCCTACAATCAGCGCCGCGCAGAGTGCGCGCAGCCGCCGGTGCGGGTCGACTGCGCGGTCTGGCGGTTCGGTGCGCCCGGCGCGACGGGCCGGGTTTTGCATCTCCTGCGGTCTTTTTTCAACGGCTCCACGGTTCATGACGCTGCTGCTCCTCGAAGCGCTGGGTGCGCTGTTTTTGCTGGTGTTCATCGTGTGGTGGACCATGTTTTCCGGCCGCAAAAAGGGCGAGTTGCCACAGGAAGACGCGCAGCCGCAGCGCGAGGACGAGGACCGCAAGCCGGGCGGCTGAGCGCCGGGGAGCCGAACCACGGGTTCGCCGCCCGCACCGCTGCAGGCAGGCCCCTTTGGGGCGCAGATGAGCGCAGCGCCCGGCAGGCGCGAAGCCTGTGCGGCGAGGGCGGGTGTGGGCGGTGGTGGCCCAGCCGTCAGACGCGCTCGCGCAGCACATTGGCCAGTTCAACCGCCGATTTCACCCCCATTTTGTCGAACACGCGGGCGCGGTGCACTTCCACCGTGCGCACGCTGATGGCCAGCTGATCGGCCACCAGTTTGTTGGGCAGCCCGTCCACCACCAGCCGCATCACGTCGCGTTCGCGCTCGGTCAGGCTGCCCAGCCGCTGCTGCAGGCTGCGCTGGGCCGCGCGTTGCGCCTGCACCTGCGCCGAGCGGTGCAGGGCCTGCTCCACCCGGTCGACCAGCGCGTTGTCGGAAAACGGTTTCTCGCAGAAGTCAAAAGCGCCGCGCTTGACCGCATCGACGGCGGTGGCCACGTCGGCATGACCGGAGAGAAAAATCACCGGCAGCGCCGCCTGCCAGGGTTGCGCCAGCACGTGTTCAAACAGTGCCAGCCCGCTGGTGCCGGGCATGCGCACATCCAGCAGCAGGCAGCAGGGCACGTCGGGGGCATCGCGCCAGCGCGCCGTTTCGGCCAGGAACGCGTCGGCACTGTCGTAGGCCTCGCTGAGCAGACGGCGGGTGCGCAGCAGCCAGCCCAGCGCCTCGCGCACACCGGCATCGTCGTCCACCAGAAACACTTTGGCGTCGGGGTAGTCGGTCATGGGGCGATGGTACCCACCGGCAGCGTGAAACGGAATGTGGTGCCCCGGGGCCGGGCGGTTTCGTGGGTCAGGGCGCCGCCGTGTTGCTCGATCACGGTGCGGCACAGGCTCAGCCCCAGGCCCATGCCCTCGGCCTTGGTGGTGAAGAAGGGGGTGAACAGCTTGCCGCGGGCGGCCTCGCTCAGGCCCTGGCCGTGGTCGGTGACCGCAAATTCGACCCAGGCTTTGCGGGACGGGTGGGCGGTGGCGGCCGCTGCCTCGGCCGGCATGCCCAGGCAGCGTGCCGAGAGGGTGAGCACCCGCAGGCCCGAGCGCGCGGGCGGGTCGCCGTCGGGCATGGCCTGCATGCCGTTGCGGGCCAGGTTCAGCAGCACCTGCTCGACCATGGTGCGGTCGCACAGCACCGCCGGCAACGCGGGCGACAACGCGGTGTGCACCCGGATGCCCAGCTTCTGCGCCTGCAGGCCCAGCAGCGGGGCAATGGCCTCGAACAGCTGCGCCGGTGCCACCGGCTCGCGCACCTGCTCGCGCCGGCGCACCACGTCGGCCACGCTTTTGATGACCCGGCCGGCACGCTCGGCCTGCTCGCCGATGCGGCGCATGGCCTGGCGCAGGTCGTCCAGCGGCACCTCGCCGCTGCCGCCTTCCAGCAAATTGGTCGCCCCGGTGGCATAGCTGGCAATGGCCGCCAGCGGCTGGTTGAGTTCGTGGCTGAGCAGCGAGGCCATTTCGCCCACCAGGGCCAGGCGCGCGGTGGCCTGCAGCCGCTCCTGGCTGGCGCGGTTGAGCTCTTCCACCCGGCGCTGTTCGGTCAGGTCGAGGATGGCGCTCATCCAGCCGGTCTGCACCCCTTGCGCGTCGATCAGCGGTGCTTCGATGATCAGCACCGGAAAGCGGGTGCCGTCGCTGCGCTGGAAGACCGACTCCCAGCCCTCGCGCGGCAGATCGTGCCCGGCCAGGCGCACCGCCTGGCGGTGCTGGTATTCGTCCACCAGCTCGGGCGGCCACCACAGCGCGGGCAGGCCGCTGCCCACCAGCTGCCCGGCGCTGTAGCCCACCATCTGGCAGAAGGCAGGGTTGACGTAGGTGATGCGGCCGTCCATGTCGCGCGCGCGCAGGCCGGTGACCAGCGAGTCCTCCATCGCCTTGCGAAAGGCCAGGGCATCGGCCAGTTCGTGTTCGGCCTGCTGGCGGCGGCGCATGTCGCGGGCCAGCAGGCCCAGCACCGCCAGCAGCGCCAGTGCCAGCACCCCCACCACGGCGGTGAGCACATTCGGAAACAGACCGTAAGCATTGGGTCGCGCCTCCAGCCGCAGCACCAGGGTGTGGCCCGGCAAGTCCAGCAGGCTGCTGGCCACCCGGGTGCGGCGGGTGCCGCTGACGCTGCTGTAGAGCGCCAGGCGGGTGCCGTCGGCTTCGATGAAGGCCAGGCCCCGTCCGCGCACGGCGGGTGCCGGCGTGAGCTCGGCCAACAGGCCCGTCAGCGCATAGGTGACCACCAGAAAGCCGCTGGCCTGGCCGGCACGGGTGACCGGCAGGCACATCTCCATCAGTTCCTGGCCCATGCCGTCGCGCAGCGGCCAGAAATAGCTGGGCGAGAACGCCGGGCCCGAGAGACGGCGCGCGTTCTCGCAGGCCTGGCGCACATCGGGCAGCGCCTGCGCACGGTCCATTTGTGCGAAGGGCTCAGGGGTGAACGGCGAATCGCGCGCGGTTAAAAGGTCCAGCTGCGGATTGCGCCACTCCAGTCGCAGCATTTCACGGTGGCTGGCCAGCAACTCGGCGGCCGGCGCACTCCATGAGGCCACGCTGGGTGCCACGCTGTGCAGCGACTGCAGCGTCTGCACATTGCGCAGCAGGCCGCTGCGGATATCCCCCGTCAGGGTCAGCGCCTCGGCGTCCAGCTTGGCCTGGTCACGCTGCTGCTCGTAGGCCGTCGCGAGAAACACCAGCACCGCGAGCAAGGCCAGCACCAACGCCAGCAACGCCCCCCACAACAGCCATCGACGCGAACGCAAAGCCCCCCGCAGCACAGGCCACAGTGTCCCCCGCCAAGACCCGGAAGCGCTCATCGAGCCGTCACACCATCACGCCGCACGACACTCCCCGCCAAGCCGCAGCGCGGCGAAGGGGGGGGAGCACCGATCCAGCCGGCGCGCGTGCCCCCGCCAGGGCACCCGTGGAACCGGCTTCGCCGGGCCACAGGGTGCGTCCCCCCTCCCAGCGCCGCACAGCGGCGCGCCAGAGAGGGGGGAAGCCGCGCAGCGGCGCAGGGGGGTGTACCTCATACCCTCCGGTGTTCCAGCGCCGGCAGTTGCTGGCGCACCCGCTGCAGCTCGGCCCGGTCAAGGTCGGCCAGCACCACACCCGGGCCGCTGGCGTGCAGGGCCATCACCTGCCCCCAAGGGTCGATGACCATGCTGTGGCCCCAGGTGCGGCGGCCGTTTTCGTGCAGTCCGCCTTGTGCGCTGGCGATCACATAGGCCTGGTTTTCAATGGCCCGGGCGCGCAGCAGTACTTCCCAGTGCGCCTGGCCGGTGGTGTGGGTGAAGGCAGCGGGCATGAGGATCACGTCGGCCGCCAGCAGGCGGTACAGCTCGGCGAAACGCAGGTCGTAACACACGCTCTGGCCCACGCGCCAGGGCTGTCCATCGCGGCCACTGCAGTCGAAGGTGGTCGGCGTATCGCCGGCCTTGAGCACCGCCGCCTCGTCGTAGCTTTCGCGTCCGTTGTCGAAGCGAAAGAGGTGGATCTTGTCGTAGCGGCTGACCGCCTGCCCCTTGGGGTTGTAGACCATCGAGGCATTGGCCGCATGGTCCGGGTCGTCGGTGGCCATGGGCAAGGTGCCGCCCACCAGCCAGAGTTTGAGGTCGCGCGCGGTGTCAGACAGAAAGTCCTGCACCGTGCCCAGGCCCGGCTCTTCGGCCAGCAGCAGTTTGTCGCGGTCCTCATGGCCCATGAAGCAAAAGTACTCGGGCAGTACCGCCAGTTCGGCCCCACACGCAGCGGCTTGCCGCAGCAAACGCAAAGCCTCGCTGAGGTTGGCATCCACGCTGATACCCGACACCATCTGAATGGCAGCCACTCGCATGACAACTCCTTCTTCAAAGATGCGCAAGGTTACTGCACAGCGCCAGCACCCCACAGCGGGGATTCGCGGCGAGGGCGCTGCTTCCACGGATGCGGGGGCGGGGGACGGTGGGGGTTGAGCTGTCTTCGTAGGAGCGGCGCCCCCGCCGCGAAGGTATTCGGGGGTCTGCCCGGCGCGGGGTGCGTAACTGGCAGGTGGGGATGAATACGGGATCGGGGATTCGCGGCGGGGGCGCCGCTCCTACAGATGCGGGGTCAGGGGCGCGTCGTCGCAGGGGTGGGCACCGATCCACCCGGCGCACGTGCCCTCGCTCCCGCCAGTGCACCCGTGGAACCGGCTTTGCCGGGCCACAGGGTGCGTCCCCCCTCCCAGCGCCGCACCAGCGGCGCGCCAGAGAGGGGGGAAGCCGCGCAGCGGCGCAGGGGGGAGCACCGATTCAGCCGGCGCAAGTGCCCCCGCCAGGGCACCCGTGGAACCGGCTTTGCCGGGCCACAGGGTGCGTCCCCCCTCCCAGCGCCGCACCAGCGGCGCGCCAGAGAGGGGGGAAGCCGCGCAGCGGCGCAGGGGGGAGATCCCAGTGTTATCGGCGCACCGGCGCCACTTCCTTCACCTCGGGTTGCGCCCAGCCGCCGGTGATCTGGAAGGCCCGGGTGGTGGCGTCTTGCAGGGGTGAGCGCAGCAGCCACTGGGCCAGCAAGGTGCCCAGGCCCACGGCGGGGTTGACGGCGGCGGCCAGCAGCGAGGCGGTGCCGGCGTTGAGTTCGGGCACCACGACGACGTACAGGTCCTGGGTTTCACGCGCCAGGTCGGCGCTGCCTTCCATCAGCACCGCGGCGTTGACGCCGGTCATTTGCAGGTTGCGGGTGTGCAGCACGCCTTGCTCGATGCGGGCGTCGCCGCGCACGGTGTCGAACGCGAAACCTTCGGAAAACACGTCGCGGAAATCGAGCGCCAGCCGCCGGGGCAGGGCCTGTAGGCTGAGCACGCCCAGCAGCTTGGCCGCTCCGGGCTCCACCCGCAAGAACTGACCGCGTTGCAGGTCGGTCTTGAGCTGGCCGCTGAGGCTGGCCAGGCCCAGCGCCAGCGGCGAGCCGTGCCAGCCCAGCGAGCCTTCGATGCGGCCCTGGCCGCCGCGCACCAGGCCGTCGCGGCCCAGGCGGGTCAGCAGTCGCCCGGCGTCGCGGATGTCGAGTGCAAAGCTCAGCGCTGTGCGCCGTGGTGCGCCGGGTGTGGTGGCCACCCAGTTGCCGCTGGCGGTCAGCTGGGCCTCGGGTGCGTCCAGGCGCAGGCGGTTCAGACGCCATTCGCGGGTGCGCGGCAGCTCGCCGCGGTTGACCGCTTCCAGCTCGACCCGGCCCAGGCGCCGGCCGCCCAGGGTGAGGTCGTCGACCACGATGTCCAGTGCCGGGACGCTGCTCGGTTGCTGCAGCATGTTTTCGACCGCTTGCGCGCTGCCCGCTGGCAACACCAGCCGCGACAGCCGGGCCTGTACGCTGCCCGCGCTGGTGCCGGCCGGGGGCCTGTAGCTCAACTGCCCGTCGACTTCCTGTGCCTGCACACGGGCCAGCCAGGGGCCCTCGTTCTGGCGTGAGGCGTCCAGTGTCAGCCCGTTGAACGGGCGTCCGCCGACGACCAGGCGGTCGACGCGCAGCGCCAGCTGGTCGGGCAGGTAGCTCAGGCTGGCGCTGCTGGCGGGCGCAGCGGGGGTGCGCATGTCGACCCCGGTGGTGGTGGCCAGGCTCGTCTCCCAGGCGTCGGCGTCGAGCAGCGCGCCACGCACATGGGCCACCACGCCGCGGCCGGGCAGCGCCGGCGCATCAGCGGCCGCCATGCCGACGGCGATGCGCCCGCGCAGCACCCGCGCGTCGGGGCCGCTGATGTCGCGCTCATACAGCAGGTTCAGCACGGGTTGCGGCGCCGGGCCCACCGCCACTTGCAGCCGGTCGGTCAGCGGCACGTCGGTGCCCAGCCCACCGGTGGTGGTGAGCACGCGGGTGTCCACTTGCAGGGGCAGCCGGTCGGCTGCGGCCTTGCCCAGCGGCGCTGGCAGGGCAAAGGCCATGCCTTGCAGGTCGCTGCTGATGGCCAGCTCGGGTTCGCCGGCGCGAAAGCCCAGTTGCACGCTGTAGGCCGCGCTGCCGCTGGCCTGGGCGAACAGGCGGGAGACGAAACCCAGCCCGGCCTCGCGCAGGCCTTCGGCGCTGGCGCTGCCCTGGCCGCGCAGGCGGATGCGCGGCACGCCGCTGGCGTCGGGGGCCATGCCACCGTCAAAACGCAGCAGGCCGCCGTACAGCTGCGCTTGCCCGTTGCTGATGCTGAAGCCGCGGTCGCTGAACGCCAGGCTGCCGCTGGCGCGGCCCAGCAGCGGCGCGTCGGGGCTGATGCGCAGGTCGTTGCCGGGAAACTGCACATGGCCTTGCACCGTGGTCTCGCGCACGGCGTACAGCGGCACGTTCAGGGCAAAGGCCAATTGCGCCGTACCACTGGCTTGGGCTTGCGCCAGCACTTCGCCGGTCAGGGCGTTGAGCGGCGAGCGGCGCACAAAGCCCAGCAGCTCGTTGGCGGGGCCCTGGGCCTGGGCGTTGACCACCACCGTGGAGCGCTGGGCCAGGTCGTCGATGCGCACGCTGGCCGAGCCCAGGCGCACGCCGGGGGCACCGGCCAGGCCCGACTGCAGGCCGCTCAGTTGCAGGGAGGCGCGGTCAAGCAGCAGTTGCCCCTGGGCACCGCGCAGCCCGGGCCAGGGCACGTCGTCAGCGGTTTGCAAAAACGCCGGCAGGTAGTCGAAGTCCAGCCCGCGCAGGTCGGCGCTGATGCGGAATTCACCCTCGGCACCCGGGGCGTTGAAGGGCATGTGCCAGATGTCACCGCGCAGGCGAAAGTCCACCCGATCGGCCTGACCGGCGCGCACCGCTTCGCGCACATAGCGGCGGGCCGGCTCGGCCACCGACAGCGGCAGGTAGCGGTGCACGCGGCGGGCGTCGGCGCGGCTGAGGCGGGCGTCGAGTTCGAGTACGCCGGGAAAGCGCGAGCGCGCCGGGCTGGTGGCCGGGTCGCTGGTGTGCCAGCGCACCTGGGCGCTGCCCTCGGCGTCGGCATTGGCCAGGCTCAGGCGGTCCAGCCGCACGTCGATGCGGCCGTCGCGCAGCGTCCACACCGCCTCGGTCTGCAGGCGTTGCAGCGGCAGCAGGCGCTCTTCGAACACGCCGGGCAGTTCCAGTGCGCCATCGTGGACCTGCACCTGCGCGCGGCCACCGGCCTGGTCGAGCGAAAAAGCCACCGCAGCACCGCGAATGCCCGGCCGCCCGGGCACCGGGTAGGGCCCGTAGGCCGAGGTGTGGCCGCTGTCTTCGCCGGTCAGCGCCAGGCCTTCGATGCGGCCTTGCGCCTGGTAGTCGCCCGCGCCGGGCGTGGCCCCCTGCCAGCGGGCGCTGAAGGCCTGCACTTGCCCCGCGGGCTGCAGGCGTTGCAGCCAGCCGTGGGCGGTCTCGGGCAGGGGCAGGTGGCGCGCCAGGGCGGCCACCGCGGCCAGGTCGATGTGGCCGGCGCTCAAGCGGGTGCTGGCCGGCTGGTCGGCACTGGCCCGGGTGTGGCGCAGTGTCAGCGGGCCGGTGGGCCAGGCCGGTCCGTCGCGGGTGCGCAGGCTCTGCGGGTCCAGGCTCAGGCCAAAGCCGCTGGCGTTCCAGTCGGCGCTCAGGCGGGCGCGCAGGGTGTCGATGATCAGCGGCGGCAGGTCGGGGCCGAGTTGGGCGTCGACGGCCTGCAGATCGAGGTCGGCGGTGGCGCCGGCCAGGCGCCCGGCCGAGACGTCGCCCCACAGGCGCACCGCGCCGCGCCCGCCGTGCACCTGCACGCCCCAGGCCGAGAGGTCGGCATACGCCCGCAGCTGGCCCACGTCGGCATGCGGCAGTTCGGCGTACAGCTCGCCGCTCCAGTGGTGCCAGGGGGGGGCTCCCGCCGGGCGCGGCAGCGGCACCAGGGGTGCGCGCAGTTGGCCGCGCAGGCTCAGGCGCTGGCCCCATTCACGGGGTGGGGTGGCGTCGAGCCGGAAGGCGTGGCGGCGCCCGCTGTTGCGCAGCACCAGGTCCAGGGCCGAGAGGGCCAGTGGCGGCTGGGCGCGCTGCTCGTCGGTCCAGCGCACGGTGCCCTGGTGGATGACGAAGGCCGGTTGCGACAGCAGCCAGTCGGCGGCGGCGCTGTCGCCACCCGTGGGGCCCGAGAGGTCCAGGCCGGCCACTTCGATGCGGCCTTGTGCGGTGCGGCGCACGTCCAGCACCGGCGACTCGATGACGATCTGGTCAAAGCCGCCGCGCCAGAGCGAGCGCGGTGAGAGGGTGGCCTGCACCTGCGCCAGGTGCAGCGCTTCGCGGCCTTGCGGGTCGAGCAGCGAAACGCCGTGCAAGGTGATGCGCGGCGCCAGGCCGGGCAGCGCATCGGGCAGCCAGCGGTGGCCGCCTGCACCAGAATCGGCACTCAGGCGGGCCACCCGCACGGGTACCCCTACAGCGCGCGCAGCCCAGCGTTCCAGGTCGGGGCGCCATTGGTCGACACGCGGCACAATCCAGACATGCAAGGCTCCCCAGGTGAGCGCGAACAGCGCCCAGGCCGCCAGCACAGCCCACAGCAGCAGCCGCGTTGCCACCGAGAGCATCTGGTGGGTGCGCATGCTCGGGGTGATCGGCGACGGGCTTTGGTTCATGTCCACTGCAAATTATGACGGTCCGCCCCTTCACTGGTTCCGCTGCCACCGCGTCCGATCTTCCTTTCCTGTCTTCTGTGGGCGACGAGAGTGGCCGCCCTCTCGGGCCTGAGGACCGACGCGCCGGACACTCGCGTTTTGTGCAGCGCATTCGCCGCCGTTATGCCGATGAGCTGGCCTTGCTGCCGCCCGGCGCCCCCACCCATGCCACCATGGGCACCTGTCTGCAGCGCCTGCGCGAGCGTGGTCTGGCCATGCCGGCGGCGCTGCGGGTGCTGCGCCAGCTGGTCATGGAGCGGCTGGTGGTGCTCGACGGCGAGCAGGATGCTCCGCTGGCCGATGTGACCCGGGCGGTGACCGAACTGGCCGAGCTGGCGCTCGACCATGCCTGCCGCCTGGCCTTTGCCGACCTGGATGCGCTGTATGGAGCGCCGCTGGTGCCCGCCGACGGTGCCCCGCCCCAGCGCGCGCGCCTGTGGGTGGTGGGCATGGGCAAGCTCGGGGCGCGCGAGCTCAATGTCTCCAGCGACATCGACCTGATTTATGTCTACGACGTGGACGGCCAGACCGCTGGCAACGCCGCCGGGCGCAACCGCATCAGCAACCACGAGTACTTTGCCAAGGCGGTCAAGCATATCTACAGCACAGTGGGCGAGACGACCGAGCACGGCAGCGTTTTCCGTGTCGATCTGGCGCTGCGGCCCAACGGCAACTCGGGGCCGCCGGCGGTGTCGCTGAGCGCGCTGGAGGAGTATTTCCTCGTCCAGGGCCGCGAGTGGGAGCGTTTTGCCTGGCTCAAGAGCCGGGTGGTCGCGCCGCTGGCCGAGGTGGCCGACGGCAGCGCCAGCGCCTTGCGCGGGCCGGTGCTGCCGTTTGTGTTTCGCAAGTACCTCGACTACAACGTGTTCGAGTCGCTGCGCAGCCTGCACCGGCAGATCCGCGACCATGCGGCCAAGCGCGCCGCCGGCCACCCCGGCCGGGCCAACGATGTGAAGCTCTCGCGCGGTGGCATCCGCGAGATCGAGTTCACCGTGCAACTGCTGCAGGTGGTGCGCGGCGGCCAGTTCCCCGAACTGCGCAAGCGCCCCACGCTGCAGGCGCTGCAGTGCCTGGCCAAGGCGGGGCTGATGCCCGCCGCCACCGCGCAGGCGCTGGCCAGCGCCTACGTGTTCTTGCGCCGGGTGGAGCACCGCATCCAGTACCTGGACGACCAGCAGACGCACCTGATGCCCACCCGCGACGACGACCTGGCCTGGATCGCCGCGACCCTGGGCCATGCCGATGTCTGCACCTTCCTGCGCGAGCTCGATGGGCACCGCGAGGTGGTGGCGCACGAGTTTGACATCTTGCTCGGCGGCACCGACAAGGGGGAATGCAAGGGCAAGGGTTGCAAGGGCAAGGGCGCCGCCAGTGACGACCTGCAGTCGGTGCTGCCCGGCCTGCCGCCGGCTTTTGCTGCGCGGGTGGACGACTGGCGGCAGCACCCGCGGGTGCAGGCGCTGCGCGAGGACGCGCGGGTGCGCCTGGTGCGGCTGGTCGAGCGCACCGGCGCCTGGATAGAGGAGGGCCGGGTGAGCGAGACCGCCGCGCTGCGCCTGATCGACTGGATCGAGCCGCTGCTGCGCCGCGAGAGCTACCTGGCGCTGCTGCAGGAGCGCCCCGCGGTGCACGAGCGCCTGCTGCGCCTGCTGGGCGCCGCCCGCTGGCCGGCACGCTACCTCCAGCGCCACCCGGGGGTGATCGACGAGCTGGCCAGCAGCCAGTTGCTCAGCGAGCGTTTTGACGCCGCCAGCTTCGAGGCCGACTTGCAGGAGCGCTACCGCTCGCTGCAGCGCACCGGTGAAGACGACGAGGAAGCCCTGCTGAACCTGCTGCGCCGGGCCCACCATGCCGAGGTGTTTCGCACCCTGGCGCGCGATCTGGAAGGGGTGCTGACGGTCGAGCAGGTGGCCGACGATCTGAGCGCCCTGGCCGACGCGGTGCTGCGGGTGACCGCGCGCTGGTGCTGGGCGCGGCTGAAAAACCGCCACCGCGACACGCCCGCCCTGGCCATCATCGGCTACGGCAAGCTCGGCGGCAAAGAACTGGGCTATGGCAGCGACCTGGACATCGTCTTTGTCTTCGACGACGAGCACGAAAACGCCAATGAAATTTATGCCGGCTTTGTGCGCCGGCTCATCAACTGGCTGCAGGTCAAGACCGGCGAGGGCGACCTGTATGAAATCGACACCGCCCTGCGGCCCAACGGCAACTCGGGCCTGCTGGTGACCAGTTTTGCCGCCTACGAGGACTACCAGCGCGGCCGGGGCAGCAACACCGCCTGGACCTGGGAACACCAGGCCATGACGCGGGCGCGCTTCATCATGGGGCAGGCCGAACTGGCGCCTCGTTTTGACGCGGTGCGCGAAGCGGTGATCACCGCGCCGCGCGACCATGCGGCGCTGAAACAGGAAATCACCGCCATGCGCGAGAAGGTGCGCGCGGCCCACCCGGTGCGCGGCGAGGTGTTTGACGTCAAACACAGCGTGGGTGGCATGGTGGATGTGGAGTTTGCCGTGCAGTACCTGGTGCTGGCGCATGCGGGCCAACACCCCGAACTGCGTGGCAACCTGGGCAACATCGCGCTGCTGCAGCGGGCCGAGGCGGCCGGGCTGCTGCCGGCGGGGGTGGGCCGTCAGGCGGCCGATGCGTACCGAGTGTTGCGCCAGCGGCAACACCAGGCGCGGCTGGACGAACTGCCGCCGCAGATGGAGCCGCCCGAAGCCCAGCCGCTGGCCGCTGCGGTGCAGCAGCTGTGGGGCCAGGTGCTGGGGGCGTGATGGTCGGCTGCACCGGTGCGCGCTGGCTCCCAGGGCGGCCCCTGTGGTCGCTGCCGCAGTGGGTCGGGCGGTGAGGCTCTCGCGCAGCTGGCTGCTGTTGTGTGCGCTGCACGGGGTGGGCAGTATGTTGCTCTGGTGGGCCGACCCCGTTACGCTGCACGCCCTGACCTGGCGCGTCGACGAAGGCTTGCAGCGCCCCTGGACCTGGTGGACCAGTGCCTGGGCCGACCCGGCCACACCCACCCTGATCAGCCACCAGCTGGCGCTGGGTGTGTTGGCCGCCGTGGCATGGCGCTGGCGTCTGCCCGCCGCAGCCACCGTGGCCTGGTGCCTGGCCTGGCCACTGGCCCAGGCCACCCTGGTGCTGTGGCCGCAGATCGGCTATGCGGTGGGCCTGTCAGGGGTGCTGCACGCCGCCTGGGCGGTGCTGGCGGTGCAGTTGCTGCTGCGCCGCGTGGCGCTGCTGCGGGCGCGGCGCTGGGGCGCCCTGCTGTTGCTGGCCTTGCTGCTCAAGCTGGGGCTGGAACAGGCCTGGCAGCATCCGGTGATCTGGGACCGGGCCAACGACCGTTCGCTGGTGCAGGCGCTGCACCTGTCGGGCGCGTTCTGGGGCCTGCTGCTGGGCGCACTGGCGGCGCATGGGCCACGCCGCCGGGCGCGCTGGCCGGTGCGCGGCACAGCCGACGGTCACCCGGGTTGAGGGCCGCGGCGCACCGCCAAGGGCTCGCGCGCCCACCCGAGCCGCCGCGCCGGGCAGCCGCCGCCTGCGGGGCGCCGACATTAACCCTGTAGACTGCCAGAGATTGTGAAAAAAGTACTCGGTCAATTCGTGACCGATCAGTCACAATAAGACCACAAAGTATTTCCTGGATGTCTGCGGTGGCAGTTTGCCCCCGTGCGTTGAAAGTCCCTCTGTATATGTACATGTCACAGCCCCGTCGGAACTTTTGCGCTGCCTCCCGGCTCCATGCCACAGGTGAGCCAAGTCACCCCTGTTTTTCACTGCGAAGCCTTCCGCCCGTGTGGGCGGTTGACCGCCTGAGGCGCTTCTCCTCCTCCCTCCCTCCCTTGTTCGCCTCGGGTTGCTTCGCAGTTTTTTCTACACCGGTCCGTCGGACCGTTGGCCGGGTGGGGGTCTGAGCGGTGTACGCCGACCCCACCCCCGCCGCCGTCGGCGGCACCCCGCAGCGCCAGCCCCGGGTGGCCATCATCGGCTCCGGCATTGCGGGCCTGGCGGCTGCGCACACCCTCACCGGCCTGGCCGATCTCACCCTCTATGAAGCGGGTGACTATTTCGGTGGCCACACCCACACGGTCGACGTGACCCTGCCCGACGCCAGCGGCCGACCCACCACCTTCGGCGTGGACACCGGCTTCCTGGTGCTCAACGAGCGCACCTATCCCAACCTGCTGGCCCTGTTCGAGCAGCTGCAGGTGGCCATCGCGCCCTCGGACATGTCGTTTTCCGTGCAAGCCCCGGGCGCCGGCCCGCGCGGCGGCCCGCTGGAGTGGAGCGGGTCTGACCTGGGCACGGTGTTTGCCCAGCGCGCCAACCTGACCAACCCGCGCTTTTGGCGCATGTTGCGCGACATCCTGCGCTTCAACCGCCTGGCCACCCGCCTGGCCCAGCGGGGCGAAGACCTGGGCGAGGGCAGCCCGCTGCTGCAGCCACTGGGCGACTTTCTGGCCCAGCACCGCTTCTCGGACGAATTCCGCGACTGGTATTTCCTGCCCATGCTCGGTTGCATCTGGAGCTGCCCGACCGACCAGATGCTGCAGTTCCCGGTGGCCACCATGGTGCGCTTCTGCCACAACCACGGCCTGATCCAGGTGACCAATCGACCGCAGTGGTACACGGTGCAGGGCGGCGCCCGGCACTATGTGGAGAAGATCGTGGCCCGCATTCCCGACGCCCGGCGCAACCGCCCGGTGCAGCAGGTGCTGCGCGACGAGAGCGGGGTGCGCATCGTCAGCCAGGGCGCGGTGGAGCGCTACGACGCTGTCGTCATGGCCTGCCATTCGGACCAGGCGCTGGCCCTGCTGGGCGCCGGCGCGCGCGAGGACGAGCGCGCGGTGCTCGGCGCCATCCGCTACCAGCCCAACCGCGCGGTGCTGCACACCGACGTGACCCTGATGCCGCAGAACCGCCGCGCCTGGGCCGCCTGGAACTACGAACGCTCGCCGCAGCAGGCGCAGGAATCGGCGCAGGTCTGCCTGCACTACTGGCTCAACCGCCTGCAACCCCTGCCCACCCCGGTGCCGGTCATCGTCTCGCTCAACCCGGGCCGCGCCATCGCCCCGCAGACCGTCATCGGCGAATACGAATACGCGCACCCGGTGTTCGACCTGGCCGCCATCCGCGCCCAGGGCCGTGTGCCCGCGCTGCAGGGCCAGCAGAACACCTTCTTTGCCGGCGCGTGGATGGGCTACGGCTTCCACGAAGACGGCCTCAAGGCCGGCCTGCAGGCCGCGCGCGCGCTGATCGATGCACACGGGCTGGCGCCCACCGCGAGCCCGGCCCAGCGCTTGCAGCAATCGCTGCCGGGGGTGTTTGCTTGACCACCCGCCCAGTGCCCAGCCGCCCGCAGGTGACCGAGCGCCCTCTGGACACCCGCCGTGAGAGCGGCGCGGCGGCTGCGGTGGCCATGATCGGCTTTGGTGAAGTGCGCCACACCCGCCACCGGCCGCGCCGCAACGCCTTTGCCTACCCCACCTGCTTTCTCATGCTGCCGCTGCGCAGCCTGCGCGCGCAGGGCAACGGGGCGCTGGCCCGCAACCGTCGGGCCGCGCTGGGGTTTCGCGACGCCGACCACGGCGTGGGCGGCCCCGACGCGCTGGCCTGGATGGAGCAGCTGCTGAGCGAGCAGGGCATTGACGACGCCGACGGCGAGATCTGGCTGCACACCTACCCGCGCATGCTCGGCTACGCTTTCAAGCCGGTGAGCTTCTGGTACTGCCACCGGGCCGACGGCTCGCTGCGCGCCATCGTCGCCGAGGTGAACAACACCTTCGGCGAGCGCCACTGCTACCTGCTCGACCGGCCGCGCTACGGCGTGCCCTGCACGGCCAACAAGGTGTTCCATGTCTCGCCCTTCTGCCCGGTGCGCGGCGAATACCGCTTCGTGTTCCTGCGCACCGAGAAAGACGGCGCCCAGCGCACCGTCGCCCGCATCGACTACCACGACGAGGCCGGTGGCCCAGTGCTGATCGGCACCAGCGTCAGCGGCACCCTCGAACCCCTGAGCCCGCAGAGCCAGCGCCGCGCCCTGTGGTCGCACCCCCTGCTCACCCTGGGGGTGATCGTCCGCATCCACTGGCAGGCCCTGCGCCTGTGGATCAAACGCACCCCTTTCTTCCGCCAGCCTGCCGCGCCGGCCGATTTCGTGACCGCCGGCACGCCCCAGCCCTGAGAGCTTCGACGCCATGAACAGCACCACCGCGCCCCAGCCCGCCGGCTTTGCCCTGCCTCGCCATGCCCCTGCCGCCGCGCGTAGCGCGCTGCAACTGCTGCAGCGCCTGCAGCACGGCAGCCTGAGCCTGCAACTGCCCGACGGCACGGTGCAACGCTTCGGCACCTCCGTGGGGGCGCACGCCAGCAACACCGCCGGGCCGCCCCAAGGTGTTGCAGCCC
>Ga0075154_10000500_pt1 | contig 32864 bp, 27 predicted proteins | sample JI71714BDNA_FD_70965 | JGI IMG/M metagenome (GOLD analysis project Ga0075154, IMG submission 70965) | Wastewater effluent complex algal communities from Wisconsin, to seasonally profile nutrient transformation and Carbon sequestration -... | ecosystem: Engineered > WWTP > Effluent > Algae...
GCGTAGTTGCGCTAATTGCGGGGCTAGATCTTGCTCCACCTGAGTGATATCTACATCCAAGTCGAAAATACGACGAATATTGTGTAATACGGGCTGTAACATTGCGAGACGATCCAACTGTCGTTTAAACCATAGCTTTATAATTTAAACCATATCTATAAAATTTTAAACCAAAGATTGATAATTTGAAATTATTATGCATAATTCTGTAATCTAATTACAGAAATTGGTGTGCTATGCCAGCACGTAAAATCACAAAGTCTGCAGTAGCGAATATTTTTCGATTCACATCTATTAACAAATCTGAACCTGTAATAGTTGAAAGCTACAACGAGTATCTGGCCTGCTACCACCTCGAATTTTCATTTATGGTTGATGACTATGCAGCTCAACCCAAAAAATTCAGATTTAAAGATGATGAAACAGGTAAGCAGATTACTTATACCCCAGATTTTTGGGTTAGGTTGAAAAATGGCCAGGAGTATTATGTAGAGGTTAAGGACTTTGAAGAAACTCAACAGGATAAATTTCTTAAACGCTGGGAATTCATACAACGAAAATTAAGAAATATGGGTATTGAAATAAAGTTACTAACGGATAGAGATCTTAATAGAGGCAAGATTCCAGAAAATCTAAAATTATTACATCGTTATTTATCAAGGAATGAAATTAACGAAGTTCAAGTTAAGATAGCTGAGTTGATAAAAAAGCAACCTCTAACGTTAGTTGAAATATGTGACAAATTAAATATTAAATTAATAAAAGTAAAAAGTCTAATACTAAATCTTGTCGCTAGAAAAGTGCTAACATTTAAAATTTATGAAGAGATTACGGAAAACACTTTAGTATGGAAATGTAATGGATGAGCGATTTAATTGATATTATTTATGAAATCCCTCCTGAAATAATCCATGATGCTGAGGCTGAACTAAGACGTGCCGAACAAAGAAAAAATCTTAGCTCGGTTAAAAACATAGGAAGTTTAGAGGCCTATTCTCCTGAAATTCAAGACATAATACTGTTTAGGCTAGCTTTAATTGAGTTTTGTCTTGAGAGATGTGGAAAGATTAGTCATGGGGCACTTAAAGTCATACGAAATGAGATTTCTAAAAGATTTGGAGAGGATGCTCCTTCTAATCAAACCATTGTAAAATGGTATAATCGATATGTTGAAAGTGGTAAAAAAATCGATTTTCTAGCTCCGTCATTCAAAAAAAGTGGTAACAGAAAGAGCCGATATCCTGAAATAATTGAGTCTCACATTGTAGATTCTATAAAATTAATCAAAGATGATGAACCAGGAGCTGTATCATTTGCATACTCTCACCTTTGTAACTTAGTCTTCAATTACAATAAAGAAATAACTGAAAGCCAGATAAAACCGCCATCCCTTCAAGCTTTTTGGAAAAGATATAAAAAGCTCAGCCCACATGAAAAAGAAATTAATAAATTTGGTAATTTTGCTGCAGGAAAAAAGTTTAAACACATAGGGACAATTATTGAGACTACTAGAGCCTTAGAGCGAGTCGAGATAGACCACACAAAACTAGATCTTTTCTTGATCGATAGCGAAACTAATGAAACTCTGGGCAGGCCCTGGATTACTAGTCTTTGCGATGTACATACCAGATCCTTGATTGGTTTTTATCTAGGATTCACACCACCGAGTTATGCGTCTGTAGCGCGAGCCATTAAACATGCGATACTCCCTAAAGATTATGTCAAAAAAAAATATACAAATGTAAAAACTGCTTGGATATGTCATGGTAAACCGGAATTAATTGTTTCTGATAATGGAAAAGAATTTGATTCTAATGATTTGAAATTAGCCCTTAACGAGCTCCTTATAAATTTTGGTAAAAACCCAGTTGCCACACCATATTTAAAACCTATTGTTGAGCGCTACTTTGGTGCACTAAATACTCAGCTATTAAGAAGGGCGCCAGGTCATACGCTAGCTGCGAATATTGGTAATCTGGATTATGACCCAGCAAAACACGCAGTATTGGACATGGATACATTTCTAAATATTTTCCATATCTGGATATGTGACATTTATCAGGTGAAATCGGATGCTCGTAAAACAAGAATTCCCAACATGACTTGGGAAAAATCTCTAGAGGAATACGAACAAAGACCAGTTGATTATGATCCTGAAGTTTTGGACCTAGTGTTTTGCCTAACTAAAGAAGGAAAACTAACTAGAGAAGGCATAACTTTCAGATATCTAACATATTCTAACGATGCTACAGCGGAACTTGTCGGTAAATATGGTTCTCACCAAGTGATCTATAAAGTCGACCCAGACTACCTTGGGCATGTTTATGTTTTAAATAAATCCGAGGGTAAGTTTTTCAAGGTTAAGTGTGACAATTTTGAATATGCATCTAGAGTAACACTACACCAGCATAAACATAACCTTAAAGTCACTAGAGATGCAGTTGATAATTATGGTCCTGAATACGATATATCAGAAGCAGAAAATAGAATTTTCGAAATTATTGATGACGCTAAGAAAAGTAAAAGTTCAAAAAGCATAGCTTCTAAATCAAAGAAGGCGAGACTGGCTGAAGATGCGCAAATTGCATTGCGAAAATTAGCTATCTATGAAAGCAATGTTAATGCATCTAATAATGAGGAATCAAATTTAGAAGATGGAAAGATTGATGACTCAGGCTGGACGGTATTGTAAGAGGTTACTATGAATAACGATATAAAACAGAGGGTTTCAAGATTTAGAAGTGAGCGGATTATTAGCCCAGAATCTCAAAAAACTATAGCTGCGCTTGAGCATTGTCGGTCATTCTCAAAATATGGGGGCGAGCCACAATGTATGCTATTAACAGGACCTACCGGTGTAGGGAAAACCTCAATTATTGAAAAATACCTGATCCAACATCCACGCCGTAATGTTTATGAAGTTACTGAAATCCCAGTATTACACGTTACTCTATCTGAGATAACGACAACAGTATCAATGTATCAACAGATTTTGTACGATCTAGGTCATCCTCGCCCATTTGAATCTAAAAATGAGCTCGAATTACGAGTACAGATTAAGAGCCTTGTTGAGAATTGTAGGGTCGAAATGATAATAATAGATGAGTTTCAGCAACTGATAGAAAGAAAAACAAATGCAATATTGTCAGATACTGCAAATTCACTAAAAAGATTGATTATAGAGATAAAAATTCCAGTTGTTCTTGTCGGAATGCCCTATAGCATTGTAATTTTGGATACTAACAGTCAATTATCCTCTCGATTTCAACATAGACATAGCATTCAACCATTTAGGATAAGTAAAGAAAAAGACAGAACATCATATTATACTTTTTTATCATTGCTTGAGAAACAAATGTTTTTACCTGAAGAATCCGAACTTTCGAAACAAGATATCGCATCGCGTTTATATATGTACTGCGAAGGAAGTTGCCGAAAATTGAGGAGTTTATTAGATATTGCCTTTGAAAAAACCCTCATTAGTGGCGAAAGTAAAATCTCTCTGGCTAGGCTTGCAAGTACAGCCTCTTTTATTGATTCAGAACTCGATAAAGATACAAACCCATTTTTGATTGATTCTTCAAAAATAAAAATCAAACAGCCCGATGAAAAAGTAGGCTGGGAAGACTACCACGATGGTAAGCCAAGACTGAAGCGGCAAAAGAAGCGTGGTATGCTCAAAAGCATATTTAGTTAGATTGTTGTATAACATAAGGGGACAGATGATTGTTTCTGGTTCGACCTAAACCCAAAGAAGATGAGGCACTGGAGTCCTACATCATCCGTTTAGTTAAGGCAAATGGTTATTCTAGTCTCGGTATGTTTTTAAGAACCATTGGAGCGCTGTCTGATTCTGAGAAGCCGGATGATGTAAATTCCCCTAAAGCGTTGAGTTCTCTTAATCTATATCATTCTCAGATTTCAAGTCAGAGAAGAATAGAAATTATTAAATCAATCGCCAAACTAGCTGATACCACGTTTTCTGAAATTTATGACATTTGCCTAGCTAGGAGTTCAGTTAATTTCTCCAATGGTAGAACAGGTTTATTCCGAAAAGGGGTTGTAGTTCCAAGATCGCAATTATTGCCGTTCGATTCGGTACGAATTTGTCCGAAGTGCATCGAAGAATCATTATATATTCGCCAAATCTGGAGCTTTGAGGCATACAGCACTTGTCACATACACAACGTACCCCTAATCGATCGGTGCTCTGGATGTGGCTCGCCTATTGAAATATATCGCGAATTGAAATGCGCCTGTAAAGTTTGTGGCATGAAACTTTCTGAGGCAATCGGTAATAAACTCCACGATGCCGACTATTTAATTTCCGCTTGGCTAGCAGGTCAATATGTTGAGAAACTGCCTGAAGTCAGTATCTCGCATCGCTGGGGATTGAACACCTTTTATACCGATTATATATCTGGGCAAGAGTCTCGAACTGAAGGATTTATCAATTTTTTTACAGACTGGCCTAAAAACTTTATAAGTAAAATTGACCAAGATACAGAGTACAGATTAAGTATTGGTTTAAAGCCTGTACAAGAATCAACATTTCAGGAGGTATTTGGTTCTTTATTAGTTGATGCATCAAAGTTGCCCGCTCGAAACATGTCTGAAAATATTGTGCTTCGAGCAATATTTTCGCATCTCTATGAGCAAATTTTTGATAAAAAGAGTCCTATCGGGAGTTTGATAATGAATAGCTTGGAGGTTTCAATCCTGCTTAATTCATCAACAGAGCAAGTGGCTGCCTTGTTTGAGCAGGGGCTTCTACAAGCGCACCGAAGAGTTTCGAGCAAATCAGCCCCATCTATTTATACGCCATTATTTCGTCTCGAAAATGTTATGTCTGTTTGGTTAACATCCTACCAGAGTCCCACATCTAATATCCGCCACTTTACTAGTAGGTGGTAGAACATACATGCATTTGAACGAACTACTTTCAATTGTTGATTTGAGCGACAGAAATCGTCAATTAAAAAGAGCATTTAACGGTTTGCAGAATCCGATAGTCATTGATGGGAAAGAGGTTGAAGCTATTCACATTTTGGCAAATCTCACCTGTCCTCTCACGAAGCTAAAGGATGCTACTGATGCTAAAAATGCGAAGCTGTTAATCCACGACTCATCGTGGCTCGAGAATTGCGCTAACACAACTAAGTTTATCCATTCTCATAATTTAAAATACCCAAACTATAGAATTCAGGGTGTTATTCGCCTAAAGCCCATTGGAGAATTGCCCTTAGGTTACCTCTCGTCATCAATTATTCCTGATACTCGTTTAGGATGGTCTCATGATAGTAAGTATGTAAATTTTCAGCTCTTTTTTTGTGCATATTTTGTTTGGCAAGAGCGAGTTATCACCATTCATCAACTTATATCAGAGCACAATATTCTTTTTAGAGAGTTATTATTCTCCGCTGGCATGTTTAAAAAGGACTATGGACAGCTACAAAGCGCATTTAAAAAATGGAAGTTCGAAAAGACAATAAAAAGTCTTCATGAAGACATCAGACAGATACGAGTGCCCTATAAACAAGACTATATAGCACTTACTCCTGTGTCTGCTCATACTATCCAAAGGGACATTCACTTAGCACTTTCTAAAAATAATGTTAATAAAACAACGGTATCTCATTCCAGAGCCGCGAGCGTTGGTAGTTTGGTAAGTGCCGCAGCTGGGAAAGTGTTCGCCGTAAACTCTCAGCCGAAACGTCTTTTGGGTCCTCACACAATTCAGGGGAAATCCCTCCAAACCCGTGAACTTTTAGCTCTTGAGTCATTATTAAATAGTGATCAGGTGCTATTAACACCGAATAATAAACAAGCATGGGAAAAAAATTTACGAAAGCATGTTCAAACTTTTTTAGTTTCATGGATGCAGATGTATGCTCCAGAGAAATCAATTGACAAATGTATCGAACTATTTCACCTCTACCTTTCAAATACAAAATCTTGGCGACATCTGGCTTACAACCCGGAGGTTACAAGAGTCGTGAGAGCTCTATTTACTATTAATAAAATTGGAAAGCCATTAGCTAAAACGACAGCTATTATGGATAACTCTCAGTATCGTTATTTATTATTACCTGCGCTGTCGGTATCAAATGCTAATGCAATAAACAGCGCTTATTCTGTTGGTTTACCATCTATAATCGGGATTTGGGGGTTTTTGCACGCATTTGAGAGAAATGTTCAACAATATTGTGCTCTCGAATTTAAACTTTATGGTTTTGCACTATGCCTTCATCACTTCAGTTTACATAACAGAGGGTTGACCAGAGAAAATGACCTTAAAAATGGTAAGCTTGTTACGCCTGCCATTTTGCCGACTCGCCAATGCGATCTAGAGTTAAGCATTGTTATAAAATGTCGTGTTGTAAAACCGCTTTCTGAACAGCAAATTCTAGCTTGTCTACCAAATAACCTTTGCCAAGGCGCGATTTATCCAGCAATAAAGAATATTGAACATTTCAAAATGTTCGAAAACTTGTTTGAAGCGGCCCTGGACGTTCCTACTCGAAATGGTTGTTGGCTGACTAAGGCTGAAATGAATACTGAAGTTGATTTGAATGAGTGGCTGGAACAGAAATCTTTGCTTATTGGTAATGTCGGTTATCATTTTCTTGAACAGCCGATAAATAAAACAAATACTATTAATGAGTTATCTCATTGCTTTGCAGAGCCTGTATTGGCGCAATTAAAGGAGCAAAGGCTCCATGCAACGTCAAATGAATCAGATTTTTTCTGGGTGCTACGGCAATTAGATAACGCTGTGATTTTAGATTCGTGGAGTAACTATGAAAATTCCAAATAAATTAAGTTACAGACGCTCGCTATCACCTGGGAATGGAGTGTTCACCTATTTGAATGGTAAAGGAGAGAGAGTACCTCTGCCATACCAGGAAATTAAAATTGTTGGCCAAAAGGAGAGTGCTGCAGAAGCTTATGATAAGAAGATGGGGGTGAAGAAGACTGATTCTTGGAAGGTTTTAGCAGAAAGCAACCCTCAAACTATTGAATACTGTCATGTGCCTTATGGCGCGCAACGTCTGTTATGTAATTTTTCACTGACGGTATCTGCAAACACCCTTAGACCAGAATCTTGTAACGACGAAAACGTGATAAATTCGATTAAAGCGTTTTTATCAGCCTATGCTGCCTCAGATGGCTTTTCATATCTAAGCAAGCGATACTTACGACAAATACTGTCTGGCAGTTGGCTTTGGCGTAATCAAGAAAACCTTAACACCAAAATCACGGTGCGCACGAACACAGGTCTGGAGGTGATTGCCGAAAATGTTCAGCAGTTGAGGTTTGATAGCCTCTGGGAAACTGAGCTTCCCGGATGGTCTGAATTGGTAAATGATTTTGCAAAAGCACTGCAAAATCCGATGTCGTACCTTATTTGTGAAATTGAAGCCGAAATCATTCCAGCAACTTGCCAAGAGGTCTATCCTAGTCAAGCTTTCTTAGATAAAGAAAATGAGCCAAAAGCCAGCCGAGTTTTTCAGAAAACCTTAATCGATGGCCGCCTAACCCCAGTTATTGGCTGCTACAAAATTGGCGCAGGTATCTCTATCATTGATGACTTTTTTAAAGATGCTGTCTACCCAGTACGCGTCGGTCGTTATGGCGTCGATAAAACAACGACAACGGCGTATCGCACACCAGCGAGTGGTAATGATTTCTACTCTTTACTTAACAATATTGAGACAATAACTGAGTCACTTAATCAAGATAAAGAACGTATCTATGATGCCCATTTTATCTGTGCCAATTTAATTAAGGGCGGACTCTTCCAGTTAGGAGATAAAAAGTGACCGTTCGAAGTTTTTTCTATATTCAGTATTTACCTGAAAGTCTCAATTCTGAATTTCTCGCGGGCCGCTGTCTTAGAATCTTGCATGGCTTCATGTCTTCGAAACAGTTAAATAACATCGGTGTTAGCTTTCCTGCATGGAGTGATAACTCTATCGGATCAACAATTGCCTTTGTTTCACCCGATAACAAGCTTTTATCCACCTTAAAAAGTCAGAAGTATTTTGTCAGTATGGAACAAGAAAGCTACTTCAAGCTGAGTGAAATTAAAACTATTCCTTCAGACCTATGCTCGAGCGAACATTTGTTCTATAGGGAGCGTCAGCAAGAAATGTTGACACCTGCGGCTCGAGAAAGAGCCTTAAAGCGACTCAAAAAGCGTGCCGAAGCAAGAGGTGAGACTTATCAGCCTTTTCTGAAATATCCTGAAAATACAATTCTCCAGCATTATCATGCTGTTCCTATCGAGAGTTCTGAGCGGCAAATCATCCAATTCAATATTGGAAAAATTGACGTCACTACTCCAAATACTGCGGTTTTTAGCAGTTATGGCTTGGGTAAGCGAAACGAATATGTGGGCACCGTACCTTGTCTTAAACCCTTTATTTTCGGCGATTCCTAAGTTGATTGATTTTACTCAGTATTTTTAGTTCGGCTTTAAATAGGGTTGCTGAAGTAAAATCTAGGTAGTTACTTGAATTTAAATTATTAATAGATAAGATCACATTGTAATCCGCTGAGTAAGCGGCTTAGAAATCTACGGCAAATCCAAATTTAGGGCAATTATGGTAATCCGCTGAGTAAGCGGCTTAGAAATCCAACAGGTACTGGCCCTCAGAATTCTCCTCGTAATCCGCTGAGTAAGCGGCTTAGAAATTACAAGGTCAATGAGAAAGCCCGAAAGTCCAGTAATCCGCTGAGTAAGCGGTTGAAAAATTTCGTTATCAGTAGACGGTAGGCGCCTTTACGTAATCCGCTGAATAAGCGGTTTTGATTATAACTAATGTTTCACGCAGCTTGCTGCACTTAATAAGCCGAAATTCCGGCTTATTTTTTAGCCTTGAAGCCATCCCTACATTCCAACCATCCTCTGCATACTCTGTGTCCAAGATGTTTTAAAGGCCTGGTCACTTGCAAAAAGTTTGTACAATTCAAGCTCATCTTTTCGCCGCTGCAACATGATCTCTTTAAGCATTTTCTCAAATGCCAGCTCGCGATTATGCGGGTCTGGATTATTCTTATACTTTGACTCGAAATCCGGATGCTTACGGATACTGTCTGCAATATTTACAAACTTGACCTTTTGCTCTTCAGGCGTGGCACTCCAGCCCTGAAACCAGCGCTCATTAAATGTGCGAATAATTTCATCCAATGGATCGCGTTCTTGATCTGCACCATGGGCCCCTCGCGGGTTAGGATTTTGCGGGTCCACCACCACTTCTTCATCAGTCAACGTGATGGCATGGTTTAATTTCACTCGCTGTAAACCATAAGAACTCAGGTCAACCGACTCCAATAACTCATCGATAGCAGCAGCATCCGGATCAGCAACTTTAAGCTTAGGAATTAAGAATTTCAAAAACCAGAATAGCTTTTCCCAGTTAATCATTTCATAAGGCATGATCGAAGCCATCTGCCCGTAGATTTTGACAAACTGTTTCGCCTTAATCTTGAAATCAACCTTAACGGCAGCTTCCAGGCCTAACTCACTGTCGAAACGGCTAGCAGCAATATCAATTATAGGGCTCAGGTTTTGTGCATCTTCGTTATTAAAATAACGGGTAACAAAGTTCTCTACTTCGAACCACTCATATACACCAACATCATCCAGCGCGTCTTTTAACTCATGAAGAACATTAATGTCCGTCGCGGTTGATAAAGAAGTTGCAGTATAAAATGGCTCAAAAGCGGTTTGAATATCTTCAACCGAGTTAAAAAAGTCCAGAATAAATAAATCCTCGGTCTTTTTCCCCCACTTAGGCGCACTTCGGTTAAGACGAGAAAGGGTTTGCACACACAGCACACCAGCCAATTTTTTATCTACATACATGGTACAAAGCTTGGGTTGATCAAAGCCCGTCAGATACTTATTCGCCACCACTAACAAGCGGTAGTTATCGGTATCAAACTGATCTTTCGTATCAGACTCACTGAAGCCATTGATATCTGCTTCCGAATACTCAATACCATCCACTTCTTTAGTCCCTGAAAAAGCAATCAGTACATTAAAGGGGTTGCCTTGCTCCGTCAGAATACGCTTTATCGCCCGATAATATCGAATGGCCGTTTCAATATTTTGGGTTACCACCATCCCTTTACCTTTGCCTTTGAGCTTTTTGGCATTAACCACATGCAGCATAAAGTGCTCAAGCATTATCTCAGCTTTGGTATCAATGGTTTGCTGACTCCTTTCAACATAGGCCCTAAGCTTCTTTTGGGCTTTTTTGGTGTCAAACTCCGGATTATCAGCAATCGACTTTTCTATTTCATAGTAACTTTTGTAAGTGGTGTAATTTGCTAACACATCCAGGATAAAACCTTCTTCAATGGCTTGTTTCATTGAATAAAGGTGGAATGGCCTAAAGGAACCGTCCGGTTGACGTTGTCCAAATTTTTCTAATGTGGTGTTTTTAGGTGTCGCCGTAAAGGCTAAATAAGAAGCATTGCCACGCATTTTGCGGGATTTCATCGCCTGCAGAATTTTATCCTGCGCATCCTCGGCTTCTTCCATCTCCGCTTTACCCATAGCACGGTTCATATTGTCATGCGCAGACCCCGATTGCGAGCTATGGGCCTCATCAATAATCACTGCAAAGCGTTTATCACTTAAATCGGCAATGCCATCGATAATAAAGGGAAACTTCTGAATAGTCGTAATAATGATTTTTTTGCCATGTTCCAACGCCAATTTCAGCTCAGAGGATTTCGCCGCCGCAGCAATAATGTTTTTAACCTCAGAAAACTCTTTGATATTTTCCTTTAACTGCTTATCCAGTAAACGTCGATCGGTTACCACGATAACAGAATCAAACAGAGGCTGTTCAGGCGCTTTACCAGCAGCCACGTCTGCGGTTGCAGGATAGGTTTCAATAAGCTGATAGGCTGCCCAGGTAATTGAGTTTGATTTACCTGAACCTGCTGAATGCTGGATAAGATAGGTATGGCCCACACCATGAGTAGCGGCATGATCGACCAGTTTTCGAACCACATCTAACTGATGATAACGTGGGAAAAACAATGTACGTTTCTGAAGTGGCTCTGAGCTTGAGCCATCCAAACGCACAAAGTGTTGAATAATATTGGCTAAGCTTTGCTTAGTAAAAATCTCCTGCCATAAATAGGCCGTTTTATGCCCCAATGGGTTTGGTGGATTCCCTTGCCCCAGATTATGCCCTTTGTTAAACGGTAGAAAGAAGGTGCTCTTCCCTGCCAACTTGGTCGTCATATAGACTTCTTCAGTATCAACAGCCATATGAACCAGGCAGCGTCCAAACGACAGCAAAGGCTGCGTTGGATCCCGATCTTCCCGATACTGTCGCTGACCATGATAACGGGCTGTCTGCCCCGTCCAAGGGTTCTTTAACTCCAGAGTGACCAATGGGATGCCATTAATAAACAGCACCATATCAATTTCTTGCAATGGATTAAGCTGCGAGTAACGCAATTGGCGAGTACAGCTAAAAATATTGGCAGCAAAATGTTGTTTTACTTTATCACTACTGCTTGCAAGTGGTGCTGGGTACAACAGATGGAAATGCGCATCGTCTACACTTAACCCTTTTTTCAGTAAATGCAGCACGCCGTGCTTTTTAATCATGCGGTCAAAGCGTTCCAGCAATTTTCGTTGCCAGTCGTTGGAGTTATTTTTTTGTAGTTTAGTTAATTCTGGCTCTTGGGTTGCGGTTAAAAACTGCCAAAAGAAACGCTCATCCAGCGCGTACTGCAAATTAAAGTCGTTAGGAAAGCCAGCAAGGTAACCGCAATGGCTAGCATGGTAGCTAGGCTTAGCAGCATCAGATAAACTACCTGCAAGTGCTTCAGGGCTGCTACCTGTTAACGCCTGCTCTATTGCGGCTTCTAATGCTTGTTCATTGGTTTGGCTTACCATAAATTCCCTCTTAAACAATCTGCGCTGCTCTATTTATGACCAACACATTTAAATAAACTGAGCACAGCAACTATGCTTATTCTAAATAATTTATAAAAATCATTTCATTATTGAATAAAATGACCGGCAAATGAAAATGTTAACGCGTATTCCGAAAAAATATAAAGTATCGCGTAATCATGCAAAATTTACCGCATAATGACGTTTTAAGATATCTAACATTTCGCTTTGGTGCGCTTTGATGCCCTCTGCCTGCCAAATATTGCTGAACCTTACATAGGTTTTGAACAGTGCTTGTAGCTTCAGCGAGTCGTAGCGAGTCTTACTGTCAAAATCTGCTTTTTTCTTCAATACTGTCTGGTTGCTGTAGGATGAGTTTTCACCAGGACTTAATAGGACTAGGTTGCCAATAGCATTCAATATGTCGTGATCCAATGCATTTTTGTACTCCTCATTTTGCGGATGCACATGCTCCACCGAATTTTTAGAGGTGATGCGGTACGCTTTAACATGCTCGTCCGTTTTATATGCTTGCTTCCACAGCAAGTACTCAAGCTTTTGAAACCAGTAATGTTCAAAGCGGGTGCCTAATGGCTCTGAAAAGTAAGCTTGCTTGTCACTCCATCCAGTAACAGCAGGCTGCTGTCCTTGCGCAATCTTAAAACTGGCTTCTTTTTGGGTTTCATCGGTTAGCGACAGCTGGTTATCCAGCTGCTCCAGTGCAGCCAATACCTGCTCCTCATTCATATCAGGTTGCTGTACTAGGCGGCTTAAGAGTGCTGTTAACCAAAAATGGGCAGAGCGGTCACCAGTAAAGTTTCGCACCGCCTGCAACTGCACCAGGCAGCTAAGCTCTTTGGCGGTGCGATTGATGTAATATTTCCCGCTTGATAACGATCGGCTAATCGTGGTCAAACGCAATTGCGGATCTTCTCTATCATCGTGTTCAACCCACTTCACCACCCAGGTATCAAACTGATAGCGCACTTGCCACAGCAGTTCGATAAAGGCTTTGATTTGGCTCTCGTCCTGTTTTACCAGCACGTAAAAGCATGCCAGCAAATTACCGACTTTTATCCGAGGCTCTAGATCAGGCCAACCATTTTGGGCACAAAATATGCGTAAAGCGTGAATTAGCAGTAATTCAAAACTTATGATCGAGCGGCAATACACCGTTTCGACATCAATATTGTCCGTTCCATCAAATTGCACTGGCTGTTTTGCATTTTCTGGTGCATCACCCGCAATCACCTCGGCCAACAAACTTGCCACCGACTTACCTGCGCCTAACTCTGTGTTCGGTGCATTTTCCGATTGCATGAAAGCGGCACTTAGCCTCGACAAATCTTTGTACTCAAGCACATTCCAATTTACGTTTTTAAACGTCTGCCGCAGGTTACGCTCGAAATAATTGTCTAAATGCTCGCAGGCTTGCCAAATTGAGCTGTACAGAGCCTTGTCGGTTTTAATTTTTTCTAACAGCCGGGCTTTTAGCAGATCTACCGGTTCTAACTGAAGTCCCGCAGTATTCATACTTGAAAACAGCCGATTCAAATCCATGGCTGCTGGCACAATATTGTTAACCCACACTACGTTTTTGTAGAGAAAGTCGGCAAAATCCTGCAGTTTGAAGTCATCTTCTTTAAGTTTTTCAACTTGCTGCTTCAATACATTCAAATTAGCTGCTAGCGGGCGCAGATACTCATCTTGTTTAACTTCTTCATCACCAGGCCTTGGTAAATCAACCAACCCGGCGAAGCTACCAAGCAAATTGCTAACCGATCCACGAATATCAAAACCAAGCCGCGACTGTTTGCCAAGTATCGACACCTCAGCCAGAGCACAGCGTATATCTGCGGCTTTAAAAGCAATAGACATTAGCATCAAGGTGGTAGTGCGCTGCTGGCCATCAATCAACTCATACACCGGGTGTGTGGCAGTATCTCGCCGGGCAGAAAGCGCACTGCCAATAAAATACTCCGCTTCTTTGGACTCAAACGCAGCTTTAATGTCCTCAAACAACTTCACAGCATCTTCATCTGTCCAAACATAAGGCCGTTGGTAGCTGGGGATCAGAAACGCCAGGTTACGCTTATGCACTTGCTCTAAGGTTAGTAGTTCGGTATCAACTTGATTGGAAATAGGCAAAGTTGTCATTTAAGGCCTCCTGCCACTTTTTGCGTTAATGCCTGAGCAAAGTGCTGCTTGTAATCTTCAGGGGCCAAAGGCATTTTAAAGAAATCACATACCGTGCCTATAAAACGCCTTTTCACGCTATTGCTATCGAGGTTGCTACCTTCTACCTGCAGACTAAAACTATCCAGGTAATGGAAACACTGTTCTGGCGTGTAGCTAAGAGCTACCCAGTCCAACACCGGAGTTTCTCTGATAAAAGCATAAATTGAATTTTCGCGAACGGCTTTCTGGTTACTTACCCGCCTAGAGTACACCACTCTAAATAACTTCTTGGCCGCTTTTTCTAACTGGTTCTCACCAAATTGGCTGATGTACTGTAGCAGGCATGCTTTATACAAGCCTTCCAAATATCCGCAGCCTTCCAAGCCTTTAAGCCAGGTAATAAAAGCCTTTAAGCCTGGAAGATGAGGCAAATCGGGATTTTCCCAGTACTGGTGATACAGGCTTCGAAAATAGCTTAAATACCGAATGCTGTTCACACCGGCATTTAACGGCTGACGTAGCTCGTAACCTTGTTGAGCGAGATGTTGGCTTACCTCTCCCGCTAACCCAAGCTGGCGATACGCCCGCCCAAACGCAATGTCTGCCCCATTACCGGTTTGCTGAGCCAGCTCAGATACAATGGTATCGCGAAGCTGTTTTTGCTGTTGGTGCGAAGGCAGTTCGCGCATATTGATCTGCTGCCAGTACCGGCCTTTTAGCAGTGCATTAACGGTGTCATCCAGTTTACCCAAGGCCTCCCATTGTTTCGCAAAAGCCTTTTGATGCAAAGATGCCACGGCACGCAAGTGATGTGCTTTGATAATATCCGGGCCGCCCAAACGCACACCACCGGTATTTTGCGTTTCAAAAAAACGATAGGCATCATCTTCGGTTTGCGTAATCACCAAAGTAAATTGCAGCTTGGTAAAATCCAGCAAGCTTAGCCAATACTCTTGTTGCTCACTAAAATAACTTTGCAGCCATTTTAGGTTGTGTTTAATCTGCTGCTGGCTGATGGGATGTTTAAATTCCAGCGAATGAACCAAAGGAAAGTTCTGGCCCTGCTGCAGCAGGCTGGCGATCAGCACCAGCGTTGTGATTCTTTGCTGGCCATCAATAATATTCAGCTTATCGCCTTCCTGATGCAGAATTAAACTGCCCAGATAATAAGGTAAGCCTGGCGATAGCTCTTTGCACAGCAGTTTTTGTTCTCGAATATCTTTTAAAAGCTGCGCAAGCTGTTGATCCTGCCAGCAGTATGGGCGCTGGTACTCAGGTATCGCTAATTGACCATTAATGCCCTTGCTGTTATCCCTGCTCAGCCACTGCCCCGCTAACACTTCAGCGGCAGTGCAGGTTAAAACACTAACTGTCATCCCTTATCCTTTAGCTTTAAACTTTGCGCAGCTTGCTGCAGTGGTGTTTTTAATGCCTGCTCAAGTTTTGTCATCTGCTCAACATGCCAGTTGATAGCATCTGGCCATTCATCGCGGTTAAAACCGTCCAGTTTTACCGCGTATTGCACCCGTGATTGCTTTTTATCGTCGAGCCTTAACCATTCGAGCTCTGCACCGAAGGTGCGCTCAATACTGTCTTTTTGCTCTGCTACTTTATCAAACAGCCATTTATTTTCTTCAGTGCTGTTACGACCAAACCAAAGCTCAACCCGCAATTCTTTTTGATTAAATATCAGGCTGTAGGGGCAACCCGTAACACCTGAACCCGCACAAAGCCAATGGTCTTTACTGGGGCTGATATTGTTATAAAGCTGACAAGGACTTTTTTGAAAGGCATCTAACAACTGCTCCCAGTAATCACGCCGCACGTTATGGCGGTTTTTAAGTACCACTTCGGTGCTTTTCTCTTCGGCTTCTTTGGCGCTAATGCCAATCATCAACTCTTTGGCTTCTGGGGTAGGAATAATCTGATCGATATTAATCAGCAACTGCTCGCCCAAGGCATAGGGCGTGATTTTAAAGCAGGCGATGTTAATGCCCTGGCCTAATAACCACAGTGCGGTGCTGGTTACTTCCTTGCGAAAATTCGCCGCCACCAGCATTAAACGTTGGCTATTGCCCAGGTTCAGCTTTACTTCATCAAGGTCTGGTGCATCCAAAAACTCACAAATCCGGGCGGCGGCATGTTGTGGTGCGTTTACCTCTGGCTCGCTTGCAACAGGCTCATAGCGGTCAAGGTATTGCTGATAAATCTCCACAATTTGTGCCTTGGTTAGGCTGGCACAGTAAGAGGCATATTTAAGGGCCTGCCACACCACATCTCGGCCACTGTCGTCCAGCTTGTTTTCAATAATGACCAAGTTGCCATCTTTATCGAGCGCCAATAAGTCGAGGCGTTCACGGGTATCATCAAAGCCATCAAACTCCTTTTGAATAATCAGCAGCTCTTCGCCGAGTGCATCGGGTTGGTGCGCTAACCACTCCTGTAGGTGCTTACGCTCGGTAAACCCCAACTCACTAAAGGTTTTGGTTTTAACCGGGCTAATGCGATTTGTTTGATAATTCACCGTGAACATATTCGCGTCCTATTGCTCAACCATTTCTGGGGTGATCTTGATTTTTCCTGCTACGGCGCTGTTGATCAGGGTGGTTTTGTATTCTTTTAGTTTTTCGATTTGTGCCAATAACAGTTGACTAGCCTCCTCTGATGACGTCATGAAAGAGCTAATATAGTTCGCTATTGCACATTGCTCATCTAATGGCGGTATAAATAAATCAACTTGCGAAAAATTATCAAAGTTTAAATCTTGACCATCTCGAATAAAACTCGCTGTTTGCTGTAAGGCATTGATATAAGTGGGAAACTTGAGCAAATAACCATAAAACGCAGGCTCAATACTTTCCAATGATTTGAGAACAACGTATGAAGAACGGATACAACCTCTCGACCATGCTCTTTCAAGGCCGCCTTGGAAACTTCTCATACTTATTACAAAGTCATCCTTTTCAACATGTTTTCTTTTATCTAAATGAAACTGAATTTTTACGACGCGCTTACCAGTCATTTCTTCATACTGATCTTGAGGTATTACTCCAAAAGCTTGGGTTGCTGAAAGCTGTACATCATCTTTCCAGGCCCGCTCTTTTCTCTGTGAAAATAGAAATTTGCTTCTTCGCACTTCCCAATGCGCCGGTATCTTACCAATCCATTCCACACCAGAATCCTTCATCGGCACGTTGGGATCCAACCCTTGGGTAACCGCTTGCTGGATAATAATTTGCTTACGCTCTTTTAGCAGGTTGATTTGCTGCTCTTTAATAGCAATAGCTTCATCGATTTGCGCTGTCTTTTGGTCGAGGAAGTTAGCGATTAGGGTTTGTTCTTGTTCAGTTGGCAGAATGAAAGGAATGTCTTTCATTCGATCTTTTGATAGATCCCACTGACCTATACGAACACCATCGGATGCACTACCAAAAAATGAAACATATAACTTGCTACGAATTGCCCAATTGAAGAATTTTGGTTCAATAACTTTGGTAAAATTAAAAACGAAGTAAGCAGGGCTTACGATACCTGTGAAATTTGATACACCGTATGAACCCTGCCAAGCTTTCATTTTATTCATACCAAACTGACCTTTTTCCAGCTTTTTATAGCCACTCAGGTCGTCAGGAATGAAATTATGATTAGAATCTTGATCTTCGACATCTCTTTCAATTACACCTAATTCACGAGTTATTGAAAGCAACGGAAGTTCAGGACAATTTTTTACAGATACAGGGAAGAGGCAAGAACCTAATCTTGCAAGTTCCCAATGACGCGGTATATCACCAAACCATTCGTAACCTGAACTAGTATATTCAAGATACTTTGGCATAATTGTAATAGTACTCATCTGGCCTCTCCTTGAATAGCCGATACTGACACACCTAAAATCTGCGCAATTAAGCCTTCAGCTTTCTGCTCCAGGCTAATAATATCAGCCGCAACCTCTTCCAAAGAACGCAGTGGTTTATGGCGGTAGAAGTACTTGTTAAAACTGATTTCGTAGCCAATCTTCACTGAATCCAAATTAATCCAGGCTTCGGTAACGTGCGGTTTTACTTCATCCAGGAAGTATTGATGAATACTTTGCTGCTTTTCACCACCGGATAGCGGCACTGACTCGCTGTCGCGTAAATCGGCGTTAGTCTCATAGGTGATATATTCACCTTTTTTACTGGTAGGGAAGTAACCAAAATCAGGCAAGTCGGCTTCTGTACAGCCCAAATGATCCAGTAATGCGGCTAACTTATCACCGCTTAGCTTCACCACTTTATTGACCACTTTTACCGCAGTTTCGTCGTACCAGCTTACGGCGTTAAGAATACTGTTTTTCTCAGTGGCTGAGAGTTTTGTACCACTGGCTTTTAAGGTGTCATCAACCAATTGTTTAAACTGGTTGTAGTCGTTAAATTCGGCATCACCCATGCTGGCCATTAGCTGCTCTGCGGTTTGCAGTAACGCTTTTAGTGCCAGCCAGTGGTTTACATCCAGCAGTTTAGTTTTAGCTTTGGCATTCAAGCTAATATCCTGCTCTTCACACCAGCTGATAATCTCTTTCTCAATCGATTTTAAGAAGCTTTGTTTATGATCTGCGCCATGGCCGGCTTTCTCATAGACGCGCTCGCCGTATTGCTGATAAAGATGCGCCATAACGTCGCTAAGCTGCTTATCGAACCGCAGCGGGTTAATAGCCTCTTGGCTAAAGCGGGCTTTGCGTCTGTCTGGGCGCTCAATGGTTACCTTGTAATAGCCAAAATCTTCGTTATTAAAGACTTTACTGGCGATACCAACAGGGTCGTTGTTTGAATCTAACTGGCGTTCAATAGCAGCACAAGACAAGTAAGTATCGGTAATTTCGGCGATATGCTCCGGGGCAAACTCACAGTTCTTATTGCCCAGATTTTTGCGCAGTTTGCGGTAGAGCAGGCTGGCGTCAATTAACTGCACTTTGCCTTTGCGCTGCGCTGGCTTATTGTTGTTTAACAACCAGATATAGGTAGTGATACCGGTGTTGTAGAACAGGTTATTCGGCAGTTGCACTATGGCATCTAACATATCGTTTTCGATAATAAAGCGGCGAATATTGCTCTCGCCACCGCCTGCGTCACCGGTAAAGAGTGACGAGCCGTTATGTACCGAGGCAATGCGACTGCCGAGCGGACTCACCGCTGGGTCTTTCATTTTGTTGACCATTTCCATTAGGAATAGCAACTGGCCATCGCTGGAACGCGGCGTGGCGTCTACCACTTCTGTATTGCCCCAGTAGTCGCTCAGGCTGACTTTAAAGCGAGGGTCAATTACGTCGCTACCGTCTTTAATGTGCTTTTGCTCACCTGCCCAGCTTTTACCGTAAGGCGGGTTAGAGAGCATGAAATCAAATTTAGTACCGGCAAATTCATCGGTAGACAACGTAGAGCCTTCGCGGATGTTTTCAGGGTTGTTGCCCTTGATCATCATGTCGGATTTACAAATGGCGTAGGTTTCGTCGTTGATCTCTTTACCGTACAGGTAAATATCACGATTGGCGTTGGGGTATTTCTCTTCAATAAAGTTTTGCGACTCGGTCAGCATACCGCCGCTACCACAAGCCGGATCATAAACGGTCATGGTTAGGGGGAGCTGATCTTTTACCGGATCGAATACCAGGTGCGTCATCAGCTCGATCACTTCACGCGGGGTAAAGTGCTCACCGGCCTCTTCGTTGTTTTCTTCGTTAAATTTACGGATCAGCTCTTCAAACACATAGCCCATACCAAGGTTGGTTAAGGCGGGCATTTTATTGCCATCGGGATCTTCTGCCTGCTCAGGTGTCAGGTTGATATAGGGCGAAACAAATTTTTCGACAACATCTAACAACACTTCTTTAGCCGCCATATGGCGAACCTGTGCCTGCAGGTTAAAGCACTTAATAATTTCCTGCACGTTGGCACTAAAGCCTTGCAGATACTCTTCGAAATTGGCAAGCAGAATTTGTTGGTTATTGGTGGCGGTATTAAGTAGTGACTTTAGCGTCCATTTTGAGGTGTTATAAAACACATAGCCACTGGCAGCCTTTAATGGCTCGTCGTCCAGCTCGGTAACGTGCATTTCTTCTTTTTGAAAACGCACTTCAGTTAACACGGCTTCCTTGGTGGGCTCCAGCAAGGTATCTAAACGGCGCAGTACCACCATAGGTAAAATAACGTCACGGTATTTACCGCGAACATACACATCGCGCAGACAGTCGTCGGCAATGCTCCAGATAAACGAAATCAGTTTGTTATGTACGCTGTGATCCATGTTGTATTCCTTATTATTTGGTTTGCTGCTTACTTGCAGTCACGGCTTGTGTACCTTATTAAAACACAAGCAGCTAATACAAACTAGCCAAAGTAAGCGGCATAAAATTGTTAGTGTTTGATCTTGTTGTAGATCGCCATTAGCTGGTGTTGCGCCTGCATATAATCGGTTTGCAGCTGCTGTAGTTTTGTTAACTCGACAGCAAAATCTGCCTGCGCTATTTGGAGCGTTTTCTCAAAATAACGGTTAATTGCTAAGCAGGTGTCGTTATCCCTTATTTCCGGTAAGTAAACGGCTCTAAAGCGGCTATCCTCTGGTAAGGCCCCCTGGCTAAGCTTGGCAACAATTTGCGCATCGTCTTCGGTAAATTGCAGGTTTTTACCTACCATCTTGCCCAGGTCTTGTGCATCTACCAGATGCACTGGCGAGCCTTTGGCTCTGGCTTTATTCAGAACCAGGATCACCGGCGCAACTTTGGTAAAGCTGAGGAAATCGGCAGGGAGTTGTATAACCGCTTCAATAAGTTCGTGCTCGACCAGATATTCTCTAAGTGCAGCATCGTAGCCACCACGGAATAACCAGCCTGGTGCAAGTAACAGGTAGCCTTTGCCGTTGGCATTCATGTGATAAAGTGCATGCTGGATCCACAAACTATCTGCCGCTGTCATTGGAATAGTGGCTTTAAGCTCGTCATGCAATACATAGTCGGCTTGTTTAAGCTGCTCTAAATCACTTCCTTGCAGTTTTAAACCCATAGGCGGCGTCATAACTACAATATCTGCTGCAGCTTTGCTAAAGGCAGGATTAAGCAACGAATTACCCAAGCGGTAATCAAACTCCTTTTGTTGCAGTTGCAACAGTCGGCTACCAAGTTGCCAGGTACGTGAATTGATATCCTGCAACAATAGACGCTTGGCTGGTTGTGACGCCAAAGTAGCAGCAACCCCTGCCACGCCATCATAAATAACCGCCTCCTCGGTATTGCCCAGTAACTGCTTGAATAAGGCTTGCTCATTTGCGAAGGAGCTGGCTTCAAAGATGTGGCGCTCACGACTTAAACCAAAACGCACCAATTCAATTAATACCGCTAGCTCATTGATTTCATGACACTGGCGTAACAAATGTCGTAACAGCTCACTGTCTATAAATGACGGGGCGCTGATCACATTTGTGGGAAAATGCGTTGCCACTATCTCAATAAGCTGCTCAAACTCCGCTTTTTGATGTGCGGCCCCCATATTACCGATGGCAGCGAGCTTTTCCGGCTCATAAGCTTTCGCTGCCACGATTAATGTCAGGAGTTCGACAACCTCCAGGACACTGGCAACACCTCGTGCCTGATCTATCATTGACCAAAGCGCACTGAGCTGTTTTTCCGATATAGACGTCATTAAGCACTCCTTTGCATTAATTGCTGAATACAGGCATCAGCAACACGCTTTTGTTGTTGCAGCATCGCCATACCGACTTTTTGCGCATTTAGGTTGGCATGAAATAACTCGGCGATTTCGGTTTGCACACTTAGCTCAGGTAAAGCGATTTCCAACTTCTTTAGCTCACCAGCCGGTAAATTACGAATAGCTGCTCCCGCACTGTTTTGCTCCAGCCACGCCTGCCCAACTACTGAGTTAAAGTAGGCAACCAGTACCTCACTTTTCACCAACTCTTGTTTAGGCCGCATTACAATCAAATTGGCTGATGGCAGAGCATTAAGTGCTACCAATTCCGCTGTTATCAATGCTGCTTTCATACTGCTACCACGAGATAACAACACAACGTCACCCACCAGCAATTTGAATTTATCGACTGCTTTGTCTGAGGCGATTTGCACCGGCTGTAACTGGGCGAGATCAATTTCACCCTGAGTAGTTAAGGCACTGCCATTAACGCTGTTAAACACTGTAGAGGTGTTATCAATGTCTTTTTGCAAAAAGCTACCAGGAATACCCGTGAACAGATCTACGCATAAATCAGCTAATAAAAACCTTTTCATCTAACACCTCCTAAAAATTTAATCATTTTCAAAGTACGATTAGATGATAACTCAATTAAAAAGTCAGTCAATGGTATTTTTAAAATAATTTATTAAGTACGATTTTCAAACTAAGCTTGTAACCATCCAGATCTTCGGGTGAAAGCAAGTCGGCAAAACAACTCTCAACAATTACGACAGAAAATTTGTCATTATGGTCTTGTGTATAGACGGTGCTACCCTCAAGGTGTGTATACAGGGTTATAATTGGTAAATCAGTGGCTACAAAGCCATTGTTTTTATCCGGTATAGGCCATCCTTCTTTACGCTAGCTCTAAACTTATCGCCTGTAGAGTCTATATGGTATCTGGCACAGATACTGTCTTGGTTAATGACATGTCATCCGTTAGTCAATATCTTAGGCCGTTTCCAATTTCACGCCATACTGTGCAGGCACTCAGTGTATGCTTTTCATGCAGATGCTGTCTCGGTTAACAAGTAAGCTTTCTTAATGGATAGGCTTTTAGTTGGAGGTGCTAGGGATAAGAATATCCCTAGCACCTCAGAATATCGAAAAAACCTGTTGCCGGTATTGGCCAACTAATTGAAATGGAACCCAGGGCGCAGATGGGCTTTTTTCATTTTGTTCAGCTTTATTAATATTCCATTTCGTTTCTGACGTCTTACCCTCAGATTTGGAATCGCCATTAGTTTCTGATTTCATTCCTACTGATGGTGTTTCGGGTGCAGATTTTCTCTCAAATTTATCAAACTTTACAATCATTTGAGGCACATCTTCCTTTAGTCGTTTGGTGAACTCAGTCAAGGCGGGCTCCGCAAAGGTAATCAGATAGGCTTGCTCATTCTTGATATTGGCCATCAACCTCAATATGCGACCAAGCACTTGGCGATAGAACAACTCAGTCCGAACAGTGCTTAAATGAGCACATACTCTCAGCCTGGGAATATCTGTACCTTCACTCACCATGGCAACACTAACAATCCACTGCGTATTGGATGTTCTAAAATTTTCAATAATTTCTTGAGGGTTAGTTTCTTTATAAGAGACTAATACTGATGATTGACCAAACTCACTGATTAATAGTGCTTGGATACGGATCGCTGCATCAACGGAGCTCGCCACCACCAGTCCACCTGCTTCTGGGTGTTCCAGCCTGACGTCAGCCAGTTTCTTTACGGCGATGGACAACGTATACCGCAGCGCCTCAATGTCGTTAAGAATCCGGCTATATTGCAGATCTGCTTCCGCCATCGCTATGCAAAGTGAGCTGTAGTTTTTTTGATTTACGGACAGGTTATCGTTATCAATTAATGTAATTTCAGGCAGACGACAGACATTATCTTGAATCGCCTCAGTCAAACCATAGACATAATCCAGCTGGATGGTGAAATCTGGCTTTATGTAACGCGCTAATGATATTGGTGCCTGATCTGTTCGCCATGGAGTGCCTGTCATAGCTAAAATGTAACTGACATTATCGCTAATAGTGGTCAATATTTCCCGTCCCCAGGAATTAGATAACTCGGTCTCTTGACCACCACAATGGTGAATTTCATCGAAAACAGCAAAAACTCGGCTGCTTTGTAGAAATGACCAATCCGCACTTTTACTGGTAGTCAAAAATTGATAGGTGAATACGCCACCGGCTGCGCCCAGCTTTCCATGCATTGGTCGGCCTAATATTTTGGCGAAAGTAGATTCTATGCTTTTTTGAACGGCAACCGAGGGGGCAAAGCAGACTACATAGTCAATCATATTTTCAGAAAACAGATATTTAGCAAGTGTAGCAGCCATAATCGTTTTACCGGCTGCAGGAGTTGCCAATGCCATGAAATGTTTTTGACCGGTTTTAAAGGCTTTGAACGCCTGGGTTGAACATTCATCTTGCCAATGTCTTAGTCTCATTCGTGCTGACTCTTCATAATGTTTTCAACCGCAAGGAGTCGACCACGTAATTGAAATGCACGTTCTTTGGCTGCCTGAAAATCCCGATTTAACTTTGCACCTTGCTCTGGGAATGCATTTAAAAGTTCTTGATACTCTTGGATCTCTGCGCTGGTTGTGGCCAATTCTGAGCTGTAAGCGTTTAGCCGTTTATTTAATGACTCAAGAAAAGTAATGGGTTCGGGTTGCTGGGAGCTTGTATGACTTTCCTCTGGCATTTGAAGATATTGTTCTTGCATTAATGGAGTGACGACGTAAACATTTTCTTTTGGATCTTTTGCTTTCACCAGCTCAAGCATGCCGCTCTTCTTCAGATTCCAAATATTTTTATAAAGCCCTTTAGCAATATTCACTGAAGGTTCTGTTACTCCCTGAGTAGCATAGAGTTTTCGTAGTTCGTCCAAAGTAAATGAATGTAGCTCATTTGCTTTGATTGTGTCGATAATAAGGCTTTTAACTGACATACCGCTTGCTCCGGGTTTTTTGGATATCTAGGAAAAGACAAATCCAAAGGATTCCTTAGTATAAGGGAAGATGAAAACCTAAGACAATCTTTGGATTCGAATTTTGATATGAATTTTCACACTTGGCATACGAATCGTGTTTTCCCTCAAGGCTTAAGGCTGCCAGGAAGAAAAAGGCTATCAGCCAGACAGAGCTTGGGCGTCGTATTGGTCTTGATTCACAGTCGGCCAGTGCAAGGATGAATAACTATGAAAAAGGGCGTCATCAGCCTGATTTTAATATGGCTAAAAACATCGCCGAGCAACTAGATGTTCCGGTTGCGTACCTATATTGTGAATGCGATGAAATGGCTGAGCTTATTCTGACTTTTTATAAGTTGGCATCTGATCAGCGAAAGCGCATATTACTTGAGGTTTTAGAACTACAGGACACAAACCAACAAAATTAAACTCCTTTAGGTTGATGCCAGGATTGTTTCGTCAATTAGCTTACCCAACCAGCAGAGTGCATCACAATAAGAATCAAATGACAGCTCATAGATATACTCAACCGTGTTATCAATACTAACAACACTGATCCGAATACCTTTTGAGGTACTGAAAATTCGGGGCAGCGTCACTAAATTTCTGGCGGCACTATGCCAGATGACCAGTACGTCCATGAATTGCTGCTCATTGACCAAACGCTCTTCCATCGTCACACCTTAAGTTTATTTATGTGAAATAAATGTAGCATTTCAGTCTGAGATTTCCAGTTCGGTCGAATTTTTTGGGGCATCAGCTTTAAATAAAATTGAAATCCACTATACTGTATTTATATACAGTTTTTAGGTGTTAAGATGTCAGTAGAAATACTCGGGCAGGCTGAGCTTAATCAGCCTACATTTATACCGCTCTATGGCGATTTAATTTCAGCCGGCTTTCCTTCTCCGGCGCAAGATTATGTTGAACAAACACTGGATTTAAATGAACTCTGTATTCGCCATCCTGCTGCTACTTTTTTGGTTAGGGTAAGCGGCGACTCCATGAAAGACAAAGGCATATTAGATGGCGATGTCTTGGTGGTAGATCGCTCTGTGAATGCTGTTCATGGCAGCGTTATTGTTGCCGCTTTGAATCGTGAATTTACCGTGAAGGAGCTATGCCTTAAGCCGGTTAAGCAGTTGCTAGCCCATAATAAGACGTATCAGCCTATTCCCCTCACCGAGCGGGATGAGTTTGAGGTCTTTGGTGTAGTGGTTAGTGTGGTTCGCAAAATGGTTTATTGATGAACCCATGCTTTGCCCTGGTTGACTGCAACAACTTTTACGCCAGCTGTGAAACTCTGTTCCGTCCTGATTTGAGAGGTCGGCCGATTGTTGTGCTATCCAATAACGACGGTTGTGTGGTTGCACGTTCGAAGGAAGCAAAGGCCCTGGGCATTAAAATGGGTGTGCCAGCCTTTGAATTAAAGCAACTGTTTGAAGACGGCGCGTTACTTGCTTATTCATCGAACTATGCTCTTTATGCCGATATCTCTGCCAGGGTAATGACCACACTTGAGATGTTAGCACCGGCGGTTGAGGTATATTCAATTGATGAAGCGTTTCTCGATTTGACGGGCGTGTCACATTGCACCGCGCTGGAGCGTTTCGGGCATTCAGTGCGTCAGACTATTTTACAAAACATTGGTATCACGGTTTGTGTTGGCATGGCGCCGACAAAAACCCTGTCAAAACTGGCCAACCATGCCGCAAAGAAATGGCATAAGGCAGGCGGAGTGGTGGATTTAACGGATAAAACCCGGCAACGAAAACTCATGGCACTTCTGCCTGTTGGCGAAGTGTGGGGGATTGGCAGTAAACTCTCAGCAAGGCTTAACAAACTTGGTATTCACACTGTCCTGGATTTGGCTGATGCCAGCCCCTCATTTATCAAGCAGCAATGCTCTGTGGTTGAATCGCGTATCGTCGCAGAGCTTAATGGCGAATCGTGCCTGGCGTTAGAGCAGGTGGCACCCACCAAAAAACAAATTATCAGCTCGCGGGCCTTTGGTGAGCGCATCACCTCAAAAGAAATGATGCACGAAGCTATTGCGGAATATATAAGCAGAGCTTGCCAGAAACTGCGTAAAGAAAAGCAGCAAGCCAAGCAATTAACGGTGTTTATTCGTACCAGTCCGTTTAGCGACCGGCAACGAGACCAATACTACGCCAATAGCATCACCACTGCCTTGACTCATCCCTCGGCTGACACGCGAGATTTTTTGTCAGTAGCAACGAAGCTGCTCGATAAAATCTGGAAGGACGGATACCGCTACGCCAAAGCAGGTGTCATGCTCGCTGATTTTTATGATGAAGGCGTATATCAGGTCGATTTATTTGAGCCAGCGCCTCCCGCATATCAGAGCAAGGCATTAATGACGGTAATTGATACCATCAATGCTAAAAGTGGCAGAAAGGTCTGGTTTGCAAGCCAAGGCGCATCACAGGCATGGAGTATGAAGCGTGCGATGTTATCGCCGCAATACACAACGAAATGGACGGATTTACCTGTGGCCAAGTAAGTTCTAAAAAATCACACATAATTGATTTAAGGCGTAATTGCGCATAGTATTTTATTCGGGGGTCCTGGCATATCACTGCAACCTGCAGACCACCGGGAACACGGGAATGGCCAGTTAAATTGATTGGCCTTTTTCTTTATTAAGCTATGCCAATCGAGCTACCCAAAGCAAAACGCAAGTGCTTCTTATACATAAGGGACGCCATGAGTTATACCGTTGAAATTACCAAGGACAACCTTATCCCAATTCCTGATACGCTCTGTGCTGAGCTAGGATTTTCCGTAGGGGACATATTGGTTTGTGTGACGGATAAAGATCGCTCTGAAATCAGCATGAAAAAGCATAGCGACCAAACACTAACTGACGAACAGATCTCTGCTGAAGGAAATTTAACTCGTGTGGTAAGCATTGAAGCTGCAGAGTGATTGTGCGGATGCAAGGCGCTCCCTCAGAGCATTATTAGGTAACTAGATGACAATCAACACAGCTATAAAAAACGATCATGAATATGAAGCTGCATTAGAAGCCATTGAGCAACTGCTTGAAGCTGAGCCGGGCACGCCTGAAGGTGAAAAGTTTGAAGAATTGGCAAAGATGATCGAAGAGTATGATGATATTCATCACAAGCTCAACGAGTAATCCAGTGCCAAGTTGCTCTTTGAATCGTCACTAAGTGCCAAAACCGGACATTCCTAACCTTTGTCAGACTTTAAATATTGTAAAAATATCCTGTTCGCATGCACTTAGCGCTTATTAGACGGATTAATCCGTATTTGTTGAATCTTAATTATTACTTGTACCTATAAGTTATTGTAACTTTTAAAGAAGCGATGTAATGTTCTGTACATTAAATTTACAAAAACTGGTTGATCCGTGTTTAGCTACTGGGCGACCCACCAAACAGCGTTAGCATTCCATAAGAGATACGAGTAGGTTATGAGAAAAGAAATTCCGGCTCCGGTCATAGCCGTACTGTCAGAGAATATGCCTGTCGTCGAAACACACGCTAGCTTGGATAACCTTTTTTCTTATGCTGAAGCGCCTGGCGAGCCACCCGAAGGTTCGAAGTCCGTTAAGGTTCAAGCATGGCTTCGGCGAGTCAATAAAGAATCGGGTCACCCATTGATTGTTCTAGGTCGGCTTATCGAGTGTTATATGGAGTTGCCTGATATAGAAGATGCCACATCTACTTGGTCTGGCGTCCCGACTGTAGATGTAAAAAAACAGTTCAAAGCAAAGCTTGAGGCAATTCTTTCTCGGTGTAATCTTGCATATCTCACGGGGGGAATAATTTCTGATGGTAGTTCCGCGCCGAGCCGATCATTAGCTGAGTTAATTAAAGGTCGAGATATCCCCTCCATTGACGCAGAGTTCAACCGGGCACTTGCGAATGTAAACTCAGAGCCCAGAGAGGCGGTATCGGCAGCGTGCAATATTCTTGAGTCTATTTTCAAAACATATATAACTGATGAAAAACTGGAGATGCCGCAGAAGCAAGATCTCCAAAACGTATGGAAAGTGGTTCGTTCTGAACTAGGTTTTAACCCAGGGGCACTGGAAGATGACGATCTAAAAAAGATTCTGTCTGGGGTGATGTCCGTAGTTGATGGTATTGGCGCTTTTAGAACCCATGCAAGCTCAGCCCACGGGCAGGGTCGGAAAGTATACAACTTAAAGTCAAGGCATGCTCGACTGGCTATTCATTCTGCCCATACCATAGCGTTATTCGTATTGGAGACTTGGGATGAAAGAAAGAGCCAAAAGTAATGCTAACAATCGCTGGCACGGCGACGTCTTTTACATTGAGGCTTCGCCTCCATTCCAAAGCCGCGTATGCAGCGAGCGTTAGCTTCGCTTAAGGAGAAGAGAGTAGTGTGGAAATTTTCTGGAACAGTTGAATACATATGCGATAGCTGTGGAGCCAGTGATGAAATTCCCATAGAGGATTTTTCTATCGAATGTGTTGGCGGTGATGAACGCCAAATGGGGCCTGAAAATTTATTCGATGTTATTTATGAGTTCGAGTGTTCCGATTGTAACGCTGAAATATCATTAAGTTATCAGGTCTCTGAGTATCCCGCAGAAATATTAAATTTTACGCTAAATAATTCAACTGGCGCACAAACTGAAGGCGGCCCTGAATTTGGATATGTCAGAGAGATTTACAGTGCAAGAGATTTATTTGATCTGCATGAATCGATAGCAGAGTTAATCTGGGCTTTAAAAAGCGATAATCAGCTTCTCAGTGAAATAACATCTCGTCAGTTCGAGGAAATTGTTGCTGAGGTCTTTAAATCAAAGGGTTTTGAAGTCGATTTAACTAAAAAAACTCGAGATGGTGGAAAGGACATTATTGCTATCCATACTGATTCATTAGGTATAAAAAATAAATACTTTATCGAGTGTAAGTGTTACTCCGAAAGCAACAAAATAAGTGTAGACGTTGTGCGTGCAATATACGGTGTGAAGAACACAAAAGGTGGCCCTAACAAAGCAATCGTAGTTACTACTTCAACGTTCACTAATGATGCGAGAAAATTCGTTGAAAATGAGGCATCTAGCAGTTGGGATTTGTCTTTAGTTGACCGTGAACAGTTGTTTCAGTGGTTAAATAGCTACGGAAGCTGACAAACGGCATAAAAAACACAGCTGTTGGGAACACGGCTCGCAACAAGTAGCTCGCGTTTGCAGCGAGCGCTAGCTCTCAGGAGAGGTAATGAGCATTATCCAAAATGCGATCGATTCAATCCAAATTGGTGTTGAGGATTTTCAAAGTGAGGACGATAGGCGCAGTGTTTCTGCTGTAAGAAACATTGCAGCTGGAATTTTATTGCTATACAAAGAAAAGCTCTGCCAGCTATCTCCGGACGATAATAAAGAACTACTTATTAAGCAAAATATAAGGCCTGTGCAAAATGAAAAAGGCGAAATTTTTTTTGAGGGCAAAGGCCACAAGACGGTTGATGTACAGTCAATAAAAGAAAGATTTAGTAGTTTGAATGTCTCGGTAGACTGGAATAGATTCGATGAAATTAACAAACTGAGAAACGATTTAGAACACTACTATACTTCTGAATCCCCTGATGCTGTTAGAGAAATCGTAGCTAAGTCGTTTCTATTGATTCGGGATTTTCTATCGGAGCACTTAGGTCAAGATCCTCAGGAAAGTCTCGGCAACGATTGCTGGGCAACGTTGCTTGAGGTGAGTGATGTTTATTCGGCAGAAGAGAAAGCCTGTAAAGCTGCTATTGCTGCAGTCGACTGGAAATATCATTCAGTTGAGGTAGCGCTAAAAAATCTTCGTTGCAGCAAATGCCATTCTTCACTGATACAAGCACCTTATCCTGATGACGTCTATCCAACTATCAACTTACATTGCAAATCATGTGGCTATGATTTCTGTTTTGATGATGTTGTCGAGCAATGTATCGATGATTCTTTGGCTGGAGAGGCAATTAGGAATGCGAAAGATGGTGGTGATTCTCCCTATGATGAGTGTCATGAGTGTGGGAAAAGCACTTTTATTCATGAAGAGGGTTGTTGTGTGGCATGCGACTATGAAATGGAATACACCCGCTGCGAAATTTGCGAAGAGCCGCTTGGTTTAGAAGAACAATACAATGAAGGAAAATGCAGTTACTGCCAGTATCGATGGGAAAAAATCATGGCAGAATGAAGCGCTGTTGTCGGACTGGTTTTCAGCTGCATTCCAGACCAGCTGCAAAGCGCGGCTATACTTCCGCTTTTCGCTCATAGTTAAGATCGTCTGTGTGCCAAAAGCGGATATTTCAATGTGCTGGTTTTAAAGTCCGCTTTTAGGTGTTAGCAGAACGTTGGAATTCAGCGGCTGCCGTAGGCAGTCCGCTGGAATGACTTGTTAGGCAACAACTCCACTGCCTATGGGTTTATAGCGGATTTACTTAGGTTGGTACTCCAATGATGAATGGTGAAGGTTAATGCGCAAATTTCCCGCATCGTCTTTAACGTAACCCCACGTTTTGTCAACGGTAGTCACTTTCCCATTTTTATCTGTGAAGTGAACTTTCCCCATAGTAATTGCGCTATTGCCATCAAGAAAAATAGCAGAAGTGACAGGCTCACATTTTTTCCAGCCTTTTAGAGCAAAACCTGTGTCGGCAGGGAAGGATGGGTCACCGCCAACGAAATAAGATAGCGCACCGGCACGTGTGGGGCGAAATGTTTGAGGGTTCACCGTGAGCGTAGGCTTAAAGAGTACTGCGCCCATTTGGTAGGCGTAAGCGGAATCTATGACTTTCTCGGCCAATGCTCTCGCTGCTACTTTTCCATCCTTTTCGTATGCGGCGTTGATATCAAGAAGAGCAGCACACCATGCTTGCTGAGCTGTTAATGCTTCCTTCTCTGTTACTGCCTGATTTACAACGATGGGCTCGTTTGCGTTCGCAATATTTGAGGTAAGTGCGACTAATGCTGTTAATGCTACAAGTTTGACTTTCATAGTTGGGAGACCTCTGGGTTGAAAGAATTGGATTGTTGCGTGTTTGACTGTGCCTAACAGTTATTATGTAGACCTCTCAGTAACATCCGAAAGGCAAAACAAATTTATACCTATGAGTTTACTGAAAATCAATAACTTAAGAAGCTAGTTAAGGACTTAATTTACTTTTAATGTACGACATTACTGAGACTTCTCAGTAATGCCTCCACCCAAAAACGGGGGAATATTATTAATATCAATACCTTATCTTGATTTAGCCTCCTTATCATCAGGTGTTACTGAGAAGTCTCAGTAACACACTCGATAATCAACAAAGGAGCTTACATGACTCGTTCACCTTTCCTTGAAAGCATCAGGCAGGTTATACGAACCCCAAAATACTCAACTCAGACTGAAAAATGTCCGGTTTTTAAGTAAAAGCGGTCATTCGCAATTGGATTATGTTAAGGTGTTGAAATTCTGCTATTCGCTCATACCAGTCAAATCAGGCCGTTTCACCAAACCTCATCTCTTGTAGAACTGTTAACAGCTCACTGCGTCCTTCCTCAGTGAAAAGTAGCGTTTGCAAGCCAGTGGCAATTTCTGAGTATAGGGTTGATTGCATTTGAAGAGCCGGCTTTTCACAACATCAGGGATACTCTAGAGGAATAATTATTTATCAACAGTCTTGCATCACTATCCAGGGTGATACTAAAAGAACACCTCATTTAATCGTCTATTGTAAAGAAAATGTATATGGTAAAATAGTATCCACCTCTTGCGGAAGCTTCTCTCCAGCGCAGCGCCTTGTAATTTTATTACAGTTTTGAAAGCCGGGTTACAATGAGGGACTTTAAATACGTCATATTGCGACGTTATAGAACTATGGTTTATCATTTTTAAGTAATTGATTTAAATCAGCTTAAATTATTAATCTATGGTTTAAACGACACCAACTGCAATTCAAGTCGGAAACGATGCTGCTGCGGCTGATGGTATACCGTAAAAGCCCCGACCGCTTGTTGATAACGAAAGGTGCGACCATAGTAATCGTCACCACTCCACTCTAATC
>Ga0075154_10000507_pt1 | contig 32610 bp, 30 predicted proteins | sample JI71714BDNA_FD_70965 | JGI IMG/M metagenome (GOLD analysis project Ga0075154, IMG submission 70965) | Wastewater effluent complex algal communities from Wisconsin, to seasonally profile nutrient transformation and Carbon sequestration -... | ecosystem: Engineered > WWTP > Effluent > Algae...
GGTCGCGTGGCGCTCTTGTCGTCCTACGTGAACTTCGTGCCGGGTTACACCGGCGATCAGGCGATCAAGCACACGCAGGCGACCCGCCAGTACCTGTGGGCGGTGGACTTTGCCGGCACGGTGGCCTCGCCGAACACCCCCGCCACCACCGTGCGGGCCCGCATGAACACCCGCGACTTCTGGGACCACGTCGGCGGCACCGCCACCGCCACGCCGGGTGACGACAGCTTCCTGACCCGCAACAACAAGCCGGAGTAACCCGGGTCCGCCGGCACGACGACGCCCCGAGCCACCCGGCTCGGGGCTTTCGCGTTCACGCGGTCGTCGATTCCATCACGAGGCGCCGCGGCCGGCTGGGCCAGGCATGACGCAGGATCCGCCACAGCACCTGGCTGAACTGCGCGACCAGCGAACCGGCGTTGTAGTGCTGGCCGTAACGCGCGCAGATCGCGCGGACCTCGACCGCCATCGACCGGTAGCGGCTCGCCGGCAGCTCCGGGAACAGGTGGTGCTCGATCTGATGGCTCAGGTTGCCGGTCATCAGGTCCAGCCAGCGGCTGCCGGCCAGATTCGAGGAGCCGTGCAGCTGGCGCAGATACCAGTGGCCGCGGCTCTCGCCGTCCAGGCAGCTGCGCGGATAGGTCTGCACCTCGGCCGTGAAGTGACCACAGAAGATCACCAGCCAGGTCCAGACGCTGCGGATCCCATTGGCGACCAGATTGCCGGTGAACACGACCAGGAAGCCCGGGCCGGCCAGCGCCGGAAACAGCAGGTAATCCTTGAACAGCTGCCAGGCCGCCTTGCGCTGCACCGGCGCCATCTGCTGCCGCATCGCCTTGAGAGAAGTACGCCCCTTGAACAGGCGGCCGAACTTCAGTTCCTGAACGGCGATGCCCCACTGGAACAGCAGCGCGAACACGACGGCGATCAGCGGCTGAGTCAGATGGAAAGGGCGCCAGCGCTGTTCGGGGAACAGGCGCAGCAGCCCGTAGCCGAGGTCATCGTCCATGCCGCGGACGTTGGTGTAGGTGTGGTGGCGATAGTTGTGGCTGTGCCGCCAGTTGTCGGCGGTGCCCGGCATGTCCCATTCGTAGCTGCGACCTTCGAAACGCGGATCGCGCATCCAGTCGTACTGACCGTGGATGACGTTGTGGGCCAGCTCCATGTTCTCGAGGATCTTCGACAGCGTCAGCAGCAGCACGCCCAGCAGCCAGGCCGGGATCAACAGCGACGGCACGAAGGCGCCGACGAACAGCAGCGTCCGACCGGCGAGGCCGGTGTAACGCACCGCCGCATAGACGCGGCGGATGTGGCGGGCATCGGCAGCGCCGAGGCTGGCGCGGGTACGAGCCCGCAATGCGTCCAGCTCGGCGGCGAAGGCATCGACTTGCGCTGTCGTCAGCGGCGCGCTTTTCGGGTGGTGGCGGGTCGTGGTCATGGCGTCACAGCTCCAGGGTCAGGTCGGAATCGGCGGCATGCACGCAGAGCCGGATCGGGGCAGGTCCGGCCCCGCCGCTGCCGTCGCGCAGGTCGTGGCTGGCGCCGGCCAGCCGGGTGCAGGTGCAGGTGTTGCAGATGCCGCGGCGGCAGCCATACGCCGGCTTCAGGCCCGCTGCTTCCAGCGCCGGCAGCAGCGGCTGGCCACGCGGCACCTCGATTTGCTGGCCACTGCGCGCCAAGGTCAGGCGCACCGACTCGGCGCTGCTGCCCAGCTCGGGCGGCAGGGGCTCGGCGCGGAACTCGGCCGCGCTTGCACACAGCGCCTGCGCCTGCCGGATGAACCCGGCCGACCCGGCGACCTGCACGGAGCAGTCGGCCAGCGGCGCCGGCGCCTCGCGTGCCAGCCAGTCAGCGGCCAGTCGTGCACCGGCCTGCGGACCGCGCGTCGCGATCCGCTGCAGCCGGAACTGCGGGAAGCGCGCGGCCAGCGCTTCCAGCCGGTCGGCGAAACAGGCCTCCTCGCGGCGCGTCACCCAGTAGCCCAGCGTCACCGGCACCGGCATGCCGCGTTCGGCCATCGCGTCCAGCAGGGCCATCAGTGGCGTGATGCCGCTGCCGCCGGCGAGCAGCAGCCACGGCCGCGTCAGCGTGGTCGGCAGAGTCAGCTCGCCGTAGGGCTGGCTCAGCTCCAGCACCGCACCCGGTCGCAGCCGAGTCGTCAGCTCGGTGCTGACCCGGCCACCCGGCACCGCCGCCACCGTCAGCTGCAAGCGCCGACCCTGCACGGGCGCCGAGAGGCTGTAGCAGCGGGTGTGGCGGACGCCGTCGACTTCGACGGTCAGATCGACGTGCTGCCCGGCGAGTCCGCCACGCCAGTTGCGGTTGGCCTTCAGCGTCAGCGTCACCGCCGAGGCCGAGGCCGGCTGCACGGCTTCAACGACTGCCAGAACGCGGTCCCAGCTGTAGCTGCGGCTGAAGTGTCGACCCCAGAAATCCATGAACTCGGCATGGCGCCAGCGGGCAGACGCTCGACTGACCGGCGTTGCGGGGGACGAAAGGTGGCTCATGGGCTGGGTCCGCGGTGGCATTGCGCACACCATAACCACAACTGCACAAGTTTGCATACAACTGTCTATACATTCGTCTTTCCAGCCGTACAGCACCGCGCCGAGCGCCGGAAGCCGACCGGCACCCCTCGCTGCGGCTATCCTCGCCGCCGTGAACAGCGAAGCCACTCCGTCCAGCGCCGACGCCCATCCGGGCCGTCGCGCCGCCATTTCCCGCGAGGATCTGATCACCGCGGCGCTGCGGTTGATCGGCCCGCACCGCAGCGTCTCGACGCTGAGCCTGCGCGAGGTCGCGCGCGAAGCCGACATCGCGCCCAACAGCTTCTACCGGCACTTCCGCGACATCGATGCCCTGGCCGTCGCCCTGATCGAGCTGGCCGGCCGTTCACTGCGCGAGATCATCCGCAACGCCCGCATCCGCGCCGGCGAAGGCGGCAGCACGGTGCAGAGCTCGGTGCGGGTATTCCTCGAACAGATCCGCGCCGACGGCAAGCTGCTGCATGTGCTGCTGCGCGAGGGCACCGCGGGCTCGGATGCCTTCAAGGCCGCGGTCGATCGCGAGCTGAACCACTTCGAGGAAGAGCTGTACGCCGATCTGGTCCGCTATGACACCCACAGCAGCAGGCCGCTGTATCAGCCGCGCGTGGTGGCGCGTGCGGTCACCCGACTGGTGTTCGCGCTCGGCGCCACGGCGATGGACCGGCAGGCCAGTGACGACCCGGAACTGGCCGAGCAGATGACCGTGATGGTGCGGATGATCCTGCTCGGCGCCCGTTCGATGGGCGAACGGACCCGCAAGCTCTGATCCTGCCGCGGCATCGGCGCGCAGGGCGGTGGGTTCGGCCGGCCGCTGCGATACTTGCGCAATGACTTCGATACTGCGCGCGCTGTTGCTGATTTCGGCCTTCCTGCTGCCGGCCCTCTCGGACGCCGGCGACCTGAAAGCCACCACCTGTACCTGCAAGGACAGCGGGACACCGCTGATGTACGACCCGGACATCCCCTGGGTGCTGCAGATGACCACCTGGTCGATGAGTGACCGCGAATGGTGCGCGCAGGACTGCATCCGCGACTGCGGCTGCGCGATCGGAGATGGGCCCTGCGCCTACGCCTGTCTGGTCGGCGAGGACGCAGCGCAGCAAGCGGGCAGCAGCCCGGCGACCGGGGACAACCGCCCGCCGCAGGTGCTGGCGCTCAACGTGACGCCGTCATCGCCGATCGTCGGCGAATCGGTGCGGCTGCGGGCCTTCGGCGAGGATCCGGATGGTGACAATCTGCGCTGGATCTGGTCGGTCAACGGCGAGCGCAAGCCGATCGACGTGCCGGAGCTGTCGCTGGGCCAGCCGGCCGGCGGCGAGTACGCGGTGCGCGTGGTTGCCGACGACGGCCGCGGCGGCCTCGCCGAGTCCGAGCTGCGCTTCAAGGTCTTCCAGAAGACCTGGTGCGACGAGGCCGGCTATTTCTACGATGAAGCCACCCTGCAGGCTTTCTACACCGGGGCGGCCTCGCTGACGCTCGAACGGCAGACGCTGATCGACGGCTTCGTGCAGGCCCTGCGCGATTTCCGCGCCGGCGGCGGCACGCCGGTCGCCGGCGTCCAGAACCGCGACACGCTGACCATCGCGCAGTCCTTCGATTCCGGCGCGCTCCCGACCGGGCGCGAAGCGGCGATCCAGCGCACCGCCGCCGCCCGCGCGGCGGCGCTGGGTCGGGGTCTGACGCCACCAGAGCTGTTCGCGATTGCATTGACCGAAGCCGGCGGCAACGTCCGCGAGGCGCTGGTCGCCAGCCATGCCGCCACCTATCGCGACGGCCCCAAGGTCAACGCCGCCTTCGTCAAGGACCATCTGACGCCGCTGCGCGATGCCCGCGGCTACAGCCAGGAACGCGCGGTCAAGGTCTGGAACGAACAGCGCAAGGAGTGGCAGTTCGTCTCGGCAGCCGATACCGCCAGCGCCGACCAGCAGGGCGTCTGGTATCACCTCTACGGCATGGCGGCGCTCGAGTTTGCCGACCGCCACAGCTACACGCCGTTCTGGCTGATCCAGCAGGGCGCGGAGCACTACAAGCCGCAGCACGCCCTGCCCCTGAAAGAACGCGGTGTTCCTTCGTCGAGTCTGTGCGGCCAGCTCTCGAACTATGCGATCGCGCTGGAAAACCAGGTCCGCAGCGGCATGCGCCGCGCGCCGGACCCGGACAAGCAGTGCATCAACTACACCGGCGCCGCGATCGGCGCTGCACTGGCCCGCGAACTCGGGCTGCCGACGACCGCCACCGCAACCCCGGTTCCGACACCGACAGCCGCCCCCGGCGCGCCGACCGGCAGCTATCTGGTCAAGTCGCCCCTGTCGATGGAACTGAGCGGCGTGAACGGCGAGCAGGTCGGCTTCGATCAGCTGACCCAGCGCTTCTACGGCAACACCCCGCTGGCGGTGCTGGACTTCGACGAGGAAGCCGACGGCACGATGGCGGTGGTGATCAGCCCGCTGTTCGAGGTCCGCGAGCTGACCCTGACTGGCACCGCGACAGGCCCAGCACAATTCGGTGCCGCCGATCTCGACGCCGAGTTCAGTCGCGTCTGGGAACTGCCGGTCACGCCGGGCGCGCGCTTCCGCTACGAGCCGGCCTATGCCCTGACCGATGCTGCCGGCACCATCGTCGAACACGCCGCCGAACTGCACCACAGCCGCCAGTGGGCCTTCCCACAGGCCCCGATGCTGATCATCGCCGTGACCTCCGGTTTCGGCTTGCTGCTCGGCCTGATCTGGATCTGGCGTCGCGGCCCGTTCGCCCCACCGCCACCGCTGCCGCCCGGTAGCGGCAGTCACGACGACGGACCGCGCTATTGCGCCGGCTGCGGCGCCCAGACCCGGCCGGGCGCACGCTTCTGCCGGCAATGCGGCCGCAAGCTGCGCTGAGCCTCAGCCCTGCCAGCGGGCGTTGAGCAACTGCCAGCGTCCGTCCCGATAGCGCCAGGCGCTGTCGGCCTCGACCCAGCGGCCCTCACCGATCCAGCGACCACCGCTGCCGGTGACCAGAAATCGCACCCGAACCTCGGCGTGCAGACCGTTGATCCGCACCTCGGTCTGCGGTCGGGTAATGCTGATGCTCGGATGGGCGAGAAAGAAGCTCACGAGGTAACGGCGCAACGCTTCGCGGTCGCCGGCCTCCCGAATCCCCGCAAACTCATCGGCCACATGCGCCAGCACGCCCGAGCTGTCACGACCCTCGGCAGCGGCCTGCATGGCATCCAGCGTGGCGCGCAGGGCCGCCTCATCGGGCTCGGTGCGGCACGCCGTCAGCAGCAGCCCCAGCCCGGACAGCAACAGGGCGCGGCGGCCGAAGCCCCCGCGCCCTGCGTGATTACCGAGCGGTCCGGCGCGATGCCGCCGGCCGTCGACCCGCATCAGCCCTCGAAGCCGCTGCGGAACACGCTGTCGGTACTGCCGGACCAGTCACCGACCGGCACCATCCGCGGCCCGACGCTCTTGCAGACCATCGGGTTGGCCGGCACCGGCGAGCCCGGCGGGAAATCGCCGGCCGAATCGCGAACACCACCGCGGTAGTACAGCACCACGTCGGTGTTGTTGACCGATACCGCAGGCGACACCAGCGCCGGCACGTTCACGCCGCAATCGCTGAGCGACCAGTTCGGGTTGTCGCCGAACTCGTTGTTGTTGAAGACCGTGCCCATCGCATCGACGGTATGGAAGCCACGGCCGGACTCGTTGGCCGGGAACACCAGATCCATCGCCCCCGGCGGGCTGGTCGAATCGCCCGGCAGCACGTTGTAGCCGCGACCGGTGACGCTGTCGCGCACGCCATAGACCCGGCCACGCTCGTGCAATGCGGAAAACTCGCCGCTCTGCAGCTGGCCGTTCAACAGCAGTTGGTCATTGCCGGCCCCGTCGATGTCGAAGTCGAAACGCCAGTAGTTGTGATGCCAGTGAGTGACGTTGTTGTACGTGCCGTTGCTGTTGCCGAGGCCGAAGAACGGCTCGATCGTGCCGTCCTGGTGGAAGGTCCAGCGCATCGAATACAGGTACCAGCCGGCCACATACTGCGTGGTCAGCGTAACCCGGTCGCCGCGCTCCTGGATCGCGACGCCGGAGAAACAGCTCGCGCCGCCGGGCGAGCCCAGCTGGAACGGGCAGTTGCCGTAGCTCGCGGTCGGATCCGCCGAGCGGTCGCAGGAGGTAACGACGTTCTCGCTGATGCCGAGCTGATTCTGCGCGGCCGGATTCGCGAGGAAGGCCGAGTTCTGGTCCTTCCAGTCGCGATAGCAATTGCCGCCGGCGCCGTTGCGGTACTCGGCGAACAGCATCGGCGCGTGGGCCCGCTTGAAGACCTGCTTGCCGCGATAGAACACGTTGCGGACTTCCAGGCCGGAACCGCGCGGGCCCGAGCTCTGGCTGGGCCGCAGCCAGCACATCTGCCAGACCGGATTGACCGGCGGCCACTCCAGCAGGGTTTCATTGGCAGCAGCGCTGCAGCCCGGAAAGGACTGTGCAACCGCGGAACCTGCCGGAACGACCAGCGCCAGCAGCGCACCCGCCAGCAGTCGCGGCGCGAGCTTCGAAAATCCGACCATGCTTATTCCTCTCCCTTTTTGAAGGGGCTGTCCGGCCCCTGATACTCCGGGTCGATCACGCGATCCTTCGCGAGATCGACAATGGCATGCAGCCGCGCGCCACCCTCGGGGCCGGCGCCCATCACATGCGCGCAGCGCGAGCCGCGATCGCACAGGCTGCCGGGTTCGCGCAGACTGAAGCCACCGTGCAACTCGATGTCCGGTGCCGTGGCAATTCGCGCCAGCTTCGGGTGCGACTTCACCAGCGTGAGCGCCCGCTCCAGCTCGCTATCGGTCAGTTCCAGCGTCAGTCCGGGCTGCGGGACGCGCTCCAGCAAGGTGCCGTCCATCGCATAGACGCGCTGTTCCGCTTGGCCAAGGTCGTAATCCCAGCCGTATTCGATACGCCGGAGTTCGTCCCCGCTCGGCAGCGTGAAACGGTCGACGTAACTGCGGACCATCACGTACCCACGCGGGACTTCACTGGCCGGATCCGGCTGGGCGACGCGAGGCGTCGAGGTACAAGCCGACAGCAGCAACGTGATCGGCAGCAGCAAGCGTAGGGGCGACAACAGAGTGCCTCGGTGATTCTCGCGAAGTTCGCAAGGATACGCGCTCGCCTGTGGCCTTGCCGCAGTTTGCCGCAGCAAACGTGCGCGTCGTGACACTGCAGCACAATGCAGAGTTACCTCCTGCCCGCGACCCGACCATGAAGCTGACCGCCCTGCGCGCGCTCGCCGCCGCGATCCTTGCCGCCCTGCCCTTCACTGTCCCCGCCAACAGCCCTGCCACGCCGGACCTGCTGCAGATCAAGGCCGCCAAGGAAGCTCGCTGGTCGATTGCCGGCGGTGAGGTCGGCTTTCGTTTCAACAGCCATCTGCTCCAGCAGACCGGCACCGAGTACGCAGTCGCCGGGCGCCAGTCCGATGGTCGCCACTGGCTCACGGTCCGGGATCTGGGAACGCTGGATTTCCATGCCCCCTACGGCCTGTTCGAGCGCTTCGCCGGCGGCAGCATCACCCTGTCCGGCTCGCTGTCTTTCAGCGGTGCAGGCCGCGCACCGCTGCAGCTCTCCGACCTGAAGCTGGTGCCGGTACCGGGCAGCAGCGAGCGCATCGACCTGGTCGACAGCAGCGGCACGCGCTGGTTCTGGACCAGCCACGCCCATTTCGACTTCGACGCCGAGCGGTCGCGCCTGTCGATCTTCAATCTGGACCTGCACGCCGGCGAGGCCTTCGTGCAGTGGTTCGGGGACCCGAACTTTGCCGACGCCGTCATCGGCCAGCTGCAGATCGACGCGCCGGTCCTGACCCGCGGCGAGATCCTGCCGGACAGCTGCGCCGCGCCGAATTGGCCAGGGGCGCCGCAAACCCCCGGCGGCCCGCCCTACTACCAGGCCGATGTGCTGCTGGAGGGCCTGACCGCCTGGCAGGGCGGTGGCTGCTCGCCCGCCTGCGATGGTCCGGGCGGCGCCAACACCGGTTTCGCCAAGTTCACGCCCTCGGCCTCGCTGCGCAACTCGAACACACCGACCACCGCCGAAGTGCCGTGGTGGCGCAAGTTCAGCGGCAATTTCCCGCCCTACGGCAATGACCAGCATCCCTTCCTGATCTGGAACACCTATCGGATCGACGCCCAGACCGGCCTGTTCGTGCAGATCGGCCGCTCCGGCGTGAAGCACGCCTTCCTGACCGTCAATACGAACTGCGCCGAACCCTGCGGCAACAACCAGATCCTCGGCCGCGGCTGCGGTGACGTCTACGGCGTCGGCAACAACGACAGCAACACCGACCTCGGCACCCGCGTCGACATCCTCGCCGCGCAGGGGCGCTGGGGCCGCTGCGGCTCGATCTGGGATCCGGACTGCGACGCCGGTATCAACAATCCGGGGATCACAAACTTCCAGTACCGCAACATGGTGCCGGAGGCAGAACTCGAACCCCGCCCAGGCGGCTCGGAATGGCTGTTCGACGGCTGGTACCTAGTCCGCGACGACATCAACATCTTCAACACGATGGGCTGGCGCCGCTTCAACCCGGTGTACTCCAGCAACACCTGGACCGCGCCGACCGCGCAGCTGGGTCCGTACACGCAGGGTGCGGTGATCGACCGCTGGGTCGCTCCGAACACGACTGCCACGACCGAAAGCAGTCAGCTGATCGACACCTCGCAGGGCAAGCTGAAGGTGGCGTCGAAGGCCACCCAGTTCAGCAATGGCCGCTGGAACTACGTCGTGGCAGTCATGAATTACGACTATGGCCTGCCGCAGATCGACCCGAACAACGCCAACGATCCGAACCTGCGGCTGCTGCGCAACCTCGGTCTGTCCGGCTTCGAGCTGCCGGTGGGTGGCTTCGTCGAGAACGTTGCCTTCCACGATGGCGACGGCAACCCGGCCAACGACTGGAGCATCCAGCAGCAGGACGGCACGCTGCGCTACACCGCGCCGGCCGGTACCGGTGGCGCCCCGCGCAGCAACACGCTGGACTGGGCGACGATGTTCACCTTCAGCTACGAGAGCGACCGTGCGCCGATCGCCGTGGCCGAGCGGCCCACCTTGCGGCTGCCGGCCGCGGATGGCGGCCCGGGCCAGACCCTGAGCGCAGTGGTCGTCGGTCCGGCGGCGGCGGATCCGGACCTGCTGCTGCGCAACGGCTTCGAGGGCTGATCACGACGTTTCAGGACTTCAGCGAGGGCGCCCATGCGGCGCCCTCGTCGTTTTCGCTCAAGCGGACTGCGCGCCAATATGCGCCAGCGCGGCATCGATCCGCGTCAGCGCCTCGGTCTGGCCGGCGAGGTACACGGTCTGGTCGATCGCCGGGCTCTGCTGGCTGCCGGTGATCGCGACGCGCAGCGGGCCACCGACCTTGCCCAGCCCCAGCGACAGCTCGGCCATCACCGCCTCGACCACGCCGTGGATGGCGGCGGGCGTCCAGTGCGGCAGCGCGGCGAGTTGTTCGCGGACCCGGCTCAGCGGCAACGCCGCAGCGGCGGTCAGCTGCTTCTTTGCCGCCTCGGGCTGGTAGCCCGCCAGCGGCTGGAACCACACCGCGGCCTGCGCAGCCATGTCCTTCAAGGTGGCGCAGCGCTCGCGCAGACCCACGACCACATCGGCCGGCGCCGGCCCGCGGCTCAGATCCAGCCCGGCCGCTTCCAGATGCCAGACCAGATGCGGGGCGACTTCGACCGGGTCCAGCGTCTTGAGGTAGTGCTGGTTCAACCACTTCAACTTGTCCGGATCGAAGCGAGAGGCCGACTGGTTGACGTCGTCCGCGGAGAACAGCGCGATCATTTCGGCGTCCGAGAAGATCTCCTGATCGCCGTGCGACCAGCCCAGTCGCACCAGGTAGTTGCGCATCGCGATCGGCAGGAAGCCCTGATCGCGGTACTCCATCACGCTGACCGCGCCGTGGCGCTTGCTGAGCTTGGCGCCGTCCGGCCCGAGGATCATCGGCAGGTGGGCGAAGCTCGGCACCGGCAGGCCCAGCGCCTGATACAGGTGGATCTGTCGAGGCGTGTTGTTCAAATGGTCGTCGCCGCGGATCACCTCGGTCACGCCGGTGTCGGCGTCGTCGATCACCACGGCGAAGTTGTAGGTCGGCGAATCGTCGCTGCGCCAGATGATCAGGTCGTCCAGCTCGGCATTGTCGATCTCGACCCGGCCGCGGACGCGGTCGTTGACGACGATGCGCCCCTCGCGCGGGGTCTTGAAGCGGATCACCGGCGTCACCCCCGGCGGCGGCGGATCGGTCCGATCCCGCCAGTAACCGTTGTAGCGCGGCTTCTCGCCGCGGGCCATCGCCGCCTCGCGCATGGCGTCCAGCTCGGCCGGCGTGCACCAGCAACGATAGGCCTTGCCGGCGGCCAGCAGCTGCTCGGCCACTGCGCGATAGCGATCGAAGCGATGAGTCTGGTAGATCGGACCCTCGTCCCACGACAGGCCCAGCCAGGTCATGCCGTCGAGGATGGCCTGCACCGCCGCATCGGTGGAGCGCTCGCGGTCGGTGTCCTCGATCCGCAGCAGGAAGCGGCCGCCGCGATGCCGGGCCTCCAGCCAGCAGAACAGCGCCGTGCGGGCGCCGCCCAGATGCAGATAACCGGTGGGACTGGGCGCGAAACGGGTGCGGACCATGGCGGCTCGGGCTCGGCAAGGCAGGGGCCGCGACTCTACCGACCCCCTGCCGTGGCAGCACGCGCACCTGCGCGGCGCGGCGCTTGCGGCGCTGAGCGGATTCAGCCCGACGCGGCCGCGTCGATGGTCCGAGTTCTGGACACTAGACCGACCGGTCTATAGAGTGCCCGATCGTGCGCTGCCGGGCTGGACAATCGACCGGCTCGACGCTCCGGAGCCGCGGGCAGCGCGGACCCACGCCCACCCGAGGAGCACGCCATGAACACCCGACCGCCAGTCACCCCGCAGGCCCGGACCCGGAGCGCCGACGACGGCTCCGTCCTACCCGCGCAGGCCGACATGCCCGACCGTTCCCGCGACCCGGGCGGCGAGGCGCCGGCGGCGATCTTGTCCGAGCTACTGCGTACCCGGCGCAGCGTCCGCGACTTCCGTCCGGACCCGGTGGATCCGGCCCTGCTGGATGCCGTCCTCGACGACGCCCGTCAGGCGCCGAGCTGGTCGAACACCCAGCCCTACCGCCTCGCCATCGCGACCGGCGACGTGCGGGATCGGCTGGCGGCGGCGCTGTGTGAGCGCTACGACCTCGCACAGCAGGCACAGCGAGGCGGGTGGTTCGGCCGCCTGCGTCTGCTGCTCGGTCGCAAGGGGCTGCCGGATGGCGACTTCCGCACCGTGTTCGAGTACCCGACCGACCTGCAGGCCCGCCGTCGCGACACCGGCTTCGGCCTGTACCGGTTGCTCGGCATCGGCCGTGAGGACCGCGCCGCACGCGAGGCGCAGATGCGCCGCAACTTCGAGTTCTTCGGCGCCCCGGTGGTGATCTTCGTCTTCGTGCATCAGGGTCTGCGGGAGTTCTCGGCACTGGATGCCGGCCTCTGGCTGCAGAGTCTGATGCTCTCGGCACACGCGCACGGCCTCGGCAGCTGCGCCCAGGGCGCGCTGGCGACCTGGGCCGGGCCGGTGCGGGCGGCCTACGAGATCCCCCGCCACTACCGGCTGATCGGCGGGGTCTCGCTCGGCCATCCCTCCAGCCATCCGGTCAACCACTACAACCCCGGCCGCTCGGAGCGCTCCGAGCTGCAGCTCCGGCTCCGCCCCGAGCCCGCCTGATCAGCCCGCGGCCGCCGCCCGCCCGGGATGACTTGGTCACGGATCGCGCCAGACGGCAGCTCCGGAGTTCAGCCCGCCGCGGCGCCCCGCGCCGGCTCCACGGCCTCGACCAATTCGCGCAGCAGGACGGTGGCGTAGCTGCCAGCCGGCAGCGCGAAACGCAACCACAGTCCGTCGACATCAACCCCGCCCTCCAGCCCGTCCGGGATCAGCCGCAGCGAGCGGCGCTCCTGCGACATCCCCGCGCCCTCCAGCCCGCGGCAGAGATCGGCGTTGGCGTCGGCGACGCCCTGCTCGATCGCGCGGACCTCGCCGGCGCTGCGCAGCTCGCCGGCGCCCCACAGCGGCCCGGTCGGATGGATGTCGTGGCGGGCGTGACGCTCGCGCAGCACCTCGTCGAACTCGACCGGGCCGAAGATGCTGTGGCTGCCGTCCAGGCCCCAGACCTCGCCCTCCAGCGGCTGTGCCCACTGGCCGCGCCGCAGTCGCTCGGCCAGCACCTGGTTGAACAGATCCGACCGCGCCGCCGAGACCAGGATGCTGTACTCGTCGCGGCGCACCCGCAATCCCGCGAAGACCTTGCGGGCCCGTTCGACGTTGTCGCCGCTGCGGCCGAAGCGCTGTTCGCCGAAGGCATTGGGCACGCCGTGCTGGCGAATCGTGGCCAGTCGGGCCTCGACGGCCGCGGCCTCCGGCACCGGCGCGCCGTCGATCGGCCGCAGTCGCAGCTCGAAGCGGTTGGCGCGGATCGCGCCACGGCGCAGCTTGCCGCGATGGCGGGTCTGGGTCCGCACCGTCACGCCGGCCAGATCGGCGAACACGGCCGGATCCAGCTCGCGGCCCGGCACTTGCACGCTGAACCACTGGCGCGTCACTGCGTGGCGGTCCTTCAGGCCCGCGAAGCTGACTGCCATCGGCGCCACACCGGCGCGCTTGGCCAGTTCACCCGCGACCCAGGCGGTATTGGCGCCGCGCTTCTCGATCTCCAGATAGACGTGCTCGCCCTCGCCTTCCGGCGTGAAGGCCAGGACCTCCTCGACCACGAAGTCCTCGGGAACGCTCTTCAGCAGCAGTCGCCCGAGCGGCTCGCCGTGGGCGCGCGGCAGATCGGCCAGTGGATCCGTGCTCATGGTTGTCTCCGTGCCAGCAGAACGACGGCGGTCGCGGCGATGCCCTCGCGGCGACCGGTGAAACCCAGCTGCTCGCTGGTGGTGGCCTTGACGCTGACCGCATCGACATCGATGCCGAGGTCGGCGCCGAGGCGTTCGCGCATCAGCGGCACGTGCGGCGCCAGTTTCGGCCGCTCGCAGATGACCGTGAGGTCGGCGTTGCCCGGCTGCCAACCACACTCGGCGGCCAGCGCCACGCAGGCCCGCAGCAGCTCACGGCTGTCGACACCGCGCCAGCGCGAGTCGCCGGGCGGGAAGTGATGGCCGATGTCGCCCAACGCCAGCGCGCCGAGGATGGCGTCGCAGAGCGCATGGATCGCGACGTCGCCGTCGGAATGGGCGACCAGTCCGTGGCTGTGCGGAATCGGCACGCCGCCCAGGGTGACGTGATCGCCGGGGCCGAAGGCGTGGACATCGACGCCCTGGCCGATGCGGAAGGGAATCATTCGATACTCCAGGGTCAAGGGGATTCGCGGACCGACAGCAGCGCGTCGGCCAGCCGCAAGTCGTCCGGCGTGGTGATCTTGAAGTTCAGCGCACTGCCGGGCACCAGTCGGACCGGCAGCCCGAGGCGCTCCAGCGCCTGCGCTTCATCGGTGACGCCGACGCCCGCCGCTTCGGCCTCGGCGAGCGCGCGGCGCAACAGCCCGAGCGGCGCCCGCTGCGGGGTCAGGGCGCGCCAGAGTCGCTCCCGCGGCAGCGTCGCCGCGACATGGCCCGCGCCGTCGTCCTGCTTGACGGTGTCAGCCATCGCGGCGGCGAGGATCGCGCACTCGGCCGGGCAGTCGAGCAGCGCCGCGAGGTCAGCGGCCGGCAGCAGCGGCCGCGCGGCGTCGTGGACCAGCACCGTCGTGGACTCGGGCAGACCCCGGGCCGCCAGCGCGTCGAGCGCGGCCAGCACCGATTGCTGACGGGTCGCCCCGCCGTCACAGCGCTGGATCGGCAGGCCGGGCAGCGGCAAGTCCGGCAGTGCAGCGCCCGCGGGCAGCGCCAGCATCACGCCGGCGATCCGCGGCTCGACGGCCAGCGCGGCCAGTGTCCAGACCAGCAGTGGCCGACCGCCCACGTCGAGAAACTGCTTCGGCGTCGCGCGGCACATTCGCTGGCCGCTGCCGGCCGCCGGCACCACTGCCCAGACGGTCACTGGCCTCTCAGTCCGACGGCGGCGGCGTGTCGCTGGTCGGCGGCGCCACGTCGAGCACCTGGAAGAAGGTCTCTTCCGGCCGGACCATGCCGAGATCCATCCGTGCCCGCTCCTCGATGGCCTCGCCCGGCTGCTGCAGGGCCTCGATGGCCCGGTTCAGTTGCTCGTTCTGCTCGACAGCCGCTGAATTCGCGGCGCGCTGCTCGGCGACGCGCACCTGCAGCTCGCGCACCCGGGCGTAGCCATCGGGGCGACCGAACAGCTGGACCATGGTCCAGACCAGCGCCGCAAACAGGATGGCGGCAATCAGGCGGGGCGAGCCCATCGTGGACGCTCCGGCTCAGGCCTGCCGACGCAGGAAGGCCGCCGGACCGGCGTAGAGCGCGCCGGCGCCCAGCGCCTCTTCGATGCGCAGCAGCTGGTTGTACTTGGCCACGCGATCGGTGCGGCAAAGCGAGCCGGTCTTGATCTGCGTGGCACTGGTCGCCACCGCCAGATCGGCAATGGTGGTGTCCTCGGTTTCGCCGGATCGGTGCGACACGACCGCGGAATAGCGGTTCGCCGTCGCCAGCGCGATCGCTTCCAGAGTCTCGGTCAGCGTGCCGATCTGGTTGACCTTGATCAGGATCGAGTTGGCGATGCCTTCGTCGATGCCACGCTTCAGGGTCTTCGCATCGGTCACGAACAGATCATCGCCGACCAGCTGCACGCGATCGCCCAGTTTGCGGGTCAGCTGCGCCCAACCGGCCCAGTCGTCCTCGGCCATCGCATCCTCGATCGACCAGATCGGGTAGCGGCGGCACCAGACATCGAGGTAGTCGGCAAATTGCTCGGAACTGAGGTAGCGATCCTCGCTGGCCAGGTGATAGCGGCCCTCGCGATAGAACTCGCTGGAGGCCACATCCAGCCCCAGCATCACGTCACTGCCCGGCTGGTAGCCAGCCTTCAGGACGGCTTCCAGGATCACCTCGATGGCCTGCTCGTTGCTGGACAGGTCCGGCGCAAAGCCGCCTTCATCGCCCACCGCCGTGGCCAGACCACGGCCGCGCAGCACCGACTTCAGTGCATGAAAGATCTCGGCGCCGCAGCGCAGAGCTTCCGAGAAGCTCGGCAGACCCACCGGCAACACCATGAATTCCTGCATGTCGACGTTATTGTCGGCATGAGCGCCGCCGTTGATGATGTTCATCATCGGCACCGGCATGGTCAGCGGCCCTTCGCCGCCCAGATGCCGCCACAACGGCAGTCCGAGGCTGGCCGCCCGCGCATGGGCCGCCGCCAGCGACACCGACAGCAGCGCGTTGGCGCCGAGCCGGCCCTTGTTCGGCGTGCCGTCCAGCGCGATCAGCGTCTGATCCAGCGCCGCCTGATCGTCGACCGGGCGACCCGCCAGGGCTTCGGCAATCGGACCGTTGACGTTGGCAACCGCCTTGCGGACACCCTTGCCGAGGTAACGGGTCCGGTCGCCATCGCGCAGCTCGACCGCTTCGCGGCTGCCGGTCGAGGCACCACTCGGCACCGCGGCGCGGCCCATGTGGCCGCTGGCGAGGTGGACCTCGGCTTCCAGCGTCGGGTTGCCGCGGGAATCCAGAATCTCGCGGGCGTGGATGCGGGTGATCGTGCTCATCGTGCGCGTGCTCGTCAGAAGGGGAACGGGGTCAGCCCGCGGCCGATTCCTCGTGCAGCCAGTCGTTCTGCAGGACACGGCGGCGGCCGAGGGGCCAGGGGGCGAAACGCTTGGGGCCACGCTCGCCGGTGCGGATCCAGCGACCCTGACGCCACTGCTCCACTTCGAGGCGGAAGTCCTTGCCGAAGCGGGTGTGGACGATCAGGCGGCATTGGTTCGACAGTCCCTGCGCGAAGCAGGCCAGCGCGGCGGTCGGGTCGCTGTATTTTTCCTGCCAGTCGCCGAAGCCGACCACGAAATGCTTGCGGCCTTCCTCGCGGATCCAGACATCAAAACCGGTCTGGTCCTTGCGGACGACGCGGAAGGCGTTATCGCTGACCTGGCAATGGCCGGCCAACTTGCGGGCGAAGCGGTCTTCGAGGGCTTCGATCAGCATGGCGCAGTCAGCAGGTCGACGAGGGACGGTAGCTGGCGAGCATGCCAGCTCCGGGCCGAGTCCGGCAGCCGGCGCTCAGCCATCAGCCCGGGCAAAGGCGGCCATGTGGCGACGGTAATGCGCCAGTTCGGCCACCGACTCGCGGATGTCCGCCAGTGCGGTGTGACTGCCGCTCTTGCGGAAGCTCTGCAGGACCGCAGGCGCCCAGCGTCGCGCCAGCTCCTTCAGGGTGCTGACGTCGAGGTTCCGGTAGTGGAAGTACGCTTCCAGCGTCGGCATCTGCCGGTGCAGAAAGCGCCGGTCCTGACAGATGCTGTTTCCGCACATCGGCGAAGCGCCGGCCGCAACCAGTGGCCGCAGGAAGGCCAATGTCGCGGCCTCGGCTTCGGCATGGGTCACCGTCGAATCGAGCACCTGTTGCCAGAGACCGGACTTGCCGTGCTGATTGCGGTTCCAGTCGTCCATCGTGAGCAGCCGCGACAGCGGATGGTGGATCGCGAACACCGGACCTTCGGCGATCACGTCGAGATCGGCGGTGGTCACCAGCGTGGCAATCTCGATGATCGAGTCGGTGTCCGGATCGAGCCCGGTCATTTCCAGGTCGATCCAGATCAGAGCACCGTTCAAGGCCGCAGGCTCCGGGTCTTGCGCATCAGGCGCGCATCAGCATGGTCAGCAGGGGACGTCCCCACAACCGGCCGGCCCGCAACCCCACCACCACGGAGCGGTGATAGGCCAGCGCAAGGCCGAGGAACAGCACCGCCCGTTGCCATTCGGCCACGCCGAGCCGCTCCAGACCGACACCCAGGCCAACCAGCAGCAGGGCCGTCAGCATCATCACGGTCCAAGTCTGCGGCACGCTCAAGCCCAGCCGCATCAGCAGATGATGGATGTGGTTCTGATCCGGCGAGAAGGGCGATCGACCTTCGGACACTCGCCGCAGCATGATCGAAACCGTGTCGATCAACGGCAAGGCGAACAGGAAAAGTGCGGTCACCGGCGCAAAGGCGCGATCTGCGCCCTGGGTGGCACTGACCAGCAGCCACGCCACCAGCAGGCCCGCCGACATCGAGCCGCAGTCGCCGAAGAAGACTCGCGCCCGCGGCTGCCAGGGCAGCCGGACGTTGGCCGCGAGAAAGGGCAAAAGCGCAATCAGCGCAAACAGTGCAACGGTCCCTTCGACGCGCTCGCCGGCAAGCAGCCAGATCGCACCGAACAGGATCGCCAGCAAGCCGCCGGCCACTCCATCCATGCCGTCAACCATGTTGGTCGCGTTGATGACGCCCACGCAAGCAAACACGGTCATCGGCACCGCCAGCACGCCGAGCGCCAGCGACGTGCCGCCGAGCACACCGCCGAGGTCGCGCAGCCCGAAGCCGGCGGCCACCATCAGCATCAGCACCACGCCAGCTTGAAAGACAAAACGCAGGGCGCTGGACAGCGGGAAGCGGTCGTCGATGGCGCCGATCAGCACCAGCGCAGCGATCGCGATCAGCAGCGGCAGCAGTCCAGCTCCCGCGAGGCCGGAACCCAGCAGCGCAGCCGCAAGGCCGCAGAACCAGGCCAGTCCGCCCACCGGTGGCACCGGCCGCGCGTGCACCTTGCGAACTTCATCGGGCTTGTCCAGCCAACCGATCCGGGGGGCCAGCAGCATCAACGTGACCAGCGCCAGCGTAGAAGCGACCAGCGAGACAGACAGCACGGTGACAGTATCCAAGCCGTAAACCTCGGTTCCCGCAGTGATCCGAGTGTAGACATGCAATCACTGCAACCGGAAGACGTGACGGCGTACACAAAAAGGAGTAAGGGTTGCGCGGAGCGGGCCGATAAGCCGGGTTCTGTCGTGGACGACCATTCATCTGCGCGCCGCATCGCTGCGACGCTGTAGCGACCTACCCGGGAGCCTCGCGGGCCGCGAGAACGCCCCCCTATTTGGTCTTGCTCCGGATGGGGTTTGCCTAGCCACGCCGTGTTACCACGTGTGCGGTGCGCTCTTACCGCACCGTTTCACCCTTACCGCCGACCCGAGGGCCGATGGCGGTCTGTTCTCTGTTGCACTTTCCGTCGGCTCGCACCGCCCAGGAGTTACCTGGCATCCCGCCCTGTGGAGCCCGGACTTTCCTCCACGCGGCCCTTGCGAGCCACGCAGCGGTCGTCTGGCCTGCTCCGCGCGCGCCGACTCTGCGCTCCCGACACCACCATCTGCAAGCAAGCAACACCGCTGCTTCAGCCAGCCGCCACCGGAATGCGTGCCGGAAGCGCAGTCTGATCCGCGCCCGAAGTCTCGAAGCGGACCCGCCGGGTAATGCCGCAGGTGAGCTCGTAACCGATGGTGTCGGCGGCATCGGCGAGTTGTTCGACCGGCAACGCCGGACCCCACAACTCGACCTCGGTGCCCACCTCGGCCTCCGGAATGGCATCCAGATCGATGCAGAGCAAGTCCATCGACACCCGCCCGAGCACCGCGGCGCGACGACCTAGCAGGGAAACCACTGCACGATTCGAGGCGTGCCGCGGGTAGCCGTCGCCATAGCCGAAGGCCAGAATGCCGATCCGCTGGGCCTTCGGCGCGATGTAGGTACTCGCATAGCCGATACCAGATCCCGCCGCGACCGTCTTGACCGCGACGATCCGACTGGTGACGCGCATCGCCGGCCTCAGGCCCAGATCCGCGCCGGTGCGACCGGCAATGGTCGACAAGCCGTACAGCAGCCCGCCGGGGCGCACCCAGTCGGCGCGACTCCCCGGCAGCAGCAGGGTTGCGGCCGAGTTGGCGAGGCTGCGCTGACCGCTCAACCCAGCGGTCGCCGCAGCAAATCGGGTCAACTGCTCCGCGGTCAACGGCGCACCCGGCTGATCGGCCGAGGCGAAATGCGTCATCCAGATCGGTTCGGCTGCAACCACCGATAGCGCGGCAAGCTGAGCCGCCAGCGCTCGCGACTCGGTCCAGGCAAAGCCGAGGCGGTGCATGCCGGTGTCGAGCTTCGGCCAGACCCGGATCGGACTGCCGCGATCCAGTTCCAGCATGCGCAACTGCTCCGGCGCATGCAGCACGCTGTCGAGGTCGAGTGCGCGCACGAGGGCAAGGTCGCGCGGATCATCAAAGCCGGCCAGAAGCACGATCCGCTGCCGGATTCCTGCTGCCCGCAGACGTTCGGCATCGTCGAGACTGGCCACACCGAAGCCATCCGCCGCCGAAAGGGCACGCGCCACCCGCTCCAGGCCATGGCCGTAGGCGTCGGCCTTGACCACGGCGAGGACACGTGACTGCGGCGCCAACGCGCGGACGCGGGACAGGTTGTGGCGAATGGCGTCGAGATCGACCGTGGCGAGAGCGGCGCGCATGCGGACTCCTTCAGGGGCTGCCCTGAAGATAAGTCGGCATCCGCTCGAAGTTGTCGAAGCGCGTGTACTGCCCGAAAAAACGCAGCTTGAAGTCCCCGGTAGGGCCATTTCGCTGCTTGGCAATGATCACTTCGGCCAGACCCTTGTCCGGCGATTCGCGGTTGTAGTACTCATCCCGGTAAATGAACATGACAATGTCGGCGTCCTGCTCGATCGATCCCGATTCGCGCAGGTCACTCATCATGGGACGCTTGTCCGGCCGCTGTTCGACCGAGCGATTCAACTGCGACAGGGCGATCACCGGCACCTTCAATTCCTTGGCCGTCGCTTTCAGTGAGCGTGAAATCTCGGAGATTTCCGTGGCGCGATTTTCCTTCGAGCCCGGAACCTGCATCAGCTGCAGGTAATCGATCACGATCAGCCCGAGATCACTGCTGCGCTTCAGTCGACGAGCCCGCGCGCGCAATTCCATCGGCGACAGCGCAGGCGTGTCATCGATGAACATGCGCGCGTTCTTCATCAACCGGATCGTGCTCGGCAACTTGACCCACTCCTCGTCTTCGAGGCGACCGGTGCGCAAGCGATCCTGACGTACGCGAGCCAGCGAGGACAGCATGCGCAAGGCAATCTGGTCGGAACTCATTTCCATGCTGAACACCGCCACCGGCTTGCCACCCTCGATCAAGGAAGCATTCTCGGCGATATTCATCGCAAAAGCCGTCTTGCCCATCGACGGCCGCGCCGCAACGATGATCAGATCAGACGGCTGCAGACCGGCGGTCATCCGGTCCAGATCGAGGAATCCGCTGGAGAGTCCAGTCACGTCCTCCTTCAGCGAATAGCGCTCCTCGATCTTCCGGTAAGTCTCCTTCATGACCTGAGTCAGCGACTGGAAATCACCGCCGGCCTTGGCGCCCGCCTCGGAGATCGCGAAGATCTTCTGCTCGGCAATATCGAGGATGTCGCTGCTGCTGCGGCCTTCCGGCTGGTACACCGCATCGACGATCTGGCTGCCGATGTCGGCCAGACGCCGCAGGATCGCCTTTTCGCGAATAATATCGGCATACGCGACGATATTCGCCGCGCCCGGGGTGTTGTTGGTCAGCTCGGCGATGTAGCTCATTCCGCCACACTTGTCGAGCTGACTGTGCTTCTGCAGCCATTCGGCCACCGTCACCGCGTCGCAGGGCTGCGAGGTCGAGGCGAGTCCGGTGATCGCGCGAAACAGCAACTGGTGGTCGGCACGATAGAAGTCCGATTCGGCGATCCGCCCGGCAATCCGGTCGTAGCCATGTTCGGACAACATCAGGCCACCAAGCACCGCCTGTTCGGCTTCGAGCGAATGGGCAGGCAGTTTTGCAGCTGGTGCAGCCATTTTTCACCCCGGAAAACAATGAAGCCCGCCGCACGTAAGCACGACGGGCCTCACGAAAGCGCCTTGCTGCGTCCCGAACCGCCGAGACACAGCGCAGATCACCGATCGATCAGACTTCCGCTTCGATGATCACCTTGATCGCGGTCTGCACGTCGGCGTGCAATGCCAGGGCGATATCGAACTCACCCGTGCGACGCAGCGGACCGTCCGGCATGACCAGCTCCGCCTTGTCCACCGGCATGCCGCTGGCAGTCATCGCTTCGGAGATTTCGCGGGCGCCCACCGAACCGTACAACTTGCCTTCCATCGACGCATTGGCACGCAGCGTGATCGTCGCGCCTTCCAGCAGCGACTTGCGCGCCTCGGCAGCGGCAATCAACTGGGCTGCCCGGGCTTCATAGTCGGCCCGGCGCTTGGCGAATTCGGCGACATTCGCCTCGGTCGCCGGCACGGCCTTGCCATACGGCACCAGGAAATTCCGGGCATAACCGGCCTTGACCTTGACGCGGTCACCCAGAATGCCCAGATTCTTCACCTTTTCAACCAGGATCACATCCATGTCTGCGTTCCTCAGTGACTATCGCTGTAGGGCAGCAGCGACAGGAAACGGGCCCGCTTGATGGCGGTGGCCAGCATGCGCTGATACTTGGCCTTGGTCCCGGTGATGCGACTCGGCACGATCTTGCCGGTCTCGGTAATGAATTGACGCAGGGTGCCGAGGTCCTTGTAGTCAACGCTGGTAGCGCCTTCAGCGGTGAACTTGCAGAACTTCTTGCGCCGGAAAAACCGGCCGCCGTCGCTCTTCGGACGGGGTTTACGCGGACTGGGCCGGGCCATCTTCACTTCCTCCAAAGAATTCTTCATCGCGGCGGCGGGTCGGCTTCTCGTCCTTGGTCTTGAAGATATAGGACGATTCGGTGACCGGGCCCGGCATTTCCAGGATCAGGTGACGCAGGACCGCATCATTGAAATGGAACGCGTCCTTCAGTTCCTTCAGAACTTTCGGTCCGATTTCCACGTTGAGCAGGTAGTAGTGGGCCTTCAGCAGCCGCTGGACGGGGTACGCCAGCTGACGCCGGCCCCAGTCTTCGGCGCGGTGGACGGTGCCGCCGTCCGCCTCCACCATGGCCTTGTAGCGCTCGACCATGGCCGGCACCTGCTCGCTCTGGTCCGGATGGACCAGAAAGACGATTTCGTAGTGACGCATGTTGCAGATTGCTCCTCTCGGGTGACAGCTGGCCGTCGGGCAGCGGAGAGGACGAACTCACGCGAGGCGAAGCAGGCGGTTGGACGTCCGTGTCCGGCTGGATGCGACCAGCGAGGTTCTGCGGCGTGCCGACAGCACGACGCAGAACCCGCAAGGCTAACCGAATCGAGGAGGTTCGGCTTGAACCTCCACCGACTGAAGCTGACTCAGAGCCGATCTTCGAAGATCTCGATCTTCTGGGCCTGCTTGAGCGCCCGCAGCATGGCCTGCGCCTCGGTGAAGCTGCGGCTGCCGGCGATCTCGACGCGAACCGCCTTGATCTGCTCGTCGGCGAAGGTCGTGGGGTCAGCCGGGGTCACCGCCGTCAACTCGCCAATCGCGAACTCGCGTGGCGATCCGAGCTCCAGCCTGAAAGGCCGCGGGGTGCCGTTCTCGCCCAGCCCGTTGCGGAACACGAACTCCAGGATCTGCACCGGGAAACCGCCACCGCGGGTCACGCCCTGGCCGTTCTCGAAGGTCTTGCCGAGTTCGCGCGCCAGCGTATCCAGCGATTCTCCCGCCTCGACCCGCGCCCACAACGCATCGACCCGCGCCTTCAGAGCCTCGACCTGCCGCTCTTCGGTCAGCCGCTGACGGAGCTGATCAACCACGTCCTCGAAGGGCTTCTGCTGCGGTGCCTGCTGTTCGGACACCCGCACCACCACCGCATGACCGCGTTCCAGCGTGATCAGGGCGCTGTTCTGGCCGCGCACCTTGACTGCATCGGAGAAGGCCTGCTTCAACACCTCGGGGTTGGCAGCCAGACCGTCGGGGCCGCCCGAGCGCGGGATCCATCCCGAGCGCTTCGACTCGGCACTCAGATCACGCAGTGCAGTAGACAGCGACAGCGGATCCTGATTGGTGGCATCGACCAGACGGCCGGCTTTTTCGTTGAACAGGCGCTCCCGTTCGGTGTTGTTGTACTCGGCTTCGATCTCGGCGCGCGCCTCCTCGAAGGTCTTGCGCTTCTCCGGCTTGATCTCGCGCAGCTGGATGACGTGCACGCCCTGCGCCGTGAACACCGGATCGGAAATGCTGCCGGCCTCCATCGCAAACAGTGCGGTATCGAAAGCGGCTTCCGTCTGCGCCTTTTCGAGCCAGCCCAGATCACCGCCCTGCGCCGCGGAACCGATGTCCTGCGAGCTCTCCTTGGCCAGCGCGGCGAAATCCTCACCCTTGCGGGCGCGCTCGACCAACGCAGCAGCCTTCTCCTGCACAGCCTTCTGAGCCTCGGCGTCGCCACCAGCCGGCAGTTCCAGCAGGATGTGGGAGGCCAGACGCTGCTCGGGCTGCACGTAGCGACCTTCGGCCTCGCGGTAACGCTCGCGCAGCAGATCTTCGGTCGCCGGCGGCACCTGCAGATCCGCGGCCTTGATCTCGACGTATTCGAGATCGACCTGCTCCTCGGTCAGGTACTCGCCCTTCTTCTGTTCATGGAAGGCGCGAAGTTCGTCTTCGGTCGGTGCCGGAACGTCGCCCGAATCGGCCAACGCGAGCCGCAGGAAACGGAAGTCGCGACGATCCTCGCGCAGCACCAGCGCCTGCTGCGCCTGGACGCGCGTCGTGAAGCTCGACTGCCCCAACGCCTGACCGAGTTCCTGCACCTTCAGGTCGCTGGCCATCAGAGCCTCGAAGCCCTTCGGCGTCAGCTGATTGCGTGCGAGCAGGTCGCGGTACTGCGCAACATTGAACTTGCCGTCGACCTGAAAAGCCTCCAGCTTCTCGATCGCGCCGGCAATCCGCTCGCCATCAATCGCCACACCGGCCGAGGCCGCCTGCAACTCGCGCAGTTTGCGCTCGATGACTTGTTCGACGACCTCGCGCTTGCGTTCAGTCGTGTCGAAGACCGCCGCATCGAAGTTCTCGCCGAGCATCTGCTGCATCATGCGCCGCTCGCGGTCCAGCGCTTCGCGATACTCGTTCTCGGTCACCACCAGGTCACCGACTGTCGCGACGTTGCGGGAACCCGTCATGCCGAAGTAGTCGCCGATGCCATACAGGGCGAATGGCAAGGCGAGCAACAGGAGGATCAGGGTGGTCACCCAACCCTTGGTCGATTCACGCAACGCGGTCAGCATGCTGGTGGTCTGCGATGGCTCAGGGGATTGATTCGGTGCCGCAGCAGGCTGCGGCGTGACGGGCTGCAACGGTAGCGCATCGCCGCCAACGGCAGCGAGCGCCGAAAATCGGCCAAAACAAAGGGCGCCTTGCGGCGCCCTCTGCGTGTTGGCGGAGCGGACGGGGCTCGAACCCGCGACCCCCGGCGTGACAGGCCGGTATTCTAACCGACTGAACTACCGCTCCATGGAACTGGTGGGTGCTGAGGGTTTCGAACCCCCGACCCTCGCCTTGTAAGGGCGACGCTCTACCGCTGAGCTAAGCACCCTAGCTTACGGCATCCTTCAGTGCTTTACCAGCCTTGAAGCCAGGAACCTTCGAGGCGGCGATCTTGATTTCAGCTCCCGTTCGGGGATTGCGGCCGGTGCGCGGCTTGCGGCTGCGCACTTCAAAAGTGCCAAAACCCGTCAACGTCACACCATCGCCCTGCTTCAGAGAAGCAGTCACCACCGAGATGAAAGCGTCGACCGCACGGGCGGCCTCGGCTTTGTGCATCCCGGCTTCTTCGGCGATCCTGGCGATCAGATCCGTTTTCTTCATCGTGGAAACTCTCGGATTCGAAAGGGGAGAGGACAGCCAGGACACTGAAGCCAGGCCCGGCGCCATGATCACAGAGCAGCCTGTGTCGGCGCCCGAGCCCGCGATTTATACCGGCAGCCCGGAGAGGCTGCAAGCTCGCCGGAGCAGGCGCCGCCGTCATTCATGACTGATACGGTCGCCAGGCTCAATGCGTGCGCAGACCGTCGCCACCGACGGGAACAGACTCCGCAGCAGCCTCGGCCACGGCAGGTACGGTCACCGGAACCAGCGGTGCCGGAGCCCGAATCAGCGCCAGATCCAGCACCTGATCGATCCAGCGCACCGGCGTGATGGTCAGATCGGCGAGGATGTTCTTCGGAATCTCGACCAGATCCTTGGCGTTGTCTTCCGGGATCAGCACGTGGGTGATGCCGCCGCGCGCTGCAGCGAGCAGCTTCTCCTTCAGACCGCCGATCGGCAGCACCCGACCACGCAGCGTGATCTCACCGGTCATCGCAATGTCGGCCCGCACCGGAATCTTCGTCAGCGCGGACACCAGCGCCGTGCACATGGCGATACCTGCGCTGGGGCCATCCTTCGGCGTTGCGCCCTCGGGCACGTGGACGTGCAGGTCGAGCTTCTGGTTGAACTCCGGATCGATGCCCAGCTGGGTCGACCGACTACGGACCACCGACAATGCGGCCTGGATCGACTCCTGCATCACGTCGCCCAGCTGGCCGGTCTGGATCAGCTTGCCCTTGCCCGGCACCATGCTGGCTTCGATGCTCAGCAACTCGCCACCGACCTCGGTCCACGCCAACCCGGTGACCAACCCGACCTCGTCGCGCTCTTCAGCGCGGCCAAAGCGGAACCGCCGGACACCGAGGTACTTGTCGAGGTTTTTCGAGGCAATGACGATGCCCTTCGGCTTGGCCGGCTTGCGTGCCTTCGACTTGCTCTTTGCGGGTGCCTCTGCGGCCTCGGCCGAAGCGCCCTTGCTGCTGCGCAACAGAATTTCCTTGACCACCTTGCGGCAGATCTTGCTGATCTCGCGTTCCAGCGAACGCACGCCGGCTTCGCGCGTGTAGTAGCGGACGATGTCGAGCAGCGCGTCGGCCTGCACCGTCAGCTCGTCGTCCTTGAGCCCGTTGGCCTTGATCTGCTTCGGCAGCAAGTAATTCCTGGCGATCGCGAGCTTCTCGTCTTCGGTGTAGCCGGGGATCCGGATGATCTCCATACGGTCCAGCAGCGGCCCCGGGATGTTCAGCGAGTTCGCCGTGGCGATGAACATCACCTCGGACAGGTCCAGATCGACCTCGAGGTAATGGTCGTTGAAGGCGTGGTTCTGCTCCGGGTCCAGCACTTCGAGCAGCGCCGAGGACGGGTCGCCGCGGAAATCCGTGCTCATCTTGTCCAGCTCGTCGAGCATGAACAGCGGATTCTTGACCTTGGCCTTGCTGAGGTTCTGCACGATCCGACCCGGCATCGAGCCGATGTAGGTCCGGCGGTGGCCGCGGATCTCGGCCTCGTCGCGGACGCCACCCAGCGCGACGCGGACGAAGTTGCGGTTGGTCGCCCGCGCGATCGACTGGCCCAGCGAGGTCTTGCCGACGCCCGGCGGCCCGACCAGGCACAGGATCGGGCTCTTCATCTTCTTCACCCGCTGCTGGACGGCGAGGTATTCGAGGATGCGTTCCTTGACCTTCTCCAGGCCGTGGTGGTCAGCGTCCAGCACGGCCTCGGCCGCCGCCAGATCCTTGCGGATCTTGCTGCGCTTGGCCCATGGCGTGTTGATCAGCCAGTCGAGGTAATTGCGGATGACCGTAGCCTCGGCCGACATCGGCGACATCTGCTTGAGCTTGCCCAGCTCGGCGCGAGCCTTGGTCTCGACCGCCTCCGGCATGCCGGCCGCGGCAATCTTCCGACCCAGCTCTTCCAGCTCGTTCGGCGCCTCCTCGTTCTCGCCGAGCTCCTTCTGGATCGCCTTCATCTGCTCGTTGAGGTAGTACTCGCGCTGGCTCTTTTCCATCTGGGTCTTGACCCGGCCACGCACGCGCTTCTCGATCTGCAGGACCTCGATCTCGCCGTCGATCAGACCCAGCAGCGCTTCCAGCCGCTGCGAGAAATCACCCAGCGCCAGCAGCTGCTGCTTGTCCGACAAGCGCACCGACAGATGCGCCGCGACCGTGTCGCAAAGGCGAACCGGGTCGTTCAGACCGGCCAGCGTCGCCAGCAACTCCGGCGGAATCTTGCGGTTCAACTTCACCAGCGTCTCGAACTGGCTCAGGATGCTCTTCAGCAGCACGTCGCGCTCGCGCTCGCCGAGCGGATCGACAAAGGGCTGGTCCTCGACCCGGGTGACCAGATAGCCGTCCTGCTCCTGCATCGAAACCACGCGCGCCCGACGCACGCCCTCGACCAGCACCTTCAGCGTGCCGTCCGGCAACTTCAACAGTTGCAGGACGTTGGCGACCGCGCCGACCTCGTAGAGATCATCAGGGCCCGGATCGTCGACATCGGCCGCTTTCTGGGCGACCAGGAAGATCTCGCGACCACCGTCCATCGCCACTTGCAGCGCCTTGATCGATCGCTCGCGACCGACGAACAGCGGCAGCACCATGGCCGGAAACACCACCACGTCACGCAGTGGCAGCACCGGCATCATCGGGCCTCGGGTTTTTTCGCTCATGGCAGCCTCGCACGATCACGGCGGGCGGCAGATCCGCCCGGAACCGCCAACTTTGGGCCAGCCGCCGTGGAATGCAAGCGAGTCCGGCCCGTGCCGGTTCAGTGAGTCGTCGAAGCCGTCAGGGATACGCCGCCGCTGCGCGAAGCCCGGTCGCTTCCGGCCAGCCCAGCGCCAGATTGAGGTTCTGCACGGCCTGCCCGGCCATGCCCTTCATCAGGTTGTCCAGCGTCAGCAGCACCACGGCATGCCGGCCATCGGACTTCAGCGCCAGCTCGACGCGGTTGCTGCCGACCAGGCTCTTCAGGCGCGGCACCTCATCGACGATCCGCACGAAACCACCCGCCGGGTAGCGCGCCCGGTAGGCCTCGGCCAGCGATTCGGGCGACAGACCCTCCGGCAGCTCGAAGGTGGCGGTGACGTGGATACCGCGGACGAAGGGGCCGGACTGCGGCACGAAGGCGATGCGGCCCGCATAACCTTCCCGCCGCAGCAGCATCTCGATTTCCGACAGGTGCTGGTGGCCGAGCACCTTGTAGGCGCGGAAATCGCCGTCACGGGTCGGATGGTGGGTCGTCGCGGACGGTGAAAGTCCCGAACCGCTGGAGCCGGTCACCGCGGTCACCGCGACAAAGCCGGGGCGCAGTTCGCGGACCAGATCCGCCAGCGGCAACAGCGCCAGTTCGATGGCGGTGGCGAAGCAGCCCGGACAAGCGATCCGCTTCGCGCCGTGCAGTCGCTCGCGGGCGACTTCGCTCAGGCCATAGAGATAGTCGCCGAGCCGCTCCGGGCACGGGTGCGGCTGGCCGTAGGCCACGCGAAAGCTGTCGGCGTCATCGAGCCGGAAGTCGCCAGACAGGTCGATCACCGTCAGCCGATCCGCCAGCCCATGCGCGGTCCAGGCGGCTACCAGTTCCTCATGCAACCGGGCGAACTCGCCGTGCGGCAGTGCCGCGAACAGCACCGGATTCGGCGAAGCCGACAACCGCGCCCAGTCGACTTCGCCCAGAAAGACGTCATCGACCAGCCCGGCCAGATGCGGATGCGTGCGCGCCACCGGCTGCCCAGCCGCCGAGCGCGCCACACCGCGCAAGCTGGCCGTGCCGGGATGGCCGAGCAGCAATCGGTACAACTCGCCACCACCGAAACCGGAAGCGCCGAGGATCGTCACATCGAAGCGGGGGGCGGCGGACATGGCGGACTCCGTCAACAGGGTCAGGGCGAGGCCGGCGGCGGGCCGGGGGGCGGCGGGATCGTTGGCGGATCCGGTTTCTTCCGGCTGGCCAGCACCAGCGTGGCCAGGGCCAGCAGGATCTCGTCGATGAAGGGCAGGAAATCCGGGATCAGCAGATTGACCAGAAACAGGGCCGCCGTGAGTGCCAGCAGACGGGGCCGCTCCAGTCGGGCGGCCCAGTCCAGCAGCGGCTTCAGCAGCAGCGCTTTCATTTGCCGCGGACCAGCTGCAGCACCCGCTCGCCCAAGCCGCGCGGGTCGGTCTTGGCGTTGTGGGCGACCAGACCCAGCCGCTCGATGAAGCGGTTGCCGACTTGGTTGTCGGTGGCCGGGCCGGCGACCACGTCGATGCCCAGGCCGTAGGACTCCATCAGCTCGCGCTTTCCGCCGGCGACGCCGACCGGGTCGTTGGCGCAGAAGATCACGGCCTTGCTCAAGGCCCGCAGCTCCGGATCGGCGAGGATCGCCTGCACGCCGTACTCGCCGAGGATGCCGTCGCCGGTCTCGGCGACGATCACATCGGCGCCGCGCGCGGCGATCTCCGACAGCACGATGCGGGCGGTCTTGGCGGCGTGGGCCGGGTCCGAGCAGATGACGCCAGCGTCGGTGAAGTCGGCGATCACTTCGGCGCCGTGGTCGTACATCGACAGCACGTCACGCATCAGGGAGATGCCGGTCAGCTTGGCGCCGCCGACCTTGAGCCCCGCGGCGTGCAGCGCGCGGACGATGGCGCAGCCGGCCAGCGTCTTTCCGGCGTTCATGCAGGTGCCGACGATGTAGACCACCGGAATCTTGATCGGGTCGGGCGAGCCCTGGATCGCGTTCATGCGCACGTGTGCGGGCACGCCCTGGCGCGAGCCGAACTCGGGGAAGACCAGCACCTGACCGAGCACTTCCAGCTCGAAGGGCGGACCGACGTCGCGGTTGTAGGACACGCAGCGGCCCATCACGCCGCCGATGTTGAGCATGTTGATCCGGTCACCGACCTTCAGGCTCTCCGGCATCACGCCCTCGTAGCCGTGCAGTGCGTGACGCTTGCCGAGCACGCCGACCACCAGATCGCCGTCATGCAGCGTCATCCAGCGGCCGTGGTTGTCCTCCAGCTGGTTGTAGGTGGACTTGTCGCCGATCACGCGGACGGCGAGCACCGCGCCTTCCTCGCAGCGGATGTTCTCGGTCAGGGTCAGCGTGCGCGACAGTTTCAGGTTGCGGCTGCTGGAGGCGATCTTGTCGACGGTGATGCGCATGACTTACTCCTGTCCCGCGGTCGGGGCGATGCGTCGGCCGGCTTCCAGCGCCAGTTGCTGGGCGATGCCGAAGATCTTGCAATAGCCTTGCGCCTCGATGCCGGACCAGGCCTTGGCGCCCTCGCCGTAACTGGCGACGCGGCTTTCCATCAGCGAGGCCGGCGCGCGCACGCCCTCGACCACCGCCGCGCGCGGGTACAGCGTGACGCGGACCTCGCCGGTCACGCGGGCTTGCGTGGAGCTGAGGAAAGCTTCGAGGTCGCGGGCCAGCGGGTCGAAGTAATGACCCTCGTGCAGCAGCGCGCCGTACTGGGCGCCGAGGGTTTCCTTCAGCGCCAGCTGCTTGCCGGAGAGCACCAGCTTTTCCAGCTCGCGATGGGTCTGGATCAGCAGGGTCGCTGCGCCGGCCTCGAAGCCGACCCGGCCCTTGATGCCGAGGATGGTGTCGCCGAGGTGGATCGCGCGGCCGATGGCATACAAGCCGGTCAGTTCATTGAGTCGGGCGATCAGCGTCACCGGATCCAGCGCTTCGCCGTCCAGCGACACCGGCACGCCGCGTTCATAGCCGATTACCAGTGTGGTCGGCGCGCGGGTCGCGTCCACCGGACCGGCCGGCCACGCCGACTCCGGCAGGTGTTGCCAGGAGTCGTGGGTTTCGGCGCCGCCCACCGAGGTGCCCCACATGCCGGCGTTGATCGAGTACTTGCTGGTCTTTGCCGGCAGGGTGACGCCTTCAGCCGCCAGCACGGCGAGCTCGTGCTCGCGGCTGTAACCGTGCTCGCGGATCGGCGTGATGATCTCTACGCCGGGCGCCAGCGCGCGGAAGGCGACGTCGAAGCGGACCTGATCGTTGCCGGCGCCGGTGGAGCCGTGGCAGATCGCGCGGGTGCCCATCGCCACCGCGGCCTCGGCGACCATCCGCGCCTGACAGACGCGCTCGGCCGACACCGACAGCGGGTACAGCTGGCCGCGCAGCACGTTGCCGTACAGCAGGTAGCGCAGGTAGTCCTGCCAGAGCGCGGCGCGGGCGTCGATCAGCTGGTGCGACTCGGCACCGAGGCGGGCCGACATCGCGGCGATGCGCGCGGTCTCGACAGCGTCGAAGCCGCCGGTGTCCACCGTCACGGTGGCGACCCGATAGCCGCGCTCGCGCAGGTAGAGCACGCAGAAAGAGGTATCCAGGCCGCCGGAGAAGGCCAGCAGGCAGAGCGGGGCGTCAGCGTTCGGGGTGCTCATGGTCAGGGCGTTCCGGGAAGGTCGAAAGGGGGCTCAAGGTCGAAAACGGACGTGGTTGCCGCATCGATGCGGGCGGCGCGGGCGCGGAAACCGGCCATCAGCGTCTCGGCCTCGGCGGCGATGGCGTCGAGCCCCAGCTCGCGGGCTGCGCCGGTATGGCTGGCGGACAGCGCATCGCGGTCGACCGCCAGCGTCCCGGCTAGCACCTGTGCGGCCACCGCGCGGTAGGCGTCGCGGAAGCTCTCGCCCTCGGCGACGCGCCGGTAGGCGACGTGGGTGGCGTACAGCGTGTCATCGACCGCAGCGGCGGCGCGCTCGCGCTGGAACTGCAAGGCGCCCACCACGCGGGCGCTGATGTCCAGTGCGGCGTCCAGCGAGCGGACAAACGCGACCGCCGGGGCCTTCAGCAGCTGATGGTCGCGGTGATAGCTGCCCGGCAGCCCGCCGGCCAGCTCGGCGTGCAGCCCGCGCAGGCTGCGCAGCTCGCGGGCGCGACCGCGCAAGAGTTCCACCACGTCCGGGTTGCGCTTCTGCGGCATGATCGAGCTGCCGGTGGTGTAGGCATCGGGCAGCACGACGAAGCCGAACTCGGCGGTGGTGTACAGCGACAGGTCCCAGGCCAGCTTTTCCAGCTGCCCGGCGATCGAGGCACCGGCGTCGAGCAGGGCCTGCTCGTGGCGGCCACGGCTGCCGATCACGTCAGTCACCACCGCCTGCACCCGAGAGAAGCCCAGCAGCTCGGCGACCCGCTCGCGGCGGATCGGCAGCGGTACGCCGAAGCCGGCGGCGGCGCCCAGCGGGCAGCGGTCCAGCCGCGTCCACACGCCGGTCAGCGCCTCCAGCTCCTCGGTGAAACCCTGCGCGTAGCCGGCGGCCCACAGACCGACGGTCGAGGGCATCGCCCGCTGCA
>Ga0075154_10000508_pt1 | contig 32546 bp, 39 predicted proteins | sample JI71714BDNA_FD_70965 | JGI IMG/M metagenome (GOLD analysis project Ga0075154, IMG submission 70965) | Wastewater effluent complex algal communities from Wisconsin, to seasonally profile nutrient transformation and Carbon sequestration -... | ecosystem: Engineered > WWTP > Effluent > Algae...
TTAAACTCGGCGGCGCAAAGGATTCTATTGATGCCGAGCCGCTTGTGATAGATGAAGCGTCCAATATTGGCGCAGATTATCTCGAATCTATGCGTCTTGCGGGACGATATGCGTATGCCGGGCGCGATTGGGTTTGTGCCGAAGTAGCGCGGTTGCTGGGTGCGAATATTTTGGACGAAGTTCACAATCATCATAATTTTGCATGGAAAGAAGAGCACGGCGGCGAAGACTACTGGGTTGTGCGCAAGGGCGCTACGCCTGCTTTTCCGGGACAACGTGGGTTTGTGGGCGGTTCGATGGGCGACATTTCGGTCATTTTGGAAGGAGTGGAATCTCCGGAATCTGAAACGGCGCTGTATTCCACCATTCACGGCGCGGGGCGCGTGATGAGCCGCACGAAAGCTCGCGGCAAACTCAATTATCACACCAAAAAAGTTGTTTCGCCCGGACTCATCAGCCGCGCAATGATGGATAATTGGGTGTCGGGCAAAGGCGTGGAACTGCGCGGCGCGGGAGTGGACGAATCGCCGCACTGCTACAAGCGTTTGCCGGAAGTGTTGGCTCACCATGCCGGCACGGTGCGAGTGCTGCACACGCTTACCCCGCTCGGCGTAGCAATGGCGGGCGAAGACGAAATTGACCCGTACAAAGACTAAGAAAGAAATGCTGAGTTTTGAATGCTGAATGAAAAATTTTGTTTTTCCAAAGGTTAATCATGAGTACACAAGCACAAAAAGAACAACCCGCAAAACACCCCGTTATTTTTAGCGCTATGCAGCCCACAAGTGGCGCGGGCGGTTTGACCATAGGTAATTACATCGGAGCGCTCAAGAATTGGGTGGAGTTGCAGAAGGATTACGATTGCGTCTATGGCGTGGTAGATATGCACGCGCTTACCATCCGCCCCGAACCGGCAGCACTGCGCAAGCAAACGCTCGACGTGGCAGCGATGTACATCGCAAGCGGTATTGATCCCGACAAAAGCGTGATTTTTGTGCAGTCCCACGTTCCCGCACACGCACAATGCGCATGGTTGCTGAATTGTTTTGCTTCGATGGGCGAGTGCCAGAAAATGACACAGTTCAAGGAAAAATCTGAAAAGCACAGCGCCAGCGTGGGGTTGTTCACCTATCCCGTGTTGCAAGCTGCCGATATTTTGCTTTACCAGACCAATCTTGTTCCTGTTGGTGCAGACCAAAAGCAGCATTTGGAGCTTTCGCGGAATCTTGCTGAGCGCTTCAATCATTATTATTCCGATACCTTCACCGTGCCTGAAGTCTTTATTCCGAAGGTGGGAGCACGGGTAATGAGCCTACAAGACCCCACGAAAAAAATGTCGAAATCCGATGAAAACCCGAAAGCAACGATTTTTCTGACCGACTCAGCCGATGAAATTCGCAACAAAATCAAACGCGCCGTTACTGATTCCGGCACGGATATACGCGCTGCCGAAGACCGTCCGGCAGTAACAAATTTGATTGAACTCTACGGCGTAGCAACGGGATATACGCAAGCAGAAACCGAAGCACAATTCGAGGGTAAAGGCTATGCGGAGTTCAAGTCGGCGCTTGCTGACGCGATGGTGGCAATGGTGGAGCCAATCGGCAAGCGTTATCAGGAAATTCGCAACGACAAAACCGCACTAAACGCCATTTTGAAAAAAGGTGCAGAAGAAGCAAACCGCCGTGCCATGAGGACGCTCCGCAAGGCGTATAAGAAAATGGGTATGGTGGAAATAGAGAGTGTTTGAGCCACTGTCCCTGACGAACTTGTAATATTCGGCTGTCCACGATGCCGAGAATATTGCGTGGTATCTTCAGGATAAGGGCTGGCGAGCCTTTTGAACCTGGCGAAATTTATGGTAAATTGACTGTTCTTGAGATTTCGTTTCAATCCAGCATCTCTCAATTGACAAAGCCCCGAAGGATTTTTTTCGGACGGAAAAGACGCTTGAGGGGCATTGACACAAGATGTACAAAGGTTAATGATGCCCCAGACATCGCAAAAAAACATCGTTCTCATCGGTCCTGCCTACCCGTATCGCGGGGGGAATGCGCTTTTTATGTCGCATCTCTACGAGGCGCTGGAACCGCATTTTCGCATTCACTTCATTAACTATACGCTACTCTATCCGTCGCTGCTTTTTCCCGGAACGACTCAGTACGACCAGAGCCAGGCAATGACGAAGCAAGTACCGTCGGAGCGCTTGCTGAGTTCGGTTAACCCGCTTTCGTGGCTGCGTGTGGCTCGTCGGGTGCGTGAGCTGAAGCCGGATTTAGTCGTTTTCGATTGGTGGAATCCATTCTTTGGACCAAGCCATTATGCGGTTTCCAGCCTTTTGGGGAAAGAGCTTCGCCGCAAGATTCTTTTTATTACCGAAAATGTGATTTCCCATGAAGCGCGGGCGATTGATACTGTACTCACAAAACTAGGCTTGGTTAATGCTTCATCATTTCTAACGCTTTCCAGCCAAGTCGCAAACGATGTGAAGCCTTTTGCCCAAAATAAGCCCGTGTACCGCTCGGAACTTCCTGTCTTTGGTGATTTCTATGCACAAACAGCGCTTCAGATGAGCAAAGAAGCCGCAAAAAAAGATTTCGGTTTTGCGGTGGAGGATGAAGTATTGCTTTTCTTCGGCTATGTCCGCAAGTACAAGGGGCTGGATATTCTCTTACGAGCCATGCCGACGATGGTAAAAGACAATCCCCGTGTAAAACTGCTTATTGCGGGCGAGTTCTATGACGACCCGAAGCCGTATCACGACCTCATCCGCGACAATGCTTTGGAGTCGCGCGTCAGGATGATAAACCGCTTCATCCCCAATGAAGAAGTCGCCAAGTTTTATGCCGCATGTGATGTTGTGATGTTGCCTTACCGAAGCGCCACGCAGAGTGGAATTTTGGGTATTGCATATGGTTTTGAGCGTCCGGTCATCATTACTAATGTCGGTGGACTTGCAGAATCAGTGGACGAGGGTAAGACGGGCTTTGTCGTGCAACCGGAGTCTTCAGAAGCGCTTGCTGAAGCAGTGCGGAAATTTTATGCCCTTCGCCCCATAACAGATTATGCAGCGCACGTCCGCTCCAGAGTGCATAGTAACGCATTTGCGCATATTCACGAACTTTTCGAGACAATCATTCACAATCAAGCACGAGACTAAGCAGTGCTAACGTGAGATAACAAGCGGCTTGCTGAAGGAGAGCGTTGCACCGCGCAAACGAATCCAATAAACACCCGGACTGAGTGCATCTAGGGTAAATGCTATTTGCTGCCAGCCCTTAGTCTGAAGGTGATTTACGGGTGTTGCGACTACTTGTCCGAGTATGTTCAGGAGTTCTACGGTTACTATTTGGTCACGTGCGAGTTCGTATTCTAAAAAAGTACTGCTGCTTGCGGGGTTAGGATAGAGGCGATTTGGAGTGCTATCTGATTGATTGAGTACTCGAAAGCTATTGCGAATTTCGTCCAAAGACAATCCACCTGCGATGGCGAACCGGACTGAAGCGGATGAGCCGACCTGAAGCGTCATGCCGCTTGCACCGACGACATGAGCAATATCGCCGGATTTGCGCGATGAAATAATGCCGCTGGAAAGGGCGCGGTATTTATCGCTGCGGGGGAAGCCATCGTTCAGCGTGATTGCGTTTTGTGCCGTATCCCCAAGCTGAATCGGGTAAAATGTTGGTGTTTGTGGAGAAAGGAGCTTTACGCCGATGACAGGGAAGCTACCATTGATGCTTTTTGCAATACCACATCCACAATCGGTATCCCAAAATGTCTCATTGATGTTATAGTTGGCAATATCCCAATCAAAAAATAATCCTGCGGATAAATTGGAAAAGGCGCGGTTTGATGTGTTCGTGATGATGTACGACGAGATGACTATATTTGGGCGTGGGAATTGTCGGTATTGCTGCACTGTTTGGTCAATCTTCACGCCTGCTTGGGTTTCGGAAGCGCGGTCGATGAAACTTGCCTTGGCGGTCAGAAGTGATGAATCTGATGCTGTCGAAACAGTAAGGAGCGATGTTGCCAGAAAAGCTAAATCACGTTGCGTTGCGGTGTTTCGCACAGAAGATGAGATGCTATCCGAGCCGCTTGTCACAATGATTCCGCCTTCGTACATGAGATTATTGGTATCGCGCAGCTGATAAAATAATCCGTCGCCCTGCATATTGGTTGGGAAGTCATTGAAGCCAAATCCACCACGACTGTTTACGGTGAGTGCAAGCGCATTACCGCGAAGGGTTTGGTACGATTTATTGACAGAAAGTCTGAGAGCATCACGACCGATGAGTTTTCCGTTCGCATCAAAAATGGAAAAAAGCAGGGGTACGGCAAAGTCTTGCGATAAATTCGTCGTGAGGCGAAAGCTGAAGTTGACAGCATTTGTACGTGTTTCATTTGCTGCTAAGGTAGGAACTTGCCTCACGGTATCGTCGAAGAACGGGTAGAACATACTGCCGGTAGCGATAGTCGTCCGCATTGCGATACGTGCTCCCGCAACAGGCGCGAAGACGTTAGCAAGGTTGAGTTGCACCGTTACACGCTCGCCCGATTCGAGAAGTCCGTTATTGTTTTCATCTTGCACGGTATAGCCACGAATTTCAATAAACGGGGGATTGACGGTTTGCACGGCAGCTAAAACATTCAGCCGACCAGTGCCGATGAAGCCCACAAGGTCGGGATTCTGGCGGTCGTTATTGTCGGCAGTGGCTTTCAGTTGGGAGAAAATTTGTTGGGGTGAATATTGTGGAAAGCGCATTTTGACAAGTGCTGCTGCTGCCGAAACCATAGGAGCAGACATAGATGTTCCGCTCATAGAGCCATAACGATTATCAGTGAATGTCGCATAAATACTTGAGCCGGGTGCGCCAATGTCTACTGTTTCGTGGTAATTGCCGAAAAAACGAGTATCATCATTTTCCAACCATGCTACTGAGCAAACATTGTCGTAAGAACCCGGATAAAAAGCTGTATAGCGACGATCATTACCGGCAGTTGCGATTACTAATGAGCCGAGTTCGGTGGCAATATCAATCGTTTCTTGCTCTGCTTGGGAGCGCGAGGCTTCGCCCCAACTGCAATTAATAATCTTTGCACCCATGGTTGCCGCATAGATAATACCACGAAAACCGTTTGGTACATCCCCTGAGTTTGGAGGGCTGCATTTGATTGGTAAAAGCCAAATGCCCCTCGCCACACCTACTACGCCTTTACCGTTATTTGTTACGGCTCCTGCTATTCCTGCGACGTGTGTGCCGTGTGTATTGCCGATGGGCATGGGGTCGTTGCTTTCCGTTGTGGCATCGGCATCGGTGCTGAAATCCCAGCCGTGCCAATCATCCACTCTGCCGTTGCGGTCATCGTCAACGCCATTGGTGCGTTTATCGCGCCCTTGGGCATCGTTGCCGCTTTCGCCCGGATTAACATAAATATTGACTGCTAAATCTTCATGGTTATAGTCAACCCCGCTATCAACGATTGCCACGATGACACGCTGCGACGTATCTGCTTGCGTCCGCACAACATCCCACGCTTCAAAAGCGCGAATGACCGATAAATACTGCTGTGAGCTAATAAACGGGTCGTTGGGAGCGTCTGTGAGAGTACGGCGGTAAAGCGGTTCGGCATATTCAACATCGGGCAAATTCTTGAGCTTGCCCGACAGCAACGCAGGGTCTATTGGTGCAGAGAAGCGAATTTTGCACCAACGAGTTAGGGTGGAGGCGCGTTTTGCGGGATCGTCTTCGGTTAGACGGCTGAAACGTTCAATGACGCTTTGCACTAAATTATCGTCGAAGAGCGCTTCACTTGTGTGCGTATGAAGAATACCCTGCCACTCTGTAATAGTACCTTGCCGCTTATTATACTCCCATTTGGTGAAGAGTGGGGAATTAGCTCTAAATTTGACTAATACAACATTTTGGGGATATGAAGGCGTTTGTGCATGAGCAGACAGCGAAGAGAGGTAAAGTAATGCCACTACTAAAACCCCTGTTGCTGCCTTTGAGGACACGAAGAGTTTTACTCTCGCACAATGACTAGAAATTGGATGAAAAAACGTTCGTGAGGCTTTGGAGAGCGCTTTATCAAGGCTTATAGAAAGATATGTCCGACTTCTTCGTGTAGTGTGCATGATCTTTACCATAAATCGTAGCAAAAAATTTTACTTGCGAGAAAAGAAAGGATGCGGCAAGATGGGTGGTTTGGTGAAATCATCTTCAATAGGACGGATTTCAATATCTTCAAAGAGGAGTGCAGGTAAAATAACCGAAGCGGGCAGAAACTGCGCGCCACCGGAAAAGAATGCTGCGGTAACAGGCAACGCATAGCAATTGTAGGCAGCTTTGCGGTCGCCAACTGCAAGGATTTCCTTGAAAGATTGCACTGTCATTCCGGCAATATCGCATCCTCGTATCAGTTCTTCGCGTCCATCGGGATAGACACGATAGGCTTCGAGTGCGGTCATTTGCCCGGGTGTGCGGGCAAAGGGAAATTCGCCTTCGGTGAGGCTGTAAAGGGTCGTCATCAGGATATTCGGATTCAGGATTTTCCGAACAACTATTCCATATGGCAAATCGCGGTCTTTGCAGAGTTGCAGCATTCTCGCACGCAGTTTTTTGAAGGGTTGGGTACGGTCTTTGCCTGCTGAAACGTCCAGAATGCTGAACATAGCCGCGCCACCACGATTATGTCCGTTGGATGTTTTTATGCGCCGTGTGGGAGTGCGCGAAGCCATAAGACCTTTCAAATAGCCGCCTTTGATAATTTGGAAAGACTCCGCCGGAATTGCCTCGTCGTCAATGCGGTATGCACCTACGAGTTGTGTGGTATTGTAAACCGCTTGTGAAGGCGTAACCGAGACAGACAGAAACTCAGGCATGACTCGCGCACCAACTTTGTTCTGGAAGGTTGCATTTTGTGAGTTATCACTAATACCTCGCTCAGTAACGGGAGACCTTTGTGTAACGAGATTAGGCGCAAATATCTGCAAGAAGGCTTCTGCTGCTGCTTGATCTTCTAAGAGAACGGGTCCGGAATATGCCTGTGCAACGGGGGCGGTAAGACTCTGAGAGAGTTTTTGCGCCAATGCCCGCGTGGCTTTAAGCAAAGAATCTCGGCTTGGCAGACCGCTTGGTGTGCGGCTATATGTGCTGTACACCTGTGCAAGCGGCATTCCGTCTTTTGCCTGCGCCGTTGCAACTATCTCTATTCCAATCATCAAATCTGTGCGTACATATTCTCGTGCCTCGGTATTCACGAAAAGTTCTTGTTTGGTATTATATTCAACTGCAACGGTGGAGAGTGTAACGGCAGGAAAGTCTCGAAATATCGCGGATAAATCTACCGCAAGTCGCTCAAAATAGATTTTGTCGAGCGTCGGTATGGGAATCGTGTCAACACTTGAAGCAGCGGGAAAGAGGGTAAAATCTGCAAGAGTGTCTATGCGAACGCGGTTTTTGAGAGCGGCTTGTTTTTTTGCGTACAGCTCGGCTGACTGCTTATAGGCGGCATCGGTAGCGAGCCAAAGCTCACGGCGAAGCGCTGAATAGTCTAATTCACTGGGAATAGAACGGCTTTTGAAGCGCTCTTCATCGTCGCTGGAGCCAAAGAAGCCAAGCGCAGGATCGAAAAAATTCGTGTTATCGAATTGTGCCGAGCCGACGCGCAAGCCAACAGTGAGGCGCTTGTCTTGGGAGAGATGAGATTCGGTAAGGCTTCCAAAAGATGCCTTGATATTCGTTGATGCGTTCTGCACAAGAGAATACTGAATATAATACGGTTTTTCTAAAGCAGGAAGCCGTAAATCTTGCATGGAGCGCTTAATCTCGTCGCGCATAGCACGCAGAATCTCTTGGTTCTGTTGTGTCTGTGCTTGACTTAGTTGTGAGTAAGTAAGAATTGGCAAGCAATACGAGAAGATAAAACTAGAAAGTAAAAGGGTCTTGAACATAGTGTTAAGCGAGCCTGTATTAGTATGTCAGAAACAAGATTGTGAGGAAGTAGCGCATGGTTACTTTGGTAATGAGATACCTAATCTACAATTATTTTCCCTTATTTTGATAAACTTTCTCGCCGTGGAGTCAAAAGAAAAATAAAATTCAAATGCCGTACAGAGTAGATTGCAACAAGTGGGAAAGCGTTCTTCTGTTGTCAATAAATGGGGCGCGATAGATAATAATTTTACGAAATCTGTAAAAAAAATTTGGACAACAAAGAAAAGTATCGTAGTTTTGTTGCTCACTTGAATTACACTTGCTGCATATCGCACGACATTGTTGATTTAACATCACTCACGACAGAAATTCTAGGACGTTATGCCTACAATTAATCAGCTCATTCGCAAAGGTAGAACCGTAGTCGAATATAAAAGTAAATCGCCTGCGCTTGATTCTTGTCCCCAAAAGCGCGGCGTGTGTACGCGGGTTTATACAACTACCCCCAAGAAGCCAAATTCTGCGCTTCGTAAGGTAGCTCGTGTTCGTCTCTCAAATCAAATTGAGGTTACGGCGTATATTCCGGGTGAAGGGCACAATTTGCAAGAGCACTCTATTGTGATGATTCGTGGTGGTCGTGTTAAAGATCTCCCTGGTGTTCGGTATCACATTATTCGTGGTACTGCCGATACGCAGGGTGTGAAAGACCGCAAGCAGGCGCGATCCAAATACGGGGCAAAGCGACCGAAGCCGGGTGCTGCTCCTGAGACAAAAGGCAAGAAGAAATAACTTGGTGTTTTCTGCTTTAGCGGCTTTATTTAAATAATAGAAATTGAATACAAAATCTTATAAGATTTTTACCATTTGAAGCAATGAGAAAAGCAAGAGCAAAGCGTTTTCCGACGCCAGCAGATCCGAAATACAAAGATGTAATCATTACAAGATTCATTAACAGTATTATGTATGACGGAAAAAAGCTGACAGCGCAAAAAATCATGTATGGTGCTCTCGATATAATTCGTGAGAAAACCGGTCAGGATGAGTTGGAGTTCTTCCGTAAGGCGATGGCAAATGCTGCGCCAGCGGTCGAGGTTCGTGCGCGTCGTGTTGGTGGTGCTACTTATCAGGTGCCTTCTGAGGTTCCCGAGGCGCGCCGTGTGGCTTTGGCGATTCGTTGGTTGAAGGGTGCTGCTCGTCAGCGTCGTGATAAGTCAATGGCTCAGCGCTTAGCAAATGAGTTGACTGCGGCTGCGAATGGCGAAGGTTCTGCGATTAAAAAACGCGATGATATGCATCGCATGGCAGATGCAAATAAAGCATTTGCCCATTTTAAGTGGTGATGTAAGGTTTTAAAAATTAGAAAATTTCGTTCTTTGATAGAATTGTTTCTTTGTGTTAGGTTGAAATTATGCCACGTGTAACGCCGATAGAAAGGGTACGAAACATAGGCATAATGGCGCATATTGATGCAGGCAAGACAACCACGAGTGAGCGTATCCTGTTTTATGCAGGAGTAGTTCATAAAATGGGTGAAGTGCATTACGGTACAGCTGTTATGGATTTTATGGAGCAAGAGCGCGAACGTGGTATCACTATTAGCTCCGCTGCTACATATTGCCAGTGGCGTGATTGTCAAATTAATTTGATTGATACGCCCGGGCACGTAGATTTTACTGTTGAAGTTCAACGTTCTCTTCGTGTTCTTGATGGTGCTGTAGCTCTTTATTGTGCTGTTAGTGGTGTTGAGCCTCAGTCTGAGACTGTCTGGAGGCAAGCCGAGCAGTATAATGTGCCTCGCATAGCTTTCGTTAATAAAATGGATCGCGTTGGGGCGAATTTTCTTCGCGTGATTCAGATGATGAAAGACAGATTAGGTGCGCGTCCTGTTGTTTTACAATTACCAATAGGGTCTGGTGAAGACTTTCGAGGAGTTGTAGATCTTGTTCAGATGAAAGCTCTTGTGTATGATGAAGAGTCGCTTGGCTTGAAGTATTCTGTCGATGAAATTCCTTCAAGTATGAGTGCGCAGGTGCAAGAGTATCGCGCCTTGCTTGTTGAATCTGCTGCAGAGGTAGATGATGAGTTGCTGGCAAAATATCTTGAACAAGGCGATCTTACGAGCGATGAAATTCAATCTGCGATCCGCAAAGGAACAATTCAAACAGTGATTACTCCAGTTCTTTGTGGTGCCTCTTTCAAGAACAAAGGCGTTCAGCAGTTGTTAGACGCCGTAATTGAGTACCTGCCGTCCCCACTAGATATAGGCGGCGTAAAAGGGTACGGACTTGATATGCACGAGGAGTTGTATCGCAGCTTTCAAGATAATGAGCCGCTCTCGGCTCTTGTTTTCAAAGTTGTTTCAGACCAATTTGTTGGTCGCTTAACATTCATGCGTGTTTATTCCGGTACGCTAAAAACAGGTGAGTACTTGTTAAATGCCGTTACCGGAAAAAAAGAGCGTATCGGGCGTTTGCTTCACATGAGAGCAAACCAGCGAGAGGATGTTGAGGAAGAGTACGCCGGTTCTATTGTCGCAGTTGTTGGATTAAAAAATGCGCGAACAGGTGATACGATTTGTGATGCAGCCCATCCTATCCTCCTCGAAAAAATAGAGTTTGCCGAGCCCGTGATTAACCAAGCCATCGAGCCTAAAACTCTAGCCGATCAAGAAAAACTTAACGACGCACTACAAAAACTTATAGACGAAGATCCTACGTTCCGTTTCAAAACAGATGAAGAAACAGGGCAAATGCTCATCAGCGGTGTTGGTGAGTTGCAGCTCGAAATCATGGTTGATCGTTTGAAGCGAGAGTTTGGCGTGGGTGTAAATGTTGGAAAGCCGCAAGTGGCTTATCGTGAAACAGTTGCATCCTCTGCTCAACAGGAAGAAATACTGGATCGTAATGTCGGAGGGAAAGCACAGTTTGCGCATGTCATACTCAATGTTTCCCCTAGCGATGTTGGCGCAAATATAGTCTTTGAAAACAAAGTAACATCTTCTGCGTTGCCGGCAAATTACGTAAATGCTATAGAGCAAGGCGTACGGCAAGGGCTTCAAAATGGACCGCTGATGAGTTACCCTGTTTTGGGTGTAACAGTTCAACTTGTTGGTGCTTTTTTTAGCCCAACAGACTCAAATGAAGTTGCATTTACAATAAGTGCTTCTAATGCTGTTAGAGAAGCGATGCGGAATGCATCACCAACTCTGTTGGAGCCAGTGTTTGAAGTTGAAGTAGTTACGCCGGATAAAAATATGGGCGACGTGGTTGGTGATTTGAGCGCAAGACGTGGTAAGATAGAAGGTATAGCTCAGCAGGGTATAGACTTGCAAGTTATCAAGGCGTTTGTGCCGCTTTCTGAAATGTTTGGCTACGTGACGCGACTTCGCTCAATTACACAAGGACGCGCATCATACACAATGAAGTTTGCTCGGTACGAGCCTGCACTGAATGTGCCTTCATACTAAAACTAGAAATAATCTCAAATACACTTTATCTCTTTCACAATTTTTCACTGCATTGAGGAGCTACTACAATGGCTAAAGAGAAATTCGAGCGTAATAAACCGCACGTAAACGTCGGTACAATCGGACACGTTGACCACGGTAAGACAACTTTGACAGCTGCTATTACTGCGGGTCTTGCAAAAAAAGGTAATGCGCAATTCCGTGGTTATGATTCGATTGATAACGCGCCCGAAGAAAAGGCACGTGGGATTACCATTGCTACTGCACACGTTGAATACGAAACAGAAAAGCGTCACTACGCGCACGTGGACTGTCCTGGACACGCAGATTATGTGAAAAATATGATCACAGGTGCTGCTCAAATGGATGGTGCGATTCTTGTGGTCGCTGCCACCGACGGACCAATGCCGCAGACACGTGAGCATATCTTGTTGGCTCGTCAAGTAGGTGTGCCTCGTATTGTAGTGTTTATGAATAAAATTGACATTGCAGACCCAGACCTTGTAGAGCTTGTAGAAATGGAAATTCGTGAGCTTCTTAGCCGTTACAATTTCCCTGGCGACGATACGCCTATCGTAAAAGGCTCTGCGCTTCAAGCGCTTGATGCCGGTGCTGACCCTGCGGTGAAAGTTGATGACGAGCGTTTGAAGTGTATTTATGAACTCATGGATGCTGTAGATAGCTACATACCCATGCCTGAGCGTGCGGTTGATAAGCCGTTCCTTATGCCGATTGAAGATGTGTTCTCTATTACTGGACGCGGGACGGTAGGGACAGGGCGTATTGAGCGCGGTATTGTGAAAGTCAATGAAGAAGTAGAGATTATTGGTCTCGGCTTGAATAAAAAGACATTTGTAACTGGTATTGAGATGTTCCGTAAGCTTCTTGACGAAGGTCAAGCTGGCGACAACGTAGGTCTTCTTCTTCGTGGTGTAGATAAAAATGAACTAGAGCGCGGAATGGTTCTTGCAAAGCCTGGTTCGATTACGCCGCATAAAAAGTTTACAGCTCAAGTGTATGTTCTTTCAAAAGAAGAAGGTGGTCGTCATACTCCGTTCTTTAACGGTTATCGTCCTCAGTTTTACTTCCGTACAACGGACGTTACAGGAGTAGCTACTCTTCCTGATGGCACAGAAATGGTTATGCCTGGTGACAACCTCGATAACCTTAGTATTGAGCTTATCACAACAATCGCTATGGAAGAGGGACTTCGCTTCGCTATTCGCGAAGGTGGGCGTACCGTGGGTTCCGGCGTTGTTACGAAAATTCTTCAATAAAATGTATTGTTCCTTGCAGAGGAACAGAATTGCTAAAGTGGCTTTGTAAGTTTTGGTGAAATATAAAGCCGCTTTGAGCAAGCCTTCAAAATAAAACAAACAAATTCGCATTACAAGGTTTCACTGAAAGAGGCACACAAGTGGCACGTCAGAAAATCCGCATAAAGCTGAAGTCCTACGACCACAATTTGATTGACAAGTCGGCAGAGCGAATTATTCGCACAGTGAAGCAAACCGGTGCCGTGATTTCCGGACCGATTCCGCTCCCGACTGAGAAGCAAATTTATACCGTCCTGCGTTCTCCTCACGTTGATAAAAAATCTCGTGAGCAGTTTGAATCACGCACTCATAAGCGTCTTATAGATATTCTGAACTCCACGCCTAAAACAGTGGATTCCCTCATGCGCTTGGAGCTACCTGCCGGCGTAGATGTTGAAATCAAAGTCTAAGGAGCCAAACAATAATGAGCGTATTACTCGGCAGAAAAATCGGCATGACAAGCATCTTTACAGAAGCAGGCGATTATATCCCTTGCACAGTTATTGAAGCTGGTCCTTGTCCAGTCGTGCAAGTTCGCACGAAAGAAAACGACGGTTATGAGTCCGTACAAATTGGCTTTGGTCAGATTCCGGCTCGTAAAGTAAATAAGCCTCTTGCAGGTCACTTCGCAAAGGCAAAAGTAGAGTTCAAGCGATATCTCCGTGAATTTCGCAATATACGAAAGCAAGTCAAAGTAGGTGACGAAATAACCGTAGCTGACTTTGCCGTAGGCGATAAGATTAAAGTTTCCGGTGATTCAAAAGGTCGTGGCTTTCAAGGTGTTGTTAAGCGCCACCATTTTGGTGGTGTTGGTATGACAACACACGGGCAGTCAGATCGTCCTCGCGCCCCCGGTTCGATTGGCTCGTCTTCATATCCATCGCGCGTTTTTAAGGGAATGCGTATGGCTGGACGAATGGGTGGTGAGCGAATTACGGTGCGCAATCTTAAAGTGTTGCGTGTTGTACCGGAGTCCAATCTCCTTATTGTTAAGGGTAGCATTCCCGGTGCGCCGAACTCAATAGTTGAGATTGTCAAGATTTAACGATTACGATAGATTAACTCTCGAAGTGAGTTGTAAAAGACTCTCTTGAAGGAAATTTCACTATGAAAGCTGACATCTTTTCAAAAGATGGTAAAGTCGCCGGTCAAGTAGATTTACCGGATTCGATTTTTAACATTGAGCCACATGAACATGCGATGTACCTTGCGGTGCGACAATACTTAGCACACCAAAGACAGGGTACCCACAAAACAAAGGAGAAAGCGGAAGTTTCTGGTGGTGGCAAAAAGCCTTGGCGACAAAAAGGTCGCGGGACTGCCCGATCTGGTTCAACTCGCTCTCCGCTTTGGGTTGGTGGAGGTACAGTCTTTGGTCCACGTCCTCACAAGTACTCGGTTAAATTACCGAAAAAAGTTGTACGTCTCGCTAGAAAGTCCGCCCTTACGTTGCGCGTTCGTGAAAACAACTTTGTTGTAATAGAGGACTTAAATTTTGGCTCGATCAAGACGAAGCAGATGGTTGATGTACTGTCTGCGCTAAGTCTGACGGGACAAAAAGTATTGCATCTGCTTCCTGCTAACGACGACAATGTGTATTTGTCATCGCGCAATATTGAGCGTCTTACGACACAAGTTGCTGACAAAATCTCAACCTATGACATCCTGAGCAACAAGAAAATCCTTGTTCATAAAAGCGCGGTGGATGTCCTTATTAAAACCTTTGCAGAGTAAAGGTTAATTACGAGGAAACTACGATGCAAGTTCTAAAACGACCAATTATTACCGAAAAAGCTACGAAGCTGAACACTTCTCGACAGTATGCTTTTGAGGTTGACTTAAAAGCAAACAAAATTGAGATTCGTAAGGCAATCGAAGCACAGTTTACAGTAGATGTCATTAGCATTCGTACCATCCGTGTACGACCAAAGCGGACTGTACAATTTACAAAGCGTGGTCGGTTTGCTGGAAAAACAGCCGCTCGTAAAAAAGCGTATGTTACTCTTAAAACTGGTCAAGTTATTGATATCGGAACTGGCGCTAACGAGTAAATTGCTGTTGTTTTCGTCTAGAATCTTCGCTTTTATATCCGAATTTTGATTATATCAAGATTCGATTTACTGAACTTAGAATTATGGCTCTTCGCAAACTTAAACCGATTACACCTGGAACGCGCTTCTATTCTGTGAGCACGTTTGAGGAGATTACTAAATCAAAGCCTGAAAGAAGCCTTCTTGCGCCTCTGAAAAAATCAGGCGGGCGTAATAATACGGGTCGCATTACTTCGCGCCACCGTGGTGGTGGTCACAAGCGACGTTATCGTATTATTGATTTTAAGCGTAATAAGCATGGTATCAACGCTCGTGTTGAAGCTATTGAATACGATCCAAATCGTACTGCAAGGATAGCTCTTCTAAAATATGATGACGGTGAGCTTCGATATATTCTTGCGCCGGGTTCTGTGAAAGTGGGTGATGTTCTGCAATCTGGTCCGAATGCAGAGATTCGTGATGGAAACGCACTACCCCTTTCAAAAATTCCCGTCGGCTCTTTCATTCATAATGTTGAAATGAAGCCCGGTAAGGGTGGTCAAATTGCTCGTAGCGCAGGAAATTCAGTTGTCTTGGTTGCGCGGGATGAAAAAAATGCACAAATCAAGCTACCTTCCAGCGAAGTTCGGTTTGTTCCCGTTACATGCTTGGCAACACTTGGCACGATAGGTAATTCCGATCACGAAAATATCTCCTACGGCAAAGCTGGTAGAATGATATGGTTCGGTGTGCGTCCGCAATCGCGAGGTATGGCTATGAACCCAGTTGATCACCCAATGGGTGGTGGCGAAGGTCGTTCCAAATCCGGTGGTGGTCGTCAGCATCCGCGCTCTCCATGGGGTCAGCTTGCTAAAGGGTTAAAGACTCGTAAGAAGCGTAAGCTATCCAATAAATATATCGTTCGCCGTAGAGTGAAGTAATTCCAACCACGTAACACTTTAGAGTTAAAGTACAATGGCACGTTCGCTTAAAAAAGGACCCTTTATCAGCATTAAATTGGCAAAGAAAATTACTGCCCTTAATGCGTCCAACAAAAAAGTTGTTGTCAAAACGTGGTCACGCGCTTCGACTATCGCGCCGGAATTTGTCGGTCATACATTCGCTGTGCATAACGGAAATAAATTTATTCCGGTCTATGTAACAGAAAATATGGTTGGTCATAAACTGGGCGAGTTCGCACCAACACGTACCTACAAAGGTCACGCAGGCAACAGAAAAGATCTTAAAGGCAAATAATTTTTCCAAAGGTTACACCAATGCAAAAGTTTGAAGCAAAAGCAACCAAGCGTTTTCTGCCAGGTTCGCCTCGCAAAATGCGTCTTGTTATCGACATGATTCGTGGCAAAAGTGTCGCCGAAGCAATGTCGCTGCTAAAATTCAACCCAAAACACGCGGCACGCGATGCGGAGTTTGTCCTGCGTTCCGCTTATGCAAATCTTGAAGACAAGCATCAAAATGCTCGTTTTGATATGGAAGGCGCGAAAGTAACAGGCGCGTTTGTGGACGGCGGTCCGATGCTGCGACGCATCAGTCCTGCTCCGATGGGTCGTGCTTACCGTATTCGTAAGCGTATGAACCACCTGACAATCGTCGTTCAATCCGTAAGCTAATTATTCACAACGTACAATTTCGATTAGGAGATTAGCCTTGGGTCAGAAAACTAACCCCATTGGTTTCCGTCTTGGAATCATCCGCGCTTGGGATGCAAACTGGTTTGATGAGAAAAACTTCGCCAGTAAGTTGTCCGAGGATATGATGGTACGCAAGTATCTTCATGAGCGCTTAAAAAAAGCTGGTATTTCGCGCATTATTGTCGAGCGCACGCCAAAGCAAATTCGTCTTACAATTAAGACTTCGCGTCCTGGCGTTGTGATTGGACGTTCCGGTAAAGAAATTGCTCAGCTTGAAGAAGAGCTTAAAAAAATCACTTCCAAAGAAGTAAAGATTCTGATTAGTGAAATCAAGCGTCCTGAAATTGATGCCCAGCTTGTTGCAGATACAATTGCTCAACAGCTCGAAGGTCGTATATCCTATCGACGTGCGATGAAGCAGGGCGTAAGTGCTGCGATGCGCATGGGTGCCGAAGGTGTGCGCATCGTGTGCAACGGACGCTTGGGCGGTGCAGATATGTCGCGGATGGAGAAGTATCGTGAAGGACGTGTGCCTTTGCATACACTTCGAGCAAATATTGACTACGCAACCGGTACTGCGCAAACTATTTACGGCGCAATTGGTATTAAAGTGTGGATTTGTCTGGGCGAAGTATTGGGCGGTAGTGCTTCAATGTATCAAGAAAAGCCTGCTACGCCAAGCGGAAATCCCAAATCATCACGCTAAATTCTTGTCAATCGGGCATCCGATGACTAAGTAAGCCTTTGAAATCAGCAATAACGCATCAAAAGCAATTAAGGAAATATCATGCTGCTACCAAAAAGAGTTAAATATCGCAAAACACAGCGCGGTAGGATGAAAGGTAAAGCATTTCGCGGTTCGCAAGTAGCTTTCGGTACTTTTGGTTTGAAAGCACTTGAGCCGGCTTGGATTACTAATCGTCAAATTGAATCGGCGCGTATTGCGATTAACCGTTACCTTCGTCGAGACGGTAAGGTTTGGATTAGAATTTTCCCTGACAAGCCATATACCAAAAAGCCAGCCGAAGTGCGAATGGGTTCCGGTAAAGGTAGTACTGAATACTACGTTGCTGTTATCAAGCCTGGTCGGATTCTCTTCGAGCTTGACGGTGTGCCGAAGGAAAAAGCAATGGAGGCAATGCGCCTTGCGTCGCACAAATTGCCGATAAAAACGAAATTTGTAACACGCGTTGATGCGCAAGAGCATCACTAAAGGAGCAAAGAATAATGAAAGCTCGTAAACCCGAAGACTTGCGCAAATTAAATGACGCAGACTTAGCGATGAATCTTAAGGATTCTCAAGAAACTTTGACAAACCTTCGTTTCAAAAAGACTCTTGGCGAACTCGAAAACACAGCATATTTGGCAACACTTCGTAGAGATATTGCTCGCATTAACACCATTATTGGTGAGCGCCAACGTTCAAAATAACGATTAAGACAAATGGATTCCACTATGGAAACGATACAAACACAGCCTCAGCGCGGAAGACGCAAAGTAAAAATCGGTAAGGTTGTTAGCGCCAAAAAAATGGACAAAACAATCATTGTCGCTGTTGAACGTCAAGTAGCGCACCCGCTCTACAAGAAGTACTTCAAAAAAACGACCAAGTTCATGACCCACGATGCTGAAAATACCTGCAATGAAGGTGATACAGTTCGGATTATGGAAACCCGTCCACTCAGCGCTCATAAACGCTGGAGGCTTGTGGAAGTACTTGAGCGTGCGAAGTAATTATTTTTACCGAGACAACTTTTCACTAAGAAAGTGAGCGAATTCTAGCGATGATTCAAGAAGAAACAAACCTCGTAGTTGCCGACAATTCCGGCGCAAGAAGAGTACGATGTATCCGCGTTTTAGGCGGGCATGAAAAGCGTTATGCGGGCATTGGAGATATTATTGTTGTATCTGTCAAAGATGCAATTCCAAACGCAGGTGTAAAAAAAGGTGATAAGTCGCGCGCTGTCATTGTTCGTACCAAAAAAGAGATTCGCCGTAAAGACGGTTCGTACATTCGTTTCGACGAAAACGCTGCCGTGCTTCTGAATACTCAAGGCGAACCACGTGGCACTCGTATTTTTGGACCTGTTGCGCGTGAGTTGCGGGATAAGAGTTTTATGAAAATTGTATCGCTTGCGCCGGAAGTACTCTAATTATTTACTATAAATGTGATTTAGAGTTACACTACAAAGAATTTGACGAAGATATTTTTCTTTCATACTGCTATGAAACTCAAAATTAAAAAAGGCGATACCGTCCGCATTCTCGCCGGTAATGACAAAGGCAAAGAAGGTCGAGTTCTTGAGCTTCTTCCTGAAAAATTGCGCGTTGTTGTCGAAGGTATCAATGTACGGAAGCGTCACATGCGACCTACGCCTAATGCTCAGCAAGGACAAATTATTGAGCGCGAAATGCCAATCCATTATTCAAATGTAATGCTCCTTGACGGTGCTGGTAAGACCACACGGCTTGGCGTAAAAACAGTTGAGCAAAATGGAGAAAAAAATAAAGTTCGTATCGCTAGAACCACTGGCGAAGAGGTCTAATACTCAGGATTTGATGCTTTTCGCATCGTTCTGGTTCCTACCGCATCTCTTCAGTCAGAAACTATCTACTTCTTGAATAATAATAGCAATGGCAAAGCAGCAAACACCAGTCAAAACAAAAAAGACAGAGTTCACCCTTGAGGGCGGACGATTACCAGAAAATGCTCCTAAAGCGCCTAATGCGCGTCTGGCATCTGTCTATAAAGAAAACGTTGCTCCGGCACTAATGAAGAAGTTCAATTATAGTTCCGTGATGCAAGTACCGAAATTGCATAAAATCGTGATTAATATGGGTGTTGGTGCTGCCACACAAGATCAGAAGATCATGCAATCTGCGATTACGGAAATGGAATTAATAACCGGTCAGCGCCCTGCTGTTACATTGGCAAAAGAAGCTATCTCAAACTTCAAATTGCGCGTTAATCAGCCAATCGGCTGCCGGGTTACGCTACGCCGTGCTCATATGTATGAGTTTCTGGACCGCTTTATCAATATCGTTGCTCCCCGTATTAGAGACTTCCGTGGTCTTTCGGACAAGTCTTTCGACGGACGTGGAAACTACTCAATGGGTATCAAAGAGCAGATAATTTTTCCTGAAATTGATGTCGATAAAGTGTCAAAAATTCGTGGTATGGATATTACATTTGTAACCACTGCGCAAACAGATGAAGAAGCGTATGCGCTTCTTAAAGAATTTGGCTTCCCATTTCGCAAGCAGCAAGAGTCTGCAGCGTAAACACTAACGAAGAATTACTTTTATCTTCCTGTACCGCCATGTCAACAACAGCAATCGTAGCACGAAACCAAAAACGACAAAAACTCGTTGATAAATACTCTGAAAAACGCTCTCTCTTGAAAGAAGCAGGCGACTGGGATGCTCTTCAAAAGCTCCCGCGTAACAGTTCTCCTACTCGTTTGCGCAGTCGGTGCAGCCTGACGGGGCGTGGAAGAGGTGTCTATCGCAAATTTGGTTTGGGGCGAAATAAATTTCGAGAACTTGCCCTTGATGGCAAGATCCCAGGCATACGTAAATCAAGCTGGTAAACTCTTCGACAGAGAGTGTGTTTGATAAAACAATGACTAATCAATAAAAATAGTATCATCAATTGTCTAAGTACAATGCAGGTTACAGACCCAATATCCGATTTTCTGACCCGTGTGCGTAATGCATCGAAAGCGCGTCATAAGCGTCTTGATGTCCCTTCCTCAAAAATGAAAATTGCTATTGCAAAAATTCTTAAAGAGCAAGGGTACATTGGGGAGTTTCAGGTCATCGAAGACAATAAGCAAAATATTTTGCGTGTGTCACTTCGATATTTTAACGGTCGTGCGCCTTTCGATAAGATAACGCGCATCAGTCGTCCGGGTCTGCGTCGCTATACGCCTTCTGCGGAGGCGCCACGTGTGCGCAGCGGTCTTGGGATAGCGATTCTTTCAACACCAAAAGGTATTATTACTGACAAAGAAGCTCGTAAGCTCAATGTTGGTGGTGAAGTCCTCTGCACGATTTACTAAACCGTTGTACACTGGTTGATTTTTTATACTCAACCATTGGTCTGCGATTTTACCAGAACTCAAAAGATTTTTAAGGAGAACTTGCCGTGTCTCGTATCGGTAAAAAACTCATTACTATTCCTAAAGAAGCACAAGTTGCTGTGGATGGTACGCAAATTAAAGTAAAAGGACCCAAAGGCGAATTACAGTTTGCCTTGCCTGTTGGTATCTCGCAAGAGATGAAAGATGGCACTATGTCCTTTGCTCGCGCTTCCGATGAGAAGCACTGTCGTGCATTGCATGGGCTTACCCGCGCAATGGTTGCTTCAATGATTGAGGGTGTAACCAAAGGCTTTACTAAGACCCTTGATGTTGAGGGTGTCGGTTACAAAGTTGAGTTGCGTGGCAAAAATCTCTTTCTTTCGCTTGGGTATTCCCATCCAATTTTATTTATCCCGCCTCCAGGTATTGCTTTTGCGGCGACAACGGCAACTCAGTTCAGTGTAACGGGTATTGACAAGCAGTTAGTCGGCGAAGTTGCGGCAAAACTCCGAGATTTACGTCCGCCAGAGCCTTACAAAGGTAAAGGCGTTCGGTATCAGGGTGAGCATATTGTGCGCAAAGCTGGTAAATCGGGCGGTAAGGGTAAGTAATCTCTGTCCATGTTACGCCACTGTTTGTAAAAAACTATTTTTTCAATGGCGTACTTTCAATGATTCGACCATTCCATTTGTTTAGTCTGAGAATATGATTACCACGAATAAACTTGAGCGTCGTGAGCGTCGCAAAAAAAGTGTCCGCCGTAAAGTGCAAGGCACAACCGAGCGTCCGCGTCTAAGCGTCTATCGCAGTCTGAGCCACTTTTATGCTCAAGTGATTGACGATGCTAAAATGCATACCGTTGCAGCTGCTTCTAGTGCTGACAAAGAACTCAAAGACAAGGTTGCTTCGGCTACCAGCAAGTCTGATGTGAGTAAAATGGTTGGTGAACTGCTTGCACAACGAGCGGCAGCAGCAGGAATAAAAAGTGTTGTATTTGACCGCAATGGTTATATTTATCACGGAAGAGTAAAGGCATTTGCGGATGCAGCTCGTGAAGCAGGCTTGAATTTCTAAAAGGTTTCTGCTAAAAAAGATGTTTCATCTTTTCTAGGTAGGATACTAAATGGTACAGCTACAATGTAGTCGTATTGTTGATAAAATATCGTAAACAAAAACTATCACAAATTTACTGAGTGTTGCTGTGGCTAGACAGAAAACATCTGAGTTAGAACTCAAAGACAAACTTGTAAACGTTGCCAGAACAGCGAAAGTGGTCAAAGGCGGTCGTCGCTTTGGCTTTAGTGCTATCGTCGTCGTTGGTGATGGTAACGGTCATGTCGGTTATGGTCTTGGTAAGGCAAATGAAGTTGCCGATGCTATCACTAAAGCGACAGAAGCTGCTCGTAAGAGCCTTGTCAAAATTACGCTTAGTGCAAATACAATCCCGCACGAAGTTTTTGGCAAATTCGGTGCAGGAAAGGTTTTGTTAAAGCCAGCGACACCGGGTACAGGGGTTATTGCTTCAGGTGGTATTCGTGCAGTTTTGGAGATGGCGGGTGTACAAGACGTTTTAACAAAAAGTCTTGGCTCGTCGAATCCCCATAATACTGTAAAAGCTACCTTTCAGGCGCTCACGCAGTTGCAGGATGTACAAACCATCGCCGAGCGCCGCGGGCTTGATGCTCGTAAGGTAATGTTCGGCTAAATGGAAAATACGCTTCTTTTCCTTCGCATAGATAACCGATACTAAAGCGATACACGAACAATACTTCTTAATTTTTGTTATGGCAAAGCTGAAAATTACCCAGACGCGCAGTACAATAAACTGCAAAGAAGCTCAAAAGCGTACCATTAAAGCGCTTGGGCTTGGTCGTCCACATTCGACGACCGTGCAGCCTAAAAGCGCAACTACACTCGGAATGTTGAGCGTCGTTCAACATCTTGTAAAAGTCGAAGAAATATCAGAGTAATAATCATCCTTTCAAGGTTGACATCAATGAAACACGTTGGCAATTTGACATTTAGTCCCGGTTCGCGCAAAAACGTAAAACGCATAGGTCGCGGCACCGGATCCGGTCATGGCGGAACTTCAACACGTGGTCACAAAGGGCACCAATCTCGCAGCAACTTCAAACGCAAACGCAGTTTTGAAGGCGGACAAATGCCCCTAAACCGTCGTTTGCCGAAGCATGGCTTCAAAAATCCTTTTCGCATTGAATACCAATGCATTAACGTTGCTCGTTTGGAAGAATTAGCGAACGAAGGTGTGTTTGTAAATAACACGGTGGATTTTGATGCACTCTTCGATCTTGGTGTGCTGAGTAAAAGTAATGTACCGCTCAAAATCTTGGGCAACGGTGCAATTTCTAAGTCGCTCAAAGTATCAGCTCATAAGTTCTCTGAATCCGCAAAATCAAAAATTGAATCAGCCGGAGGCACGGTAACGGTTCATGAATAGAATTATTGAAACCCTCAAAAACATCTTCAGAATTGAAGAACTCCGGCAGAGAATTCTCTTCACCGCCGGAGTGTTGCTTGTTGTGCGCATTGGTGCCTTTATTACGCTTCCGGGCGTAGATGTGGCAGCATTGAAAGCCGCAAGTGCTAACTCCGCAGACTCCAATACGCTTTTTGGACTTTTTGACCTTTTTGTTGGTGGTGCATTTTCAAATGCAGCTATTTTCGCACTTGGAATTATGCCGTACATCTCTGCAACTATCATTTTGCAGCTGGGTGGCATATTTATTCCTGAGCTTCAGCGTATGCAAAGAGAAGGTGAAGAAGGTCGTCGTCGCCTGAATAATTATGCACGCGTTGCAACGGTTGTTCTCGCTGCGCTTCAAGCATGGGCTGTTAGTATAAAGATTTCCAGCACACAAGGAGTCGGTGGCATTTCGGTAGTTCCGGATGCAGGATTCCTCTTTACGATAACGGCAATAATTCTTTTGACTGCGGGCACAGTTCTACTGATGTGGCTTGGAGAACAAATTACTGAGCGTGGCATTGGTAATGGTATATCGTTGATAATCTTCATTGGTATTATCGCACAACTTCCTGTCGCGTTTTTACAAGAGTTTAAGCTCATTCAAGCTGGTTCACGCGTATGGATTGTGGATGTGATTCTGCTTGGCTTGCTCGTAGTGATTATTGCTCTTGTCATTTTGATGACACAGGGAACGCGGCGTATCCCAGTGCAGTATGCAAAGAGAGTAGTTGGTCGTAAGGTGTATGGCGGCACAACTCAGTATATACCGCTTCGTGTTAATACTGCCGGTGTAATGCCGATTATCTTTGCACAATCAATCATGTTTATACCAAGCACGATATTGAGTTTCTTTCCTGATGCTCAATGGGCTGCTACCCTTGCTCGGGTATGGAGTGATCGTTCTTTTGTTTATGCTGCCTTTTATGCAGTACTGATAGTGTTCTTTACGTACTTCTATACTGCTATTGCTTTTAATCCTAAAGACGTTGCCGATAACATGAAGAAGCAAGGTGGATTTGTGCCAGGTGTTCGCCCCGGCGCTCCCACAGCTGAATACATGGATAACATCCTGACTCGAATTACACTTCCAGGATCTATCTTCCTTGCTATTATTGCCATTCTTCCTGTATTTGTTTCGAACGCACTTGCGGTTCCATCTCTGTTCGCTTCGTTCTTTGGCGGCACAAGCCTCCTTATTATTGTAGGGGTAGCGCTTGATACATTGCAGCAAATCGAATCATACCTGCTTATGCGCCACTATGACGGATTTATGAAGAGCGGTAAACTCCGTGGTCGTTCCTCTGGGAATGTCAACGTTGGTGCGCCGGGTGGCTATTAACACATAGAATTGTAAAAAGTTCTTTCTAAGAATATTCAGGATACGGCTATGGTTGGTGCGCCGTCGGTTAAAGTCAAAAATGCTCTTGATTATATTGAGGAAGCCTGTCGGATAGTTGCCGATACAATCATGCTTGTCAGTAAATCAATGAAGCCGGGTATAACAACCTTCGAGATTGACCAAATTGCTGACGATTACATCTGCTCTCGCGGCGCAGTTCCTTCCATTAAGAACTATCAAGTTCCATGGAGTAATAATGCAAATGGTAAGCCGCGCTATTTGGTTTATCAGTATGCAACGTGCATATCTGTCAACGATGCTGTCGTTCATGGCTTGCCAAGCAAAGACGTAATTCTCAAAGAAGGCGATATTGTTTCTTTTGATTGCCTTGCCTATAAAAATGGTTATCACGGTGATAGTGCTTATACATTTGCAATTGGTGAGGTAAGCGATGAAAAGAAAAAACTTCTTCGCGTTACTCAAGAAGCATTAATGCTTGGTTTGGAGCAAGCCACAGGACGTAATAAAGTCTATTCTATTTCTGGAGCAATTCAAAAGCACGTCGAAAAAAACGGCTTTTCATGCGTCAGAGAATTAGTGGGGCATGGTGTCGGTGAGACAATTCACGAAGAGCCATCCATCCCAAACTTTATACCGCCGCTCATGCACCGTGAGAGTTATCCGAATACGCGACTTCGTGCTGGGCAAACTCTTGCAATCGAACCAATGGTAAATGCAGGTAAGCTCAAGGTGTTCACGGACAACGATGGTTGGACTGTGAGAACCTCGGATGGCAAGCCATCCGCACATTTTGAACATACCGTGATTGTACAAGAAAAAGAAAAACCGATTATTTTGACCTTGCTTGATTGAGCGCTTATTGCTCACAAACACTGTTTTCATTTACGCATCATTTTCTATGGCAAAACAAGGCTTAATACGAGTTGATGGTCTTGTCGAAGAAACTCTCCCAAACGCACAGTTTATTGTGAAGTTGGAAAACGGGCATAAAGTGCTTGCGCACGTGTCCGGTAAGATGCGGATGAATTTTATCAAGATTATTCAAGGCGACAAAGTGACGGTTGAACTCTCGCCATACGATTTAACAAAAGGTAGAGTTGTATATCGTTACAAATAGTGTTATATTTGCAATTCTGTACTCGTTTTTCGCTTACTACCGAAAAATCGCATACTAACGACATTATTCTTAAGGACTACCATAATGAAGGTTCAAGCCTCAGTCAAAAAACGTAGCGCCGACGACAAAATTGTTCGTCGTAAAGGCAGAGTCTATGTTATTAACAAGAAAAACCCACGTCATAAGCAACGTCAAGGTTAAATTTTCAATTTAAGGAGCAGAAACTTGGCACGTATAGCTGGCGTCGATTTGCCCAAAAATAAACACGCGTTCATTGGGCTGCAATACATCTACGGGATTGGTCAAACTCGCTGTTTCGAGATTCTCGAAAAAGCAGACGTTCCTGTTAATAAGCGTGTTTCGGAATTATCCGATGAAGAAATAGCGCGTTTGCGCCAAATTATCCAAAACGAATATAGCGTTGAAGGTCAATTGCGTAGTGAGACTTCGCTTGATATTAAGCGCCTTATGGATATTGGATGCTATCGTGGTTTACGCCACCGCCGAGGACTCCCTGTTCGTGGTCAACGGACACGGACAAACTCTCGTACTCGCAAAGGTCGCCGTAAAACAGTTGCCGGTAAAAAGAAAGCAGCACGGAAGTAATCCTTTCGGAATATGCTTCTTGTGTGATATCTTACACAAGGTGTTATTCTCTGCCAAATTCGCCTTACCATTCGGCAATTGCAATAAAGAAACGCAATCACAGCAGCACAGACATATTGTCTGTGCTACTGTTGTCTAAAAGCTATTCTTCATTGACGACCTTTCAGAACATCGAATTATTTCAACGTACTCTTTCATTTCTCAACGTACTATGGCTAAAACCTACGCGAAACGCGCCAAGAAAAAGACAGTTTCCGATATTCATGGAAAAGCCTTTGTTCGCGCTACGTTCAATAACGTACAAGTGACCATAACTGATGTGTATGGCAACGTACTTAGTTGGTCGTCAGCCGGACGCAATGGCTTCCGAGGCTCTAAAAAGAACACCCCATATGCCGCTCAGGTATCAGCAGAGAATGCTGCTAAAGAAGCATACGATATGGGCTTGCGCAAAGTTGATGTGTTTGTTAAAGGTCCCGGATCCGGTCGTGAAGCAGCTGTGCGAGCAATGAACCAATCTGGTCTTGAGGTACAAATCATTCTTGATCGTACCCCCGTTCCGCACAACGGCTGCCGCCCTCCCAAGCGCAGAAGAGTCTAATCTTACGCATTATGTAAGGAAGTACCGTGTGTGCATACTGTATGCCCACGCGGTGCTTTCTTGTTGTTGTGCAGGGCAGTCCGCTTCAATTTCCTTCAAACTCACATAGTACAGAATTTTTCCTTTTTTGATGTAATCGGATAAAATTCTTCACGGACAAAGGACACACACCATGAGTCTTTCCATGCAAATGCCAGAGCGTGTCATCGTACACGAAAACTCAATTCCGAATCACGGTATTTTTATTCTTCAGCCTCTCGAAGGCGGCTATGGCGTTACTATCGGCAATTCGTTCCGCCGTGTGCTGCTTTCTTCCATTCAGGGCGCTGCCATTGTCGCTGTGCGCATTAGTGGTGTTCTGCATGAATTTCAGACTATTCCCGGTGTTATCGAGGATATGTGCGAAATTATCCTGAATTTGAAAGGCGTTCGCCTGAAAATTATGGATAAAAAAGGCGCTCAAATCGCTTTTCGCCTCAAAGGTCCGCACGTGTTCACCGCAAAAGATATTCAAACCGCCAGCGACCAAGTGGAAGTAATGAATCACGACCACTATATCGCAACTCTCTCCAAAGATGCCGATATCGAAGTTGAGTTGATGATTGGGCGCGGCAAAGGATATGTTCCGGCTGACGAAAATCGTGACCCGGAGTACCCACTGAATACTATTCCCGTTGACTCCATCTTTACGCCGATTAAAAACGTCAAATACAGCGTTGAGCCGTTCCGTGTGGGGCAGAAAACTGACTACGAACGCCTCACAATGGACGTGGAAACAGACGGTACGCTCTCTGCCGAAGAGGCAATGGAGCAAGCTGCTCGTATTCTCCGCGACCATATTCAACTGTTCATCAATTTTGATTTTGAAGAAGAACCGGAAGCAGAAGACGAATCGCGTGATGCTGAGTTTGCTCGTGTTCGCCGCATCTTGAATACCTCGGTGGACGACCTTGAACTTTCGGTGCGCTCCCACAATTGCCTCAAAGCAGCAAATATCAAAACGCTTGCCGACCTTGTGCGCAAGCAAGAAGGCGATATGCTGAAGTTCCGTAACTTCGGTCGTAAATCGCTTGCCGAATTGACAGAAATCGTACAGCAATTTAACCTCCATTTCGGTATGGACGTTGAGAAGTACCTGCAAGAAGACGAAAAACAACCGGCTGAAGACTAAAGACGGTTGTAGAAAGCTAACGCTGAAAAATAGCGCTTTGTGAAAAGCGGTTCAGCGATGTTCTTGCGCGGCTTTTCGACGATAATCATTCACACTTTATTTTCGTACTCAACTACAATGAGACACTTACGTTCCGGCAGAAAACTCAAGCGCACGGCGAGCCATCGCAGAGCAATGCTCAACAACATGGCGACCTCGCTCTTGCAGCATAAAAAAATCGCTACCACCGAAGCAAAAGCAAAAGAATTGCGTCCCTTCGTTGAGCGACTTATTACCAAAGCGAAAAATGCGTACTTGGCTGAACAAGCAGGTCAATTGCAAAATGGTCACACCGTTGACGTTCATGCACGCCGTACCGTTGGGCGCTACATCAAAGACAAAGCTGTTTTGCAAGAGCTTTTTGATGCGATTGCTCCCGTTGTCGAAAACCGCCCCGGTGGCTATTGCCGCATCATCAAAACCGGTACCCGTCATGGTGACGGTGGTCGCACAGCCGTGATTGAATTGGTTGATTGGGCAGAAGCACAAGACGGTAAGCGCACACTCGGGCGCAAGAAAAAACGCAAAGACGTTCCGCAAAATCCCGCACAGCAGCGCGTTCAGCAGCAAGTAGCTGCAAGCGTAGCAGCAGCCGTAGCGCAAGTAGAAGAAGCGGAAGCCGTTGTAGAAGATGCCGCTCCAGAGGCAGCACCGGAAGAAAAAGCAGCGGAATAATTTTCTGCCGTATGCCAAAAATACAAAAACGCCGAAAGAGTATTCTCTTTCGGCGTTTTTGCGTATATTAGCCGACAATCAGTTTTGTCCCCTTATCGCCCCCGTGTCTATGCGTTCCGTACTCACGTTTGTTATGATTGCTGTGCTGTCGCTTGTCGCTATACCCCTTGCTTACGCGCAGCCTCGCTTAATAACTCCTGCCAATGCTACTCTCGTCGCTGATTCTCTTATCCGCCTTCGGTGGAATCCCGTTTCTGATGCCTCGCGGTATGAAGTCGCTATCGGGTGGGATAGCCTCTTTACTCTGCCAACAGTGCAGACCTTGAGTGCTACTCAAAACACTCTCGCTATTCGCCGCACATTGCTTCCTTACGTGCCTGTGGAACTGACGGCATTTTGGCGTGTCCGCGCACGGTTGGACAGCGTGAATGTTGGCGCATGGTCGGAGGTGTGGCGTTTTACGATGTCTGTGCCGAAGACGGTGCCGCCGATTTTGGTAAATCAAATAAGTCGATTAAACGACCAGAAATCTCTACTAAGACACCTTGGACGGCTACCTACCGAAGACCGCTTCGAGCTTGAATTGTGGCACCCAAATCAAGGGTGGTTGTTTTTTTTAGATCCTAACCCTAATAAACAGGCTATTCCAACTTCAAATGAAAAAATTTCTCTAAGAACGGGCATGAACTATAGTGCAAATTCGGAAAATCCAAAGAGAGTTTTAGCTATAGTGAGAATGCGGGATTCAACTGTTGTCAACGGTGCAATAGATCCAAGACCAACCTTATATTACTCAGCTTTGGCTTCCGGTGATAGCTGTCAGGCTACACTGATAAATATTATAGCAACAAATTTGGCTGGTTGGAGTTGCCAAGATGTTTTCTTAGTCAAACCTACGACAATGATACCTTCTAACCCGTTTGTACAAAATGGACTTGTCTTAGAGGAAATTGATAGATTTCCCTTTGGGCAAATGGCAATAAACCAAAGCACTATTGCATCTGTTCCCATTCAGACGGGTACTACCGCCACAAGCGGCTGGCTGTCCTTGAGTGCCGTTCCCGGCGTGGAGTATTCGCTTTCTTCCACCGGCACGTGGCAGCCTTCCTTGCGAGCGGAATGGCGAAGCGGGCAGCCGAAGCTGGAACGCTTGTGGGTGCGCTACACGCCGCAAGCCATCGGGCAGAATTTCCCCATTATCCGCTACGTGGTAAATGATTCGTGCGATGCCCGCAATTATGGTCTTTTACGTCTGGAAGCTCTCGCCACGCAGCCAGTTCCCTACGCCTACACCATAACGTCGGTGCGGGATGCAAAGACTTTGGAGCCATTGCTGGAAGCGGTCTATCCGAATCCCACGAGCGGCGATGTTACCTTCGCTCTCAGCCTTTCCAAAGCAAGCCGCGTAAAGCTCACGGTCTGCACGACGCTTGGGAGCATCTTGCAAACGGTGGCTGACGCTCCGCTTCCTGCGGGACGGCACAGCATGACGTGGCAGAGCATGGGCTTGCCGAGCGGCGTGTATGGCTACCGTTTGGAAGTGGACGGCGCTTCGGTGCAAAGCGGTTTTGTGAATGTTGTGCGGTAAATTTTCTTTCAGCAAGTTTTTTTTTGATTCTTTTTTGAGGCTCGAAATATGAATACAAGGATTCATGGTTTTATCCCAATGGTATGCAGTGTTGTACTTTTTTTCTGCGCTGCTTCTTTTCCAATTCTTGCTCAAGAGTCGCTGACTCATCCGGCACATCCGAAGCGGATGCTTCTGAAAGTCAAAGCACAATCGGCACTAGAAGCCGAAGTGCAAGCACTCAAAGCCGCGCTGCCAGTGCAAAGCCGAAAAGGAACTTCCGAAGTGGGCGCAGTATGGAATATCGGCGAGATTGCGGGGCAGCAGTCAGCACCAATACTCTTGCTGGCGCACGGAGTTGGCATTCAAACATTGCAGCAATTATGCCCGAATCTTGACCATACCAACAAAGAAGCCTATCAGTGTGGGCTGGATAGAATTTATGTTGCGGAATGCCGGTCAGGATATGAAGCGCAAGGTGTCCTGCAAGCAATAGCAGCATCTGGCTCACTCGCTTCATCACTGGAATATGCCGAACCAGATTATATCGGCAGTGGTGGTGGTGTGTTTGCAGGTGAAGGGGATAATTCAGAGCAGGTGATGGAAAAAGCCGATGACGATGTGCGAAAAAACGTAGCTCAACTTCAATCACTTACCCCCAACGATCCTTATTTTGCGCAACAATGGGGGCTGCAAAATACGGGACAAAGAATTGGTTCAAAGAACGGTAGCATTGGTGTCGATGCAAATCTTACGGCAGCATGGTCGCTCACGCAAGGAGTTGATTCCATAATTGTTGCTATTCTCGACTCTGGACAACCAGTCGGGGCTGCTGCAATGCCTGATTTTGCCGGGCGTTTGCTTGAGGGATATGATTATGCAAATAATGATGCCGACCCAACAGACGACCACGGACACGGCTCGAACGTAATGAGTATAGCTACGGCAAAGGGTAATAACGGCGTTGGTATTGCGGGAGTGGACTGGAAATGTAAAATTTTATCGGTGAAAATTCTGAACAGCAGTAATTCGGGGCAGTATTCGTGGTGGATTAACGGCATACGCTTTGCTGTGGACAAAGGGGCGAAAGTGCTGAATTTGAGCGTAGGAGGTGCAGGAAGAAGCAGTGCTTTGGAGGATGCAATAATCTATGCGCATAGCAAGGGTGCTATTGTCGTGGCGTGTATGATGAACACAAATAACAATGTTCCCTATTATCCGGCGGCGTTTACCGAATCTATTGCCGTCGGAGCAATCAATAATCAGGGCGCACGTGCAGTGCCATTTTGCTTTAGTACCACCAGTGGCAGTAACTATGGCGCTCACCTTCTCGTGGTTGCGCCCGGAGAGCAAATCTCTGGCTATCGAAACACCGATGGCGTAGTAACTAATTGGTGCGGCACATCGCAAGCAACCCCCATTGTTAGTGGTATCGTCTCGTTAATGTTGAGCGTTCAGCCCAGACTGACGCTTGACGAAGTTCGTGCTATTCTGAAAAATACAGCTATTGATGGTGTCGGTTCGGCAAGTGAAGACGTGCCGGGGTGGGATATGTACTACGGTTGGGGGCGAGTAAACGCAGCTGCCGCAGTGCAAGCAGCAAAAGCGCTGCGAGATATGAGTGCAGTTCAAGAAACGAAAGGAGGAGAGCCGACACTCGAAACTGTCTATCCAAACCCAACGAGCGATGAGGCAACCTTCACGTTCACATTGCCAACGGCGAGTAAGGTCAAGCTGACGATGTACACAATGCTGGGCGCACCATTGCAAACGGTTGTGGATAACGTGTTCTCGGCAGGTCGGCATCAGTTAGTTTGGCAAAGCGCCAGGCTTCCAAGCGGCGTATATGGTTACCGCTTGGAGGCAGGTAGCAAGACGAAAAGCAGTCTGGTGAGTGTGGTGCGGTAAATTGCTAGATCGCCAATGTATCCGGTACATCAATTTCCATCATCAGCATTGCCGAGGCGATAGTCTTGCCTTGTGCGTCAAGTTTGAGCGAGACCGTGCCGCCGCCGCCGAGCGTATTGTGAAGCACGAAATTGAGTGCCCAGATATTCGGCAGTTCGTAGCGATCTACTTCGCCCAAGCACACGCCTTCAAAGTGCTTCTTGACGCGCTCTGTGGTGAGCGCATCGCGCACAATGGGATACCACTCTTCTTTGAAAGCAATGACACCACAATTTGCGGCGTCGCCTTTGTCGCCACTTCGAGCATGAGCCAGTTTTGCAAGAGAAATACGCATAAACGTTTGTCCTTTCCGGAGCATCTATAAAGAATAATGAGTATAAATAAATTGCGGATGGAATGGGTGCAGAATGTTGCTTTAGCTGCGCGAATTTACAACATATCTGCGAAAATTTGTACAGCAAATAAAATTGTCATAACTTTGTAGTCTTGGCTACTTTCGCAACGTCGGCTATAAAAGCAGAAGTAAAAAAC